>Ga0115564_10002655_pt1 | contig 15459 bp, 12 predicted proteins | sample COGITO_mtgs_1105_7_FD_88680 | JGI IMG/M metagenome (GOLD analysis project Ga0115564, IMG submission 88680) | Pelagic marine microbial communities from North Sea - COGITO_mtgs_110523 | ecosystem: Environmental > Aquatic > Marine > Epipelagic | place: Germany:Helgoland, sampling site Kabeltonne...
CATAAGAGGTACTTGATATTTCTGTGAAAGTTCTCCCCAAGCTGTATACAAGTCAAATTCATCAGATGGCGTTATCTGTAAACTAGACCCATTTAGCACACCACCTTGATAAAAAAAGATACCTTTTATTAGATGAGTTGACTCTACTGCTGCCACAGCAAAGCGATAAGCACTATAAGCGCTTTGAACGGAGTAGGGTGCTGAGGTAACCAATAAGGTAAATGACGACATAATTAAACTTTAATTGATTTTGGTAAATGTAACATAAAAAAACGCCCCAGCATGCTGAGGCGTTTTTAAAGTAATTATTTATTGATGTTAATCATCACTACCAAATATGCCTAAAAGGTGAAGTATGGAAGTGAACAAGTTATATATGTTTAAGTACATAGATACGGTTGCACGAATATAGTTAGTTTCGCCGCCGTTAATTATGCGGCTTGTATCGAATAAAATTAAACCAGACATAATAAACACAATGGCTGCACTAACAGCAAGACTAAGCGCTGGGATACCCAAGAAAATATTCGCAATTGAAGCTACTACGGCAACAATTAGACCGACAAGCAAAAAACCGCCCATAAAAGAAAAGTCTTTTTTGGTGGTTAATACATATCCAGATAAACCGAAGAATACCAAGGCAGTTGTCCCCAACGCTTGTAAAATTGTTTGAGAACCACCTGGAAAGCCTGCGTAGTGATTTAACATTGGCCCTAAGGACGCGCCCAACAAACCTGTAAAAACGAACACAAACAAAATGCCCATTGAGCTCTGTGCAGCTTTATTGAGGAAGAAAATCATCACCAGCGCACCAAGACTCATCATCATAGCTGTGCCTCTGCCTAGGCCCATAGACATTGCTATTCCAGCACAAACTGCGCTGAATGTTAATGTCATGGCCAACAACATATAGGTATTACGAAGTACTTTGTTGGTTTGCAATACCGATGCTTCAGCTGCACTGGTGTAAGAAGATCTTTGTTCCATTGTATTCTCCAAGACTTAAGTTAAAATAATTCTTAATTTATAGTCTCTTTGTATGGTGTTTGGTTCACTTTTTCAAGTAATAACGTAGTTAATTTATCATTAATTCTGCATTCCAACCGTAACTTGATGTAAATGCACTCAATCCGTTCAAACAATAATCAATCAGTATCTTTTGTTCAATTAGGACTTTACAAGCTCTATAAACGTCACTATTATTCGCATCCTCAATTCAGGGCAGCAGACGAAGATTATCTTGCAGTACTGAATCAGAGAAAAATTCGGATAGCTGGCAGAGCTCGGTTTAATGCACCTGACTTGAAATCAGACGTAGGGTCAAACCTACCGGGGGTTCGAATCCCTCGCTATCCGCCACATTTAAGAAACCCGCACTTGCTGCGGGTTTTTTATTGCCCAAAATTTATCATCAATATCAATTAGAGGGATGAGAACCCCCGCAGTTCGACAAAATGTCTGGAACATTTTGTACCGCTTCTGCGCCCAAAGGGGCAAATACATGGATGTATTTGAGTACATCCCTCGCTATCCGCCACATTTAAGAAACCCGCACATGCCGCGGGTTTTTTATTGTTTAAAATTTAATGATGTAATCAATTAGTGAGATGCCTACCCTGAGATTCGACATATCTAACAGAAACCCGCTAAATTGGATGCACGCGAGTTTATTTCCCTTCACATTATTTATATTATTTTACAGTAGCGGGTTTTTGATATTCATCCGTTATACACTCTATGAAAATACGCCCACCTTTGTGTTTATAAATGTAAATTGTTTTTTGTACCTACTCACTAAGTTAACCGAAGTGCCAAACTTAATAAGAAAAGGTTTCCATAGAAATGACTGATAGTAAATATTCTAAGTCCCGGTTCGCTATTCTGACTGAGTTCAATACTATTCAGTTGTCGTTGCGCAGTTATATTTCTCGTTATGTCATATCACCTCAAGATATTGATGATGTATCTCAGGAAACATTTTTGCGTGCGTACAAAGCTGAAAAAGAAAAAGAGATAGAGCATCCCAAAGCTTTCTTATTTCGAATTGCTAAAAATTTAATGTTGTCTGAATTTTCCCGAAAGGCCCGAAAAATCACAGACTATATTGAAGATTATGAGGGTTCAGAGGAATTACTCAATACTGATAATTTAGAATCAAATGTTATGGCTCAACAAAAACTTGGGATCTATTGTGAGGCAGTTGCCTCTTTGCCGACCCAGTGTAGAAGAGTCGTTATTATGAAAAAAGTGTATGGCATGCAAAATAAAGAGATAGCAAGAAGATTGGAACTGTCGGTGAGTACCGTGGAAAAGCACCTTACTAAAGGTATCAGGCGTTTAAACTCAACCATTACTAGTCGTTATGGTGAGCAAGATACTCAGCCTGAGTCGCAAAATTTAATCAAAGGGGGACTAAATAATGGATAAAATTACTAGATTCCCTAGTTCTTCAGTGCTTGAAGAAGAAGCTTGTCAATGGATCGTCAAATTAGAAAGTGATGATGAGCCTTCAACACAAGATATTCTAACATTTAACGCTTGGTTATCAAAAAGCCCTGTGCATAGGAAGACATTGTTACGATTGGCTAAAAGCTGGGGCGATATGGATGTTATGTCTGGATTAATGATACCACTGGGTCAATCGTTAAAACCTAGGCGAAGCAAGTTAAAAGCTTTTACTTTGACGCCACTGCTTTTTATGGCGGGTATCTATCGTATGTTAGTTAGCGGGACACATCAGTTGTTTCGTCCATTTGTTGTTTTACCAGCACTTACTTTGGTTATTGTGTTCAGTCTGTCATTCTTTGAGACCGTTTCTGTGCCCGATATACCAAACAATATATATGTTACATCTATCGGTGAACACTCAACTCATACTCTTGACGACGGCTCGGTATTAACACTTAACAGCAACTCTCAAGTTGAGGTGGGCTATACCCTGAGTAAACGAGTTATAAACCTAATAAGTGGCGAGGCGCATTTCGATGTTATATCTGATCCTAATAGACCTTTTGAAGTGTACGCGGGCAATAGAATGGTCAAGGCAATAGGCACCGCTTTTTCGGTTTATCGTTTAAAAAATACTATTGAGGTGTTGGTGACTGAGGGTAAAGTTGATCTTGCGATTATTGAGTCGACATTATTAGTTAAACCCGAAATATCCCCAAGAAGCAGGGCAGAGCTTAATAAAAATCTATCACTTGAACCATTAGAAAATACTGTGACAGTTGTTGCATCATTGGAGGCAGGACAAAGTATTTCTATTCCCATCAGTTCTTATAGCCTGGATACGCCAATTGTTGAATATGCGCAAGGTGACTTAGTTCGCAAGTTATCTTGGTTAGATGGTCGATTGGTGTTTGCTGGAGAATCACTTGAAGAAGTGGTGGCTGAAGTGAGCCGACATACGCCACTAATAATTGAGGTGACGGATCCGGAGCTAAAAAAACTGCGGATTGGAGGGCAATTTCAAGCCGGAGAGACCGATGCGTTGTTTGATGTGTTAGAGTCTGGCTTTGGTGTCAAAATTACCCGGATTAATAAGGGCCTTGTCCAGTTAAATGCAAAATAGTTGCAACAAACAAATAAAAAATATAATTACGAGTGGCGGGTTTCTGTTGATTGTAAGTTATATGTCTTTGAGTGCTGTGAAAGGTTTTTATTCAGTGACTTGTAAGTACTATAGGGAAATGTTGGGTTGTGGTTATTTATTGATTTTTTCTACGTTTAGTATGGCAAACGAACATAAAATGTATCAGTTTGACATTCCAAAACAATCGTTAACGAAGTCTTTAAATGAATTATCAGACCATACTGAAACACTGGTGTTATTTCCTTACGATTTAGTTGAAAAACACCAAGGTAGTGCAGTTAAAGGTCAATTCACATTGATCCAAGCAATAGATAAATTGTTGCTGGATACGGGATTGTTTGGTGGACTTTCTAAAAAAGAAGTGTTGATGATTAGCGAACACCAATCTACATCACGAGATAACACACATGATAATGGGAACGAAAACATGAAAACAAAAAAAAGTATTTTAGCGACAGCAATGGCATTTTTATTTTCAGGAGCAACCGTCTCAGGTAGTGTCTTGGCGCAGGATGCACCCCAACAAAACCAAGAAGAGCAAGCTGAAGTCATTTCCATCCTTGGAACACGAGGCGCACCCAGAACAGTTACAGATTCTCCAGTGGCGATAGACGTATTTTCTGGAGAAGAGTTTACGGCAAATGGCAACACTGCCGACATTACGGATAATCTTAAATCATTAGTACCGTCTTTTACCGCAACCCCAGCAACAGGTGATGGTAGTGCTTTTATTCGCCCTACTTCTTTACGTGGCATGGCACCAGATCAAACTCTTATTTTAGTAAACGGTAAACGTCGTCACCGTTCTTCATTGGTACAGTTTTTTGCGCCTGCAGCGGGTAACGGTGCTCATGGTGTTGATATCGGCATGATCCCCAGTATTGCCCTTAAAAGTGTAGAAGTTCTGAGAGACGGAGCAGCTGCACAATATGGTTCGGATGCCATTGCTGGTGTTATGAACTTCCAACTGAAAGATGCCAGTGAAGGCGGCAGTGTGGTTGCGCAATATGGTGAATTCTTTGAAGGCGAGCAAAGTTGGATAGTGGGTGCCAACGCAGGTTTTGCTCTAGGAACCGATGGTTTTTTTAATATCAGTTTTGAAACCAATGATAATGAAGCACTTTCTCGTGGTATTCAACGCGCAGACGGTCAACAGTTAATCGATGACGGTGTTCAAGGCGTCGGTTCAGACTCACCTTTTGGTGATGAACCTTTTGTACAATCTTGGGGCCGTCCAGAAACAAGTGGCATACGGGTAGCCTTTAATACGGGTTATGAAATAAGTGATGCTGTCGAATTATATATGCATGGTGGTTATGCTGACACAGATGGTCGTTATCGTTTTTTCTACCGTAACCCTGGTCACAGTACTTTGTCTGGTGTAACAAGTCTTCCTGCTGGATATACTCCCTTTCTAGACGGTGCACAAAAAGATACAAGCCTAATAGCCGGTTTTAAAGGTGAAACTAGCTCAGAGCTAACTTATAATTTTAGCGCTGGCTTTGGTAAAAACGAATTGGGTTATTACTTAAATAATACCGTCAATTCAGGTTTAACAGTCGATGGCGTCCTGGGTCAAAGAGACTTTGATATGGGGGGGTATGAACAAGAAGAAACGAATCTGAATGCCGATTTCTCTATGCCTTTAACTGATGATGTTTTTCTTGGATTTGGTGCAGAATGGCGTGAAGAAACGTTTACTACTTTGGCCGGTGAAGCGGCTTCTTTAGTTGGCTCTGGTCCAAGTGGTATGACGTCGGTTACTCCTGCGGATGCTGGTGAGTTTAGTCGTGATAATATCGCGGTATATGTTGATGCTGAGTACAATGTATCTGACAATCTATTGGTGCAAGGTGCACTCAGATATGAGGATTTCTCAGATTTCGGCGGTACGTTAAACAGTAAATTAGCCAGTCGTTATAACGTTTCTGATGATTTTGTTATTCGTGGCGCAATATCTACAGGTTTCCATGCTCCCACTCCAGGTCAAGCCAATATAACGTCTATCATTACTACCTTTGATGGCACCACTGGTGCACAAATTGAAGAAGGGCTAGTCAGAGCTGATAATCCGCTAGCGATAGCAAATGGTGCACAAGAGCTGAAAGAAGAAGAGTCGGTTAGTCTTAGTTTAGGCTTTACTTACAGTGGCTTTGATAACGGTAACTTGTCGGTTGATTTTTATAACACTGAAGTGGATGATCGTATTTACCGTACAGGTAATATCCCCGCTGCTTCAGGTGGTACAGTGTCGTTTTTCACCAATGCATTGGATGTAGAACATCAAGGTCTTGATTTGGTCTACACGACTTCAATGGATTGGGGAAATAGCGCTGAGAGTAAGTTTACTTTTGCCTATAACCACAACACTATTGACGTGGTTGGCCAGTCGTTGGTTAATGGTATTCAACCGGTCGGTGACGCCTCTGTTGAAGATATCGAAAATAACTATCCTGAAAATCGTTTTGTTGCGACGGCGGTGACTGATTTTGCTGACAATTATCAGGTTATGTTACGAGCTAATTTTTATGGCGAGCACTACGATGAACGTGGAACCATCAATGATGCATCATCTCCATCTGCGCTAGTCGATTCGGTTGTGTTTTTTGATATGGAATTCAATTATTTCGCATCAGAAGACTTCACCTTGACCGCCGGTGTATCAAACATATTTGATACATTTGTGGAGGAAATCGGCGATGGTAATGCCAACCGTCTAAGTGTGGGCCTACAGTACCCACGTAGAACCCCTGCGAACTACGAAGGTGGTTCTTGGTACTTAAGAGCTAAATACGAGTTCTAACTTCTAGAAAATAAGCCTCGGGCCAGCTCATGGCCTGAGGCTTCATCTCTTCACCAATAAATCTCGTTCCAAAACAACTAATTTTAATCGCAAGGCTAAAATAGAGGGAGCAGTCTTGTCTGGTGCATTTACACCGTAAAAATATGCTAGCCCGTAGGATAAAGTTCATGTCAAAAAGTCGAGACGAAAGAGTAGAACAAGATTTACTGGGATCAGCCAGAATTCCTGATCACGTTTATTATGGTATTCAATCCAAAAGAGCGATTGAAAATTTTCAGTTAAGCAATGTGCCAATTCATCATTATCCCAACTTCATCAAAGCGTTAGCTATGGTAAAACAAGCCTGTGCACTGGCCAATTATAAATTAGGGCTACTCGAAGAAGGCAAATTTTCTGCCATTACAAGGGCTTGTCTAGATGTAAGTCAAGGGCAATTGGATGAACATTTTCAAATTGATATGTTGCAAGGCGGGGCGGGCACCTCGGCAAATATGAACGCCAATGAGGTGATTGCCAACCGAGCGCTAGAAATTATGGGGCACGCAAAGGGCCAATATCAATTTCTACACCCCAATGACGATGTGAATAAATCTCAGTCCACTAATGATGTTTACCCCAGTGCTATGAAGTTGGCCACCTTACTTAATAGTGTGCCAGTGATGTCTGAGTTAAGTGCCTTATCTGATAGTTTTATGGCAAAAGGAGTCGCTTTTTCAGACATAGTGAAAATGGGCCGCACACAGCTGCAAGATGCCGTACCTATGACCTTAGGGCAAGAATTTGAAGCCTTCGCTAAAACCCTAAGAAAAGACCGAGCCTATATTCTTAACGTTTTAACCCTGTTATATGAGCTTAATCTAGGAGCTACCGCTATTGGTACTGGTGTTAATGCAGATCCTAAATTTGGTCTGCTGGCGATTAACAATCTTAAACAGATATCTGGTTATCCCTTTAGACAAGCAACCAATTTAATTGAAGCGACGGCCGACACAGGATGTTTTGTTGCATTATCTTCGGCTTTGAAAGGTACTGCAGTTAAATTATCGAAAATTAGTAACGATCTGCGCTTGCTAAGTTCTGGTCCAAGAGCAGGCTTGCACGAAGTCAACTTACCAGCAGTGCAACCCGGTTCTTCCATCATGCCCGGAAAAGTTAACCCGGTAATTCCTGAGGCGGTCAATCAGGTTGCTTACAACATTATTGGAAATGATCTTGCCATCACTATGGCTGCAGAATCTGGACAATTACAACTGAATGCAATGGAACCTCTTATCCTGTTTAAACTGATGCAAACCACCGAACTTATGAGTCGAGCTATGTCTATGTTAAGGCGAAAATGTGTTGATGGGATCACTGCAAATAAATCAATCTGCGAAGATTATGTTGCGAATAGTATCGGATTGATTACCTGCCTTAACCCTCTTTTAGGTTACGAACATACCAGTCGAATTGCCAAGCTGGCTTTGTCTAGTGGTAAATCTGTGACCGAGTTAATTGTAGAGCAAGGGGTAATGAAAGCAGATGAGATATCCGATTTCATCCGTCTTCAGACCGCAGCTACGTCATAACAGTGATTGTAAGAGTTTTCATTTCAACAGTTAACTAAACGAGATTTCATTATGCAAACAGACACACCCAAGTTGGGTCTTACGGCGCGAATTTTTATTGGCATGCTTGTGGGAATAATTTTTGGCACCCTTATTAGAAGTTTGTATGACGAGCAGGGCGATTTTGCCTTTAACTTGCTTGGCATGACTTTTTCAACCAATGCTTTTATTGTGGATGGGCTACTTTATACGGTTGGTCAAATATTTATCGCTAGTTTAAAAATGCTAGTGGTACCACTGGTATTTGTGTCTTTAGTGTGTGGTGTGCATGGACTCTCTGACCCCACCAAGTTAGGACGTTTGGGTGGTAAAGCCATATTGCTGTATGTAGTGACCACTGCTATTGCTATTACTACGGCTATCTTTTTTGCTTTATTGGTGTCACCTGGAGAAGGGGTTAGCCTAATAGCAGACAGTCAGTATGTTGCCAAACAAGCGCCTTCTTTGGCCCAAGTTATTATTGATATTTTCCCAGATAATCCATTTAAGGCAATGGCCCAAGGCAACATGTTACAAGTCATTGTATTTGCTTTGTTATTCGGTATTTCTATAGCTCTTAGCGGCGAGGCGGGTAAAAGAGTCGCTGGATTATTTGATGATTTGAACATCATTATCATGAAGTTAGTAACCGTTTTAATGAATCTTGCACCTTATGGCGTGTTTGCATTAATGGCAAAACTTTTTGCCACTATTGGCATAGACACCATTTCAAGTTTACTCACTTATTTTGTCCTAGTGTTGTTTGTATTAGCCGTTCATGCACTGGTGACTTATCCAATAATCCTCAAGCTGATGAGCGGCCTAAGTCCACTGTTATTATTAAAAAAAGTGCGTGATGCGGTTATTTTTGCATTTAGTACCGCAAGCAGTAGTGCAACCCTACCAGTAACGATAGAAACCGCCATTCGTAAACTTGGAGTGAGCAATTCGGTGGCCTCATTTACCTTGCCGCTAGGTGCCAATATCAACATGGATGGCACGGCAATCATGCAAGGAATAGCGACGGTTTTTATTGCCCAAGTGTATGGAGTCGATTTATCAGTTTCTGATTACTTATTGGTGGTTCTGACTGCAACTCTTGCCTCAATAGGCACCGCTGGTGTGCCCGGTGTTGGTTTGATTATGCTCGCTATGGTGTTAGAGCAGGTTAATTTACCCGTCGAAGGCATTGCCTTAATCATTGGTGTTGACAGGTTATTAGATATGACCCGCACAGCCGTTAATGTCACGGGTGATTGTATGGTGTCTTGTATCGTCGCTAAAAGTGAAGGTGAGCTTGATCAAAAAGTGTATCGAGACCCCAATGCAGGGACCTAAGAGTAGCGATCATCGTAACCAACTTATTGGCATGTGTTATGCCACACATATATCGCGGTTAAGACTATCGCGGTTAAGACTATTGCGGTTTCAACTATTGTGGTTTCAACTTGCCTGCTCTTTCAAGGGTTGAAGCCATTTTAACAAACGCTGCAGCAGCAGGAGATAAGTGATGTATATTTTGCATCGCCAAGCCTATTTCTCTTTTCACAACAGGTAACATAGGTTTGATTAAATAAGAGCCAGCTTTCCCCTTAAGATCACTAGGGATGGCTAGCTCTGCAGTGATCGACACACCTGCGCCAGAGGACACCATCGATAACATGCTCATTATCTGAACGTTGTTGTATCTAATATCCTGTTCAAAATTAGACTGCTTAAAGAGCTCCTTAACCATTTTTCCGGTTGTGCCTTCGGTCAAAATAAAGGGGAATTGACGTAATTCCTCAATGTTTATTTTAGTTTTGACGGCTAGTGGATGATTGAACGGCAGTACCACCGATAATTTATCGGTGGTTAGATAAATGTGATCCAACACTAACTCTGGCAAAATAACACAACCTAAATCTACCTGTCGATTCGCGATCCACTCTTTGACTCGATGATCTTCACCTTCTTCTACATATACCTTGATATTAGGATAACGCACGCGATATGCAGCTAAAATAATAGGCAACAGTTGGGCTGAAAACGAGGGGCCGAATGAGCCAATCCTTAATACTCCTTGTTGCACGTTTTTTGATTCATTAGCTGTTTGTTTTATAGAGTCAAATAACCCAAGTACCGAGTGTGCTTTTGTTAGGATATTGGCCCCAACCTCAGTAAGAACAATGTCGGCTTTACCTCTTACAAACAACGTTATACCTAATTCCTTTTCTATTGATTTTATTGCATGAGATACCGCAGATTGGCCAATGCCAAGCATTGTGGCTGCAGTAGTGAAATTGTTGACTTGGGCAACAGTAACGAATGCCTGAAGTTGGGCAGAGGTCATGAGTAAATGCTCATTGTACTATGTTTATTGAGTTGAACTATAAATGACATGGTCTTATTAAAACAGGAATGATTTACCTATGTATCGTCACATCTCACCCTCAAGTACCTTACTTTTAAACGAACAGTCTTCAGCCTTAGAAAAAAAAGGAAGGCAGGTATACCGTTTCGGTTTTGGTCAATCGCCTTTTCCAATTTCATCAGTGCTAAAAGCCGCGCTAATAAAGCATGCTCATCGCAAGGAATATACTCAAGTGCAAGGGTTACAAGCGTTGCGAGCAAAGGTAGCGGAATATCACTCTGCGTTTGAGAGTCGACCTATTTCTGAAGAACAGATATTTATTGCGCCTGGTTCAAAAGCGTTGCTGTATACCATTATGTGCGCTTACACCGAAGCGGCTGTGCTTATACCTGCGCCTGCATGGGTATCTTATGCGCCACAGGCGGAATTAATAGGCCATGGCACATTTATGATGCAAACTAGTTTCGAACAGCGTTACAGAGTGACGCCAGACATTCTAGAAAAAGCCTTAGCTGAAGCGGCACAACATTATCAAAATTTACTGGTTGTTTTAAACTCTCCCGGTAATCCAGACGGGTTATGTTACACACCAAGCGAGTTACAAGCGTTGGCAGTGGTATTAGAAAAGTACCAAGCAAAAGTCATTTCAGATGAAATTTATGCACCACTGCAGCATGATAATCAACATGTCAGCATGGCCAAGTATTACCCTAAAGGCACTTTTGTTACCTCTGGTTTATCTAAATGGGCTGGTGCAGGGGGGTGGCGGTTGGGTATTGCTATTTTGCCAGTCGATTGTGACAAGCAGTTAAAAGACGCGATGTTGGGGATCGCATCTGAAACTTATTCTTGTGCAGCTTCGCCCATTCAGTATGCGGCAATAACGGCTTATTCCGAAAATGAGATGATGCAGCAATATGTGCAAAATCAAAGAACGATCCTCAGCGCTATAGGCATGAATATTTATAAGGCCGTCATTGATGCAGGGTTAAATACACACGCTCCTGAAGGTGGGTTTTATCTATTGCTTGATTTTACCTCTTATCGACAATCACTTAGAGATAGCAGCCTTTGCACGGATACAGAGATTTGTGAAAAAATATTAGAAGATACCGGTGTTGCCTTATTACCCGGTGTATCTTTTGGTCTACCACCCGAGGCACTTTGTGCACGTTTAGCCTATGTGGATTTTGATGGAACACAGGCCCTTGAAGATATTACAACGCAGGGATGGTCAGAATATCTTACCGAAAAACATTCGCACAAAATGTGTCAGGGAATTGAAAATTTGGGACGTTATCTAAAACAGTTAGCTTAATGCCTTTTATAATTTAGGCATTTTGATGAATTCGCTTAAAATCTCAAGGACATATACCCATACGATTTCAATTATTTGCGAGCTAAGTAAAATAGGCGCTACGATCAACTGCATCGATAGCGCCTTCTAGGTACCCAGGGTCGATGGTTGCAAATTCACTGCCTATTAAATATAGATGTAGTGCGCTAAGTTCTTGTTTATGAACCGAAAGAGTAAATGATGGGTGGCGAGATGATTCAAGTTTGTCACTTGCAGTACAAGTAAACCGATCACTTGCCCAGTCTTTTAAATAATAGTCAGTATAACTCCTAGCTTGTGGGCCATAACAACTAACAAGTTGCGCCAAACATGCTTCTTTTAGTTGTTGCTGGGTTATTTGGTTTCTGCGCGATGCTGGCCATCCTATAAAACCAAATAAGCCATGACTTTTATCTGTGTCCGTTGATGCATCATGTATTTCAACCATTGGTCCTTTTTGACTGAATATTTGGCCTGATAGTCCTTGTTCACGCCAAAATGGTGTTGTATAGGCCACCGCAAATTTTGCTTGTCCCGCCATCCACGTTTGTGAATTCTTAAGTTGGCTGAGTAAAACATCTGATATCCATTGTTTCTCAGTAAGATGTTGAGCAATGATCCTTGGGGGCATAGCTAACATCAATTCATCAGCAGAAAAGGTGTACTCTGTACCATTGTTGCTCGCAGTGATTTTCCAAACGTTTTTAAACCTCTCAATATTGGTCATTTCATGGTTGAGAAGAATGTTGTTGGGTTCGAGTAAGGAATACAAAGCAGTGACTAAAGACTGGCACCCACCTTTAATTTTAAATAAATCTAGCTCGCCTGCACCTTTAATACGTTGTGGTGCTTGATTTTCAGACGTTTGATACAGCACATCACCCTTTGCATAGTGTTCAAAAAATGCAATACCAAGTTGTTTAAGTAACCCTTGGGTTTTTTGATGATGAGAAAAAACCCAGGTTGGGCCCAAATCAAAATAGTGCCCCAAGTTTTGTTTGTTTTGAACACCTAGAATACGTCCTCCTAATCTAGAATTAGCTTCTAATAATAAATAAGGAATACTCTGCTGCTCAAGTCGATGTGCTGCATACAAGCCCGCTAAGCCTCCACCAATTATGATAACGCTCTTATGTTTCAAATAATGTCCTCGAACAGGTTGTTAGTGAGGTGATGCGTCATTTTTTATGAAAGACCGCCGTTATTAGATTTGTCGATAGTTTTACGTAAGTGGCTAAGCAACATCATTAATTAAACAATAAAAGATTATCTTAGGATCAAAGTTCCCCATATTCTGATTTCTTTTTTATCTATATAGCTAATTACTTTGCACAAGTAACTGAGCCATTGGTGATTAAAAGTTGAGCTAACAAAGCAGTTAAGTCGAGTTTCAGTATGGTTTTGTTAGGTAATCCTTTATGCTCTGTTAATTGATGGTGTTGTTAATGAATAAATAAATATGTTTACCCGCAAAAAAAGTAACAAACATTCAAAGGTAAAAAAAGCAGCTGTCGATTTGCTGTTTAAGTGCCGTTGTGGGGGCAAAGCTAGTAAACCAAAAGAAGTCGCAGGTTGTAAAGATAGATGGATTATTCGATGTCAGATTGAACAATGTTATGCGTATAATATTGGACAAGGTTTAGCAGACACGATCCAAGGTTGGAACAGACTTAGTACACATTTATATCGTTAAAAATAAAGAGAACCTTAGCTTGATTAAACTGCTGTTAGTAGATGACCATGAATTAGTGCGAACTGGCATTCGTCGTATCTTAGAAGATATTACCGATTTTGCAGTGGTAGGCGAAGTCAACAATGGTGAAGATGCGGTTAAATTTTGTCGAAACCATGCGCCAGACTTAGTGCTAATGGACATGAGTATGCCGGGAATTGGTGGTTTAGAAGCTACTAAGCAAATTTTACGTTTTTCTGAAAATACTCGTGTGATAGTGTTATCTGTTCACAAAGAAAATCCAATCCCCGCTAAAGTTATGCAAATGGGGGCGTTTGGTTATTTAACCAAAGACTCTGAACCTGGAGAGATGATCAAAGCAATTTACAAAGTAGCTGCGGGTCAAAAGTATGTGTCGCCAGATATAGCCCAACAGATTGCACTTGGGCAACTAAATTTAAACGATAGTAATCCTTTTGAACAATTGTCAGAACGAGAGCTCGAAATTACCTTAATGTTAACCAAAGGTGCCAGAGTCCCCGATATAGCGGTGTATCTGAATATCAGTACCAAAACGGTCAATACCTATCGTTATAGAATGTTTGAAAAACTCAACGTCAGTAGTGATGTTGAGCTGACCCACCTTGCTTTGCGAAATAAATTAATATCTTCTGATCATTTGTAGACCGACTGACATCAATGAGCATTAGTACTGACGAACCTTTCGATCATCAAGCCTTCCTCAAAAATCTGACCAATCAACCGGGCGTTTACCGGATGTACAATCAAAAAGAGGAAGTGATTTATGTGGGGAAAGCAAAAAACCTAAAAAAACGGGTTGCTAGCTATTTTCGAAGCACGGTTGATAGCATTAAAACTCGCTCGCTTGTTAAACAGATTTGTGAGATGGACGTCACAGTTGTGCACAGTGAGGCTGAAGCCTTTATTCTCGAAAATAACTATATAAAGAAATATAAACCTCGGTATAACGTGCTGTTAAGAGACGATAAGTCTTATCCTTTTATATTTCTATCTGATCATACCCACCCAAGATTAAGTAATCACCGAGGCCCTAAAAAGCTCAAAGGCGAATACTTTGGCCCTTATCCCAGTGCTTGGGCGGTACGAGAGAGTTTACGCACCATGCAGCGTTTATTCCCCATCCGCCAATGTGAAGACAGTTATTACCGCGCTAGAACACGCCCCTGTTTACAATACCAATTACAACGCTGTGCTGGCCCTTGTGTCGAGGGTTTGGTGAGTGAGGAAGAGTATTCACAACAAGTGCAATACGCACGGTTGTTTCTAAAAGGTAAAAACAAGCAAGTTATTGATTCTTTGGTTGGCAAGATGGAACAAGCCAGTATTGATCTTCGATTTGAAGCCGCCGCTCGATATCGCGACCAGATTGGGGCGTTAAATAAGGTGCAAGAACAACAGTGGGTTAGCGGTAATCAACAAGAAATGGATGTGTTTGGTTTTGCTTATCGTAACGGTATTGCAGTTATTCAATGCATGTTTATTCGTGATAACAAACTACTTGGCAGTAAAAGTTTTTATCCAAAAGTGCCCGCTCAGTCGAGTGATGCAGAAGTGTTTCAATCTTTTGTTTTACAGTTTTACCTTGCGGGCAACAAAATTACCCCTCAGCAAATCGTGATCCCTTGCGAATTAGAAGAGCAGACCGCAATTGAGGAAATGTTAAGTAAGCAAGCTGAACGTAAAGTTCAGTTCTACAAAGGCGTAAGAGACGAAAAACGTCGTTACCTTGACCTAGCTAATACTAATGCTGAAATAGCTTTAGAGTCGCGGCAAAGTCATCAAAAATCGGTGTTTGCTCGTTATATCGAATTAGAAAAAATATTAGAATTTGAACAACCCATACAACGTATGGAATGTTTTGATATCAGCCATACGTCTGGTCAACAAACCGTAGCATCTTGTGTGGTGTTTAATAGGGAAGGGCCCTACAAAACCGATTATCGCCGCTTTAACATTGAGGACATAACCCCTGGAGATGATTATGCAGCGATGGCACAAGCGCTGGCACGGCGTTATCGAGATGTGAAAGACGAAAGCAAAATACCCGATATTTTATTTATTGATGGCGGTAAAGG
>Ga0115564_10002664_pt1 | contig 15451 bp, 9 predicted proteins | sample COGITO_mtgs_1105_7_FD_88680 | JGI IMG/M metagenome (GOLD analysis project Ga0115564, IMG submission 88680) | Pelagic marine microbial communities from North Sea - COGITO_mtgs_110523 | ecosystem: Environmental > Aquatic > Marine > Epipelagic | place: Germany:Helgoland, sampling site Kabeltonne...
AAATGAGACCATTTTTCATGAGCATTGTCAGCGATTCAAATCACTGGATGTTTATTTCAAGTAATGGAAGTTTAACCGCTGGAAGAAAGAATTCAGAATTTGCTTTATTTCCGTATTATACAGATGATAAAATTACGGAAGCCGCTGAAATCACAGGAAGCAAGTCTATTTTTCAAGTTCATAAAAATGATGAAATTCATTTATGGGAACCATTTTCAGAACGTTTTGCAGGAAAGTACCAAACGACTCGAAATTTATATAAAAACGAGTATGGTAATAAAGTCTTATTCGAAGAAATTAACCACGATTTAGAACTCACTTTTCAATACCAATGGAATTCGACAAACACTTTTGGATTTATAAAAAAATCCAAGTTGATCAATACGGCAACCTCTAAGGTTGAGATAAATGTATTGGATGGGATTCAAAACATTTTACCTTATGGAGTTGGGAGCGATTTACAAAATGCAAGTAGTAATTTAGTTGATGCCTACAAACGCAGTGAATTAGAGAAAAGTTCAGGTTTAGGAATCTATGCTTTAAGTGCTATTATTGTAGATAAAGCTGAGCCTAGCGAAGCCTTAAAAGCAAATATTGTATGGTCTTTAGGACTAGATAATTCTAAACACTTACTATCGTCATTACAACTTGATAGTTTTAGAAAATATCAAGAGCTTTTTGAAGAGACCGATGTTAAAGCTGAAAAAGGGGCTTATTTCATCAATTCTCAAATAGTGTTATCAGCTCAAGAACACAAAGAATGGTTACTCGTTGCAGAGGTGAATAAAAACCATTCTGCTATTGCAAAACTCATTAACGAAATCAAAACCAATGATGGTTTATGGGAACTGATAAACCAAAAAATTGAGAAGGGAACCACACGTTTAATAGCTCTTAATGCGGCTTCTGATGGTTTACAACTTTCGGCAGACAAATTTAGAGATACTCGTCATTTCTCAAACACCTTATTTAATATCATGAGAGGTGGTATTTTTGATGATAACTATCAAATTGAAAAATGGGATTTTAAAAATTACTTGGCAAAAGCCAATAAAAAAGTTGCGAGAACCACAGAAGAAAATATTAATAACCTTCCTGAAAAATTCACACTTTCCGTATTACAAGAACTTGCATACGAAGTAGATGACACAAACTTTAGACGTTTATGTTTTGAATACATGCCGTTAAAATTTAGCCGTCGTCACGGAGATCCGAGTCGTCCTTGGAATAAATTTTCAATCAATACCAAAAGTGAAATTGATGGTTCAAAAATCTTAGACTATGAAGGAAATTGGCGTGATATTTTCCAGAACTGGGAAGCATTGGCACATTCTTATCCTGCGTTTATTGAAAGTATGATCCATAAATTCTTAAATGCGACCACTTTTGATGGCTACAATCCTTACCGTGTTACAAAAGGTGGGTTTGATTGGGAAACCATTGAGCCAGATGATCCTTGGTCGTATATTGGTTATTGGGGAGATCACCAAGTTATTTATTTACTCAAGTTTTTAGAGTTTATTGAAAGTCACCAACCTGGGAAATTAGCTACTCTTTTTGATAAAGACTTGTTTGTCTATGCCAATGTTCCTTATAAGATCAAAAGCTACGATGCCCTACTTGAAAATCCAAAAGACACCATTGAATTTGATGAAGCATTAGATCATAAAATTAGAGAACAACGCGTAGAACTTGGAGCAGATGGAGCTTTACTTCGTGACGAAAATCGTTTTATTGTAAAAGTAAATTTCATTGAAAAAATATTAGCAACCACTTTAGCAAAACTTTCAAACTTTATTCCCGAAGGAGGAATTTGGATGAATACGCAACGTCCGGAATGGAACGATGCCAACAATGCCTTAGTAGGTAGTGGAGTTTCTATGGTCACCTTGTACTATTTGCGACGTTTCTTGAAATTCTTTGATACAGTGATCGTTCAATCTGATTTAGAAACCGTTGAAGTATCTAGAGAGCTCGTCACATTCTTTGATGCTATTTCAACAACCTTTAATGAGAACCAACACTTGCTTTCGGGTCGTATCAACGATACAGATCGAAAAATGATTTTAGACGCCTTAGGTAACGCCGGAAGCGCTTACAGAAATCAAATTTATAATGCGGCTTTTTCAGGTAGAAAAAGTGAGATTTCTGTTAAAGATATAAAAACATTTATTGAGGTAAGTCTTCAGTATTTAGAACACTCTATTGAAGTAAATAAACGTGAAGACAATTTATACCATGCGTATAACCTAATGACCGTAAACGAAAACAACAGCGTTTCAATTTCATATTTAGATGAAATGTTAGAAGGGCAGGTTGCAGTGTTGAGTTCAAAATATTTATCTATCGAACAGTCCTTATCTGTTTTGGATGCAATGAAAAATAGTAAACTTTTCCGTCCAGATCAATACAGTTATTTGTTATATCCGAATAAAACATTAAAAGGATTTATTGAGCGCAATACAATTTCTACTGCAGCCGTTTCATCGTCTAAATTATTAGAACAACTCGTCAACGATAAAAATGTACAAATTTTAGAGAAAGATGTTAATGGTGATTACCATTTCAATGGAAACTTTAAAAATGCTAATGACTTAAAAGCGGCTTTAATAGAACTTTCAGGAACCTCATACGAAGCATTAGCGAAGTCAGAAACACCAAAAATTCTTCAAATTTTTGAAGAAGTTTTTAACCATAAGTCCTTTACGGGACGTTCAGGGACTTTCTATGGCTACGAAGGTTTAGGGTCTATTTATTGGCATATGGTTTCGAAATTGCAATTAGCAGTTTTAGAAACGTGTAACTCAGCCATTGATTCAGATGCAGATGCAGCGACGGTAGGAAATTTATTAGACCACTATTACGAAATCAATGCAGGTATTGGTGTGCACAAATCTCCAAAACTATATGGTGCTTTTCCAACAGATGCTTACTCACACACACCGGCAGGAAAAGGCGCACAACAACCAGGAATGACGGGCCAGGTTAAAGAAGATGTTCTATCGCGTTTTGGTGAACTAGGAGTTGTGGTTTCAGAAGGAAAACTAGGATTCAATCCACGTTTATTACGTAAAAATGAATTTTTACAAGAAAGTAAAATATTTCATTACATCGCGATCCCTAGTAAAAAAGACAGTATTTTGGTTTCAGAAGGTTCACTTTGTTTTACTTACTGTCAAGTGCCAATTATATACACCATAGCAGAAGAAGACAGTTTAACGGTTGAATTCAGTAATGGAACTACAAAAACGTTTACCAGCTTAAGCTTAGACACTGAAACAAGCGAACAAGTATTCCATCGTAATGGAGAAGTAACCCAATTAAATGTACATATTAAAAACAGTCGCTTAAAATAAATTTTGCTTGATAATATGAGAAAAACAACACACATATTAAATTTAGTACTGTTTGTTTTTCTTGTAATATCTTGTAAAGAAAATCAACCAAAAGACCATACAACGAACGATCAAATACAAAAAGAAGTGACCGCTAAAGATATCTTAGGAAATTCAAACTATTTAGCAATATCTTATGGAGGGTATAGAAAATCATCTAGAGATTTTCAACCCACTGTTAGGGAGTTAAAAGAAGACATGAGAATTCTTCATGCTATGAATATCCGAATATTGCGCACCTATAATGTACAGTTAGCACAGGCTTCAAATATTTTAAAAGCTATACGCGAATTAAAAAATGAAGACCCCACTTTTGAAATGTATGTCATGCTAGGAGCTTGGATTGATTGTAAAAATGCGTGGACCGATTATCCTTTAGATCACAACGAAGAGAGCGAACATAACGCGGCAGAAATTGAACGTGCAGTAGCATTGGCCAAAGAATACCCTAGTATTGTGAAAGTTATCGCCGTTGGAAATGAAGCCATGGTAAAATGGGCAGCAACATATTTTGTGCAACCTAATGTTATTTTAAAATGGGTAACACATTTACAATCGCTAAAGCAAACAGGGGAGTTGTCAAAAGATCTTTGGATTACCAGTTCAGATAATTTTGCATCTTGGGGCGGAGGTGATCCACAATACCATGTTGAAGATCTTACAAAATTAATACAGGCAGTGGATTACGTGTCAGCTCATACATATCCTATGCACGACACGCATTACAATCCAGTTTTTTGGGGTGTTTTTGGTAAAGAAACACAACTGTCTAGCTTAAAACGAATAGACATCGCCATGAACCGTGCAAAAAAATATGCTGCATCACAACTTGATAGTGTAGCAAGTTATATGAAAAATTTGGGAATCAGTAAACCCATTCATATCGGAGAAACGGGCTGGGCGAGTGCTTCCAATGGATTTTATGGTTCAAAAGGTTCAAAAGCTACCGATGAATACAAGGAAGCTCTTTTTTATAACAAGATGCGCCAATGGACCAACCAAAACAATATGTCGTGCTTCTATTTTGAAGCCTTTGATGAACCATGGAAAGATGCTCATAACAAGGGAGGATCCGAAAACTATTTTGGATTATTTACGGTAGACGGTAAGGCAAAATATGTAATTTGGGACTTGGTAGATCAAGGTGTTTTTGACGGATTAACTCGTGGAGGAAAACCAATCACCAAAACTTATAATGGCAATAAAGAAGCATTATTGCTTGAAGTAGAATTACCCCCAATAAAATTAGAAATTACAAACAACCATTAATATGAAACGATTAAAACCACATCATTTTTTAATTTTATTAGTAATGCTCACAGCGTGTACATCAAATAAACCCTTAGAAGTTACTGTTTATGAAACGTCTGCTAGTGGGAATAAGTTAACTGAAGTGTCAGAATTCAGTACTTCTGAAAACCCTTCTAAAATCCAACTGAATCCAGGGAAAACTCTACAAACCATCACCGGTTTTGGGGGCTCTTTTACGGAATCTTCTGCACACTTACTAAATCGTTTGAGTAAAAAAAATAGAACCAAAATATTGGAAGCCTATTTTAGTGAGAAAGGAGCGAATTATTCACTGACGCGAACTCATATCAGTTCTTGTGATTTTTCATTAAATAATTATACTTACGCACCAATAGCGGGTGATTTTGAACTTGAACATTTTAGTGTCAAAGAAGATCAAGATGATTTAATCCCTATGATAAAAGACGCAATGGCAATCTCTGAAGATGGATTTAAAATCATTGCATCTCCATGGACCGCTCCACCTTGGATGAAAGACAATAAAAAATATGTTGGCGGAAAATTACTGCCAGAATACTACGATACCTTTGCGTTGTTTTTCTCAAAATACTTAGAGGCTTACAAAAATGAAGGTATTGATGTTTGGGGTTTAACACCCGTAAATGAACCTCATGGAAATGGTAATAACTGGGAGAGCATGCACTTTTCGCCAGAAGAAGAAACGGATTTTGTACAAAACCATTTAGGTCCAAAATTAGAAGAAGAAGGAAAAGCAGACATTAAAATTTTAGGGTACGATCAAAATAGAGATGGTTTAAAAGAATGGGTCGATGTAATGTATGAAGATGAAGCATCTTCTAAGTATTATGCAGGAACAGCCATTCACTGGTACGAAAGTACCTATGATTTTTTCCCAAAAGCATTACAGTATGCTCATGACAAAGCACCTAACAAATACTTAATCGAAACCGAAGGTTGTATCGATTCAGAAATCCCAAAATGGCAAGATGACAAATGGTATTGGTCTAAAGAGGCAACCGATTGGGGGTTTGATTGGCGAGAGCAAGAAAAGAAATATTTACATCCAAAATATGCCCCTGTCAACAGGTATGCAAGAGATATTATTGGTTGTTTAAACAATTGGGTCGACGGCTGGGTCGATTGGAATATGGTATTGGACAGACAAGGGGGCCCAAACTGGTTTAAAAACTGGTGTGTAGCGCCTGTAATTGTAGATCCTGACAACGATGAAGTCTATTTTACGCCTTTGTATTATACGATGGCACACTTTAGTAAATACATTCGACCTGGTGCTAAAGTAATTGGTTTAGAAAATTCAGATATAGATTTACAGGTCACTGCTGCACAAAACCCAGATGGGTCCTTTGCAGTTGTTGTCTTTAATGAAGGAGATAAATTAAAAACTTTTGAACTCTCTTTAGGAGGAAATTCAAAATTAATAGCTATTCAACCACAAGCAATACAAACGATACTACTCACTAACTAAAAATTAAACCAATATGTCTAATACCTCTAATAAAGTCCCCTTAGGTCAAAAAATTGCCTTCGGATTAGGAATGCTTGCCAATCAAATGTTTCCAGCAGCGCTCGGAATTTTTATGGTAGTGCTTGTTCAAAATTTAGGGTTTCCAGGTTGGATGTGGGGTGTTATATACTTTTTTCCTAGAATATTTGATTCTTTTACAGACCCAATAATGGGGTTTATTTCAGATAACACTAAATCTAAATGGGGCAGACGCCGCCAGTATGTTTTTATAGGTGCGATTGTGATGGGAATATCCTTTGCAATTATGTGGCAATTATTCAAAGATAGCGGCGTAGATTATAACTTTGTTTATTTTATGTTTTGGTCGTTTGTATTTTATTTGGGACTTACTATTTTCAGCGTTCCTTATGTTGCGATGGGGTATGAGATGAGTGATGATTTTCACGAACGTACAAGTATTATGGCTGTTGCGCAATGGATTGGCCAGTGGGCATGGGTCATTGCTCCTTGGTTTTGGGTGATTATGTATATCAATGGAGATGATGGATGGTTTGCAACTGCAGAAGAAGCGACACGAACCTTGGCTATTTGGGTGGGGATTATTTTAATGTTTGTCGCCATGGTTCCTGCTATTTTTATTAAGAGTAAATCGACGTTAGATGAAGATTATGCGGATTTATCATTGAGGAATATCAAAGGCAGTTTTAATGAAATCAAATTAGGGTTTAAAGAAGCTTTAAAAATTAAGCCTTTTCGTAAATTATGTATTTCAACATTTTTGATTTTTAACGCCTTCAATACGGTGGCTACATTTACTTTCTTTGTCATTGTATACCAATTATTTAATGGAGATGCAGAGGCTGCAAACGCGGGATACTGGCCTTCTTTATTTGGTTGTTTGGGTGCATTATCTACAACCTTTATCGTTATTCCGATTGTAACTTGGATGTCTCGTAAACTAGGAAAGAAAAATGCATTTTTAGTGTCGCAAGGCATCTCTATAATTGGATATATACTCCTTTGGTTTTTAATGATTCCAGGTAAACCTTATATGTTTATTTTTGCCCTTCCTTTCTTTTCATTTGGTATTGGAAGTTTATTTACATTGATGATGTCTATGACTTCCGATGTGATTGATTTAGATGAATTAAATACAGGAAAAAGAAGAGAAGGTATTTTTGGAGCCATTTACTGGTGGATGGTCAAATTTGGTTTTGCAATTGCAGGAGCCCTTAGTGGCGTCATTCTAACCATTATTGGATTTCAAGAAGGCATTGCCTCAACAGATCAAGAAAGCGCTATCGTTGGTTTACGCGCATTCTTTTCGGGTTTTCCAATATTAGGAACTTTAATTGCCATGTGGATAATGCGTGACTATGACCTTACTGAAGAAAAAGCAATAGAAACGAGTGCCAAATTAGCAAAAAGAAAACAAAAACCAACCTCTTTTTATCAAACGGATAAATTAGCCTCATTGTTAGCCTCAGGAACACAAATTGATGTTTCTTCGGATACTGATTTCACATCTAAAACAGATGCGGAAATAAAAGCACTGTTTTCATCAACTTTAAATAGCGGTCTGCACGGCTTGTGTTTTAGCCCGTACTTAGAAGGGCAAAATATTGGCGATCAATTATCAGAATCTCAAATTAGTCAACGAATGGATGTCATTGCACCTTTCACTAAATGGGTGCGTTCATTCTCCTGTACTGAAGGGAATGAGCTCATTCCAAAAGTAGCGCACCAAAAACAGCTTAAAACAATGGTAGGCGCCTGGCTAGGAAATGACAAAACTCAAAATGATAAAGAAGTTACTGCACTCATAAAACTTGGAAAATCAGGATTGGTAGATATTGCGGTTGTAGGAAATGAAACTCTAATGCGTAATGAATTAACAGAACGAGAACTTATTGTGTACATAAACCGTGTAAAGAGCGCTTTGCCAGGTATTCCTGTGGGTTATGTGGATGCCTACTACCAATTTGTTGAACGCCCTAAGCTCATAGCAGCTTGTGATATTTTGTTAGCAAACTGTTACCCGTTTTGGGAAGGCTGTAGTATTGAGAAATCGGTAACCTATTTAAAGCAAATGTATGCCGTTACACAACAAGTAGCCAATGGAAAACCTGTGATTATTACAGAAACAGGATGGCCAAACAAAGGAGACAATACTAAAGATGCGCAGCCTTCAGAAAATAATGCGATGAAATATTTTATAGACAGCACCAATTGGGCGCAACAAAATGAAATACCACTGTTCTATTTCTCATCATTTGATGAATCATGGAAAGTACATCACGAAGGTGATGTTGGGGAACGATGGGGACTTTGGGACAAAAACGAAAATTTAAAATTTCAATAATAAAAACACAATACAATGTCATTTAAAGACGGCCAACAATTTTCGTTAAAAAAAATAGATCAACCTTTTAAGTCTGGAATTGATTTTAACAATCTATCTTCAGAAGGTTTAGATGAATTATGGAAACAAACTTTAGACAACGGAATGCATGGTTTGTGTTTTAGTATGTATGAAGATGGTCAAGGACCTGGAAACAAAATTACAGAGCAACAGGTGGACAGACGTATGCAAGTGATAAAGCCCTATACAAAATGGGTGCGCTCATTTTCTTGTATAGAGGGGAATGAGTTTATTCCTCGTGTGGCACATAAGCATGGCATCAAAACCTTGGTGGGTGCGTGGTTAGGCGATGATTTAGACAAAAACGAAGAAGAGATCGAAGCTTTGATTGCATTAGCTAAAGAAGGCTGTGTGAATATTGCTGCTGTTGGCAATGAAGTAATGTATCGTGAAGAGCTAACAGAAGAACAGCTTTTAGACTATATAAATAGAGTTAAAAAAGCATTGCCCGGCATTCCTGTCGGCTATGTGGATGCCTATTATGAATTTTCACACCGCCCAAAAATTACAGAAGCTTGCGACGTTATTTTAGCAAACTGTTATCCGTATTGGGAAGGTTGTAGTATCGAAGATTCATTGTACCATGCCCAACAAATGTTTGGAGAAGCTGTAGATGCCGCACAAGGAAAAAAAGTAATCATTACAGAATCTGGTTGGCCGAGTGAAGGCGGCAGTTTAAAAGGGGCATTTTCATCAAAAGAAAATGCAATGCGATATTTTATAAATGCCCAAAAGTGGTCTGAAAAGACTAATATAGATATGTTTTATTTTTCCTCTTTTGATGAATCATGGAAAGTGGGAACTGAAGGCGATGTTGGTGCTTATTGGGGTCTGTGGGATAAAAATGAGAAGTTGAAGTTTTAGGGTCTGAATCGTTTTTTTCTTATCTTTAAATCACTATTTTCAAGCACCTCAATCTCTTTTTTGAGCTTGATGTTATAACAAACTCCCCCTATAAATTTTATTATTCCATAATATTCAGTAGTTTTAAGTCCTCAAATTTACTGAAATGCTTAAAAAAGTCTATGGAAGCGCTGTCTTTGGCGTGGAAGCACATACCATCACAATAGAAGTCAATGTCGATAAAGGCATTGGTTACCACTTGGTAGGATTGCCAGATAATGCCATTAAAGAAAGTAATTTCCGTATTGCCGCAGCCCTTCAAAACAATGGTTATAAAATTCCTGGTAAAAAACTCATTATTAATATGTCGCCAGCCGATATGCGCAAAGAAGGCTCTGCCTATGACTTGCCTTTGGCAATGGGCATTTTAACCGCCTCTAATCAAATTAAAGAGGTTAATATTGATAGATATGTAATCATGGGAGAACTCTCCTTAGACGGTACAGTGCAATCCATAAAAGGAGCACTGCCCATTGCAATTAAGGCCTTAGAAGAAGGATTTGAGGGATTTATCTTACCCAAAGAAAATGCGAAAGAAGCTGCCATTGTGAGTGGTCTGAAAGTGTATGGCGTCGAACACATCTTTGAAGTGATTGACTATTTTCATAAGAATAAAAAACTAGAACAAACCATAGTAGATACCCGTGCCGAGTTTCAAAAAACCCTAGAGCATCCCGAATTTGATTTTTCAGATGTCAAAGGTCAGGAGAGCATCAAACGCTGTATGGAAATTGCAGCTTCGGGAGGACATAATATTATATTGATTGGCCCTCCTGGGGCTGGAAAAACCATGTTGGCAAAACGCTTGCCTTCCATTTTACCCCCGATGACTTTGCATGAAGCATTGGAAACTACCAAAATACATTCTGTTGTGGGACGTATAGGGACTCAAAAAGGATTGATTGCACAACGTCCATTTCGATCGCCCCATCATACCATATCTAATGTAGCCCTGGTTGGCGGTGGAAGCTATCCACAACCTGGAGAGATTTCATTGTCTCATAATGGGGTATTGTTTTTAGATGAACTGCCCGAATTTAAACGCGAAGTTTTAGAAGTCATGAGACAGCCGTTGGAAGATAGAGAAGTCACGATTTCGCGTGCCAAGTTTACAGTCACCTATCCCAGTAGTTTTATGTTGGTAGCGAGTATGAATCCAAGTCCGTCAGGATATTTCAATGACCCGAATGCGCCAATGATGTCATCAGCTACAGAGATGCAGCGTTATTTAGGGAAAATATCGGGGCCTTTATTGGACCGTATTGACATCCATATAGAGGTAACGCCTGTCCCTTTTGAAAAATTATCAGACGAGAGGAAAGGGGAGTCCTCTGTGGATATTAGAAAACGGGTGACCAAAGCACGCGAGTTGCAAACCAAACGCTTTGAAGAATCAGAAATTGTTCATTACAATGCACAAATGAATACCAAACAAATCCGTAAACACTGCAAGCTAGACGCTGGGTCTATGCAGCTTTTGAAAACCGCTATGGAGCGCTTAAATTTATCAGCACGTGCCTACGACCGCATCCTAAAAGTATCCAGAACTATTGCCGATTTAGAAGGCGTTTCTGCTATCGAAAGTTCTCATATTAGTGAAGCCATTCAATACCGTAGCTTAGATAGAGACGGGTGGTTAGGGTGATTTTAAAGTATTAAACCAAAAGGTTAAGTAAAATCTATAGTTAATTGACTATCATATTTATAAGTGTTAACTATAATAAAAATCTATGATGATAAATTAGCTATTTTCAAGTCTTTATCCCAGAAATTTAAATAGCCTTTTCAGCATTTTAAGCTTGTTGGTATAGGGTGCATAGCGTAGCGGAATGTCCAACCAATTCCCTTTAATCACGATGCCTTTTTTGTGTGAAAAAGTATCAAAGCCAAGACGCCCGTGATAGGCGCCTATGCCGCTTTCTCCAACCCCTCCAAAAGGTAATTTAGAGTTTCCGAAATGAATCATTGTATCGTTAATAGTACCACCACCAAAACTGTAGGTTTCAATCAATTTTTTGTAAAAAGATTTGTTGGTTGAAAAGACATAAAACCCAAGAGGTTTATCATATTGACTCAAAACAGATTGAATCTCATCTTCAGTATTATAACTTAAAATAGGTAAGATGGGGCCAAAAATCTCATCTTTCATAACTTCTGAGTCCATTGAGGGTTCATCAATAATCGTAGGAGCAAGGTAGCAATCAGCCGTATCGTATGTGCCTCCAAATACCACTTTAGAATCGGTAAGCATATTTGTCAGTCTCGATAAGTGTGTGGTATTGATAATCCGGGGGTAGTCCTCAGATTCTTGTGGGTTTTCTCCATAAGCCTTCGTGATTTCGGTTTTTAAATCAGAAATCAACTGAGCTTTTACAGACGTTTGAACCAATAAATAATCAGGTGCTATACAGGTTTGACCCGCATTAACAAATTTACCCCATACCAATCGTTTTGCAATCAGTTGTGTTGACATGCTGTCATCTATAATACAAGGGTTTTTACCTCCCAATTCAAGGGTTAAAGGCGTTAAAAACGGAGCGGCAGCTTTGGCTACGATTTTCCCTACAGGAACACTTCCTGTAAAGAAGATATAGTCCCAACGTTCTTTTAAAAGTAAGGTCGTTTCTGAAACACCCCCTTGAACGACTTTAAGGTGTTCAGGTTTAAACACAGCACTTAGGATGTTTTCTAATAACTGCGAGGTATGTGTAGTATGCTCACTTGGTTTTAAAACAACTGTGTTCCCTGCAGCAATGGCAGAAATGACAGGAGCAACTGCCAACTGAAACGGGTAGTTCCAAGGTGCAATAACCAATACAGTTCCGTAAGGTTCGCTATATATATAATCTGTAGAGGGAAAGTTGAGGCTTGAAGCCTTCACTTTTTTGGGTTTTGACCAAGAATTAATATGTTTTAAAGTGGCATCAATTTCGGAGATGATGATACCAACTTCACTGAAATACGCTTCAAATTTAGATTTTTTGAAATCTTTATAAAGTGCTTCATAAATAGCATCTTCTTTTTCAAGTATTTCTGAACGAAGTTTGGATAGTAATTTTTTAAGCATTCCAACATCGCGAGTCGCACGCGTTAGAAAATACTGTTTTTGAGTTTCTAAAATTAATTTTACTTCCATAATCTATACGTCGATATGATTCATACATTCCTTCCATAACACCTCATTTGGAGGGGGTGCAGTAACAGATATTAATTGCTCATTTACAGGATGTATAAATGAAATATTTCTGGCGTGTAAATGAATACTTCCATCGGGATTGCTGCGATCAAAGCCATATTTTAAATCGCCTTTGATTGGACTTCCTATTGTAGAGAGCTGACTTCTAATTTGGTGGTGCCTTCCTGTTTCAAGGTTGACTTCTAGAAGGTGGTAACGGTCTAAGCTATGGATTAATTCATAGTGTAGAATCGCTTTTTTACTTTGATCGACTTCTTTGATGTATGCTTTTGACTTGTTGTTTTTAGGATTTTTTTTAAGCCAATGAATGAGCATGTCTTTTGATTTTGAAGGTTTATTTTTTACAACAGCCCAGTAAGTCTTAGCTATTTTTTTGTTTAAAAATAACGCATTCATCCTCGTAAGTGCCTTGGACGTTTTGGCAAACACAACAATTCCAGTGGTTGGACGATCCAGTCGATGCGTGACTCCCAGATAAACAGCACCTGGCTTGTTGTACTTTTTTTTTATATAGTCCTTTAAAACATCACTGAGGGGCGCATCTCCAGTTTTGTCGCCTTGAACAAGATCTCCAGACCGTTTATTGATAATAATTAAATGATTGTCCTCATGAAGAATTTGAAGGTTATCAATATTTGAAACAATCTTATCCATTAATTTAATATTGTTCGTTTTCATTTGGAAAATCAGAAGACTTTATATCATCAATATATTGATTAATTGCGGAGGTCATTTCTTCGTGTAAGCTCAAATATCGACGTAAAAATCGCGGGTGAAATTCCTGTGTCATTCCTAGCATATCGTGTAATACCAGTACCTGTCCATCTACGCCCCCGCCAGCTCCGATTCCAATAACAGGGATGCTAATACTCTCGGCAACTTGTTGTGCTAAGGCTGCAGGAATTTTTTCAAGTACCAGAGCGAAACACCCTAGACGCTCCAAGAGTTTTGCGTCTTCAATTAACTGTAAAGCTTCTTCCTCTTCCTTGGCTCTTACGGTATAGGTTCCAAATTTATAGATCGATTGAGGAGTAAGTCCCAAATGGCCCATAACAGGAATTCCGGCATTCAATATCTTTTTAATAGAGTCTTTAATTTCTTTACCGCCCTCTAGTTTTACGGCATGTCCACCACTTTCTTTCATGATTCGAATTGCAGAACGTAAGGCTTCTTTTGGGTCACTTTGATAGGTTCCAAAAGGTAAATCAACTACTACGAGCGCACGATCGATAGCTCGCACTACAGAAGAGGCGTGGTAAATCATTTGATCCAAGGTAATTGGAAGTGTGGTTTCATGGCCTGCCATTACATTACTGGCAGAATCTCCTACCAAAATAACGTCAATACCTGCGCCGTCTACAATTTTAGCCATGGTGTAGTCATAAGCCGTGAGCATAGATATTTTTTCTCCCAGGGACTTCATTTCTATGAGCGATTTTACCGTCACTCTTTTATATTCTTTTTTTGATGCAGACATTATAATGTATAATTATGATAGATTGTAAATGTACTAAATTAGTATATAAATTCAGCTTTTTGTGTAAGAACTAAATAATGAGGCTTAATTAGTAGAGTTGGTATTAAACGATAAAGCACCTATGATTCTTATTCTGAAAAATCAATTCAAATAATGACTAAATATCTTGAGAGTTTAGGAAATAAAAAAAGCTCTAAAAATTTAATTTTTAGAGCTTTTTTTATTTAGTAGCTATGTTTTACCTTACTTCAAAAGTTTCAATATTCCCTAACTCCATAACTATATTGATGTCAGAAGTGTCAACACTATTAGCTTGACTGGCTGGTACAATCACGACTCTAAATTCTTGATTTTGTGTCCAAGTATTATTTAGAGAGCTAAAATCTACAGTACCATCTAAAAAGAAAGTAACAGTGTCTAGGGTAAAGTCAAAATTATAAATAAGAACACCATTATTAAAAAATACAGTTTGAGGTAATTGTCGCCAAGTTACTGTACCGTCATCTAACACCCATTTTATATACACCAAAGCCACGTCAGATTCTATGAAATTAAAACCGTCAAAGGTTACTTGAAAATCATCAGTAGTTGTGAAATCGACATTCGTTATTCTAAAAGCATCTGCTACAATTAATCCGCCGTCTTGACCATCAAAACCTGGAGGTCCAGGATCCCCTATACAGGCAGTTAGTAATAAAGTAAATAGGGTGGTGATAGATAATATACGTTTCATGTTTAAATGTTTTAGATTTATTTAAAGGCCACATGGTACATCCATATGAAGGTTTTTTTTGAGTTTTATCTTCTAATTTAGTAATGTCACAAAATTAGGTAACTTATTACTCATTTACAAAGTACGTACCAAAGTTTCATTTAAGTAAATAAATTTTTATTTTTCAAAATCTGACATCGTGTCAGTCCTATTGTATTGGCACAATGATTGACTTATTGGTTCTGTAATATTTAAATACAAAATTAAATTATATAAATTATGAGTAAAATTATTGGAATTGATTTGGGAACTACAAACTCTTGTGTTTCCGTCATGGAAGGAAATGAGCCCGTTGTCATCACAAATGCTGAAGGACAGCGTACAACCCCATCTGTCATCGCTTTTGTGGATGGTGGTGAAATCAAAGTAGGAGACCCTGCTAAACGCCAAGCGGTCACCAATCCTACAAAAACTGTTTATTCAATTAAACGTTTTATGGGAAACAAATTCTCAGAATCTAAACAAGAAGTAGGTCGTGTCCCTTACAAAGTAGTTAAAGGAGACAATGACACACCACGTGTAGATATT
>Ga0115564_10002665_pt1 | contig 15443 bp, 14 predicted proteins | sample COGITO_mtgs_1105_7_FD_88680 | JGI IMG/M metagenome (GOLD analysis project Ga0115564, IMG submission 88680) | Pelagic marine microbial communities from North Sea - COGITO_mtgs_110523 | ecosystem: Environmental > Aquatic > Marine > Epipelagic | place: Germany:Helgoland, sampling site Kabeltonne...
ACCACATACTCTCCCAAATAGTGGGATAAATTTTGGCCTATAAAGCCTGTGTAACCGGTGATGTAAACCATGATTTTGAATGAATAAAAAGCAAAGATAAAACTTTCAACTACAGCCCGTAGTTATGTAAACTTTATCTCTTGTAACCCTTGATTTTATTGACTTTTTATGTTAAATAACATAGAAAATAACGTATATTTAAATGTAATATTTGAGTAAAATTAAGCTATAATAATTGATTGTAAATGTTATCTGATTCGTTAATTAAATTAAATCAGGCTCTATCACCCTCAAAATTACACAAATTACACAGTGAAAAATGAACAAAGCGAACACTTCCGGACACACTATTTCTAGGGATCAGGCGTATTTAAATACTCAGATTTCTAATTACATAAAGCATGCTCCTTTAAGAAGACTTAAAAGAAATGGCTCGCTTGGTTTGTCTGAAAATTCGATTCGAAATTTAAAACGATTTTATGTTTTGATTAAAGAATTTGAAGGGCAAATAAATAAGACTATCATGTTAAATGAGATAGATCACATGTTAGTTTACACGTTTAAGGAGTGGCTTTTAGCAGAAAAAGTCTATTCATTAAACAATGCTGGCCTTCAATTAAAGCTTTTAAAAATGATTTGCAAAGAAGCGGAAAGGATGAGTATTCCTGTAAATCCTTACACCAGACATATTGAGTCTTTCACCCAAAAAAGTAAAGACAGGGTATTACAAACCATCTCATTTGAAGAAATTCAAAAAATAAAAGCCCTTAAAGAATTGCCCAGCACACTGGAAAATGCTAGAAAATGGATGCTCATTGGTCTTTATATTGGACAAAGAGTTTCTGATCTATTGACTCTTAAACCTAGCCAGCTTAGATTTATAGAAAACGGCGTTTACATAGATATTAATCAGCGAAAAACTGATAAATATGTCACTGTTGGGGTGGTAGATAAAGAGGTTATTCAAATACTAAAACAGCGTTTTCCTTATGCTATTTCCGCGCAGTTATTCAATAGACAGATTAAGCAGATTTGCCAGATAGCTGGGTTAAATGATATGGTGAGTGGTTATAAATTATGTTCTAAAACAAGGAGGAAAAGATTGGGTACTCACCCAAAACACAGTCTTATATCTTCTCATGACTTACGACGCTCTTTTGCCACCAATTATTTTGGAAGAATAGAGACTCCTATCCTCATGCAAATTACTGGGCACTCAAAAGAAAGTACTTTTCTAAGTTATATTGGAACGCAAGTAAATAAAGACACCTATGCAGATCCTACAAAGTAGCTGCTACTTTCATAAAAGCATCTGCATTAAAGTTTTTAACACTTTTGGTTAATATCGTAAACAAAACTTGTTACAAATGAAAAACCTAAAGTAGCAAAAAGAGTTAAAATAAATTTATCTCAGTTTAATAATTCAGATGAAAAAATAAGAGTATAAAAATGAATAGATAATTTAGCCAATTATTTATTCGTATTAATTTTAAATATTTAATATATTTAAAAAGTGAGCACTACAAGTCTAAATAAAAATATTTTGGTAAGTTGGTCTAACTTTTTTTGACAAGAATCTAAAGATTAATTTATGCAGGGGGAAAAATTAGATAATTGCTTAAAATAATCAAAAAATACAGTTTATGTTTCCTAATAAAAAACTTTTCAAAGAAACTCCTAAAATTAAACTATCCAAAAATCAGATAAAGGAAATAGACGAATTAAAAAACCAAATTAAACATAACAAATTTTCTTATGAAACTGTATCTTGTGGTTGCTGTAATAGCGAGAATAAGATAATTTTGAGTAAATACGACAGATATGGTATTCCATACAAATCTAACTTATGTCGAAATTGCGGTTTAATATATACCTCACCGAGGTTTAATCAAAAAAGTTATATAGAATTTTACGATAATCAGTATCGTAAAATTTATACAACTACTCAAACTCAAAGCCCTGAAGAGTTTTTCAAAAGTCAACAAAATCAGGGAGAAAAGATATTTAAATATATTAAAGAAAATTTTAAACTTAAAATCGACTCAGTTCTTGAAATTGGATGTGGAATGGGAGGGATTCTTTACCACTTCAAAAAAAATGATTGTAAAGTTTTAGGTGTTGATTTTGGTAGAAGATACATAGAACAGGGAAAGAATTATAATCTTAACTTACAATTAGGAGGTATAAATGATATTCATAATGAAAGATTTGATTTAATAATTTATTCTCATGTATTTGAACACATCCTCGATTTGGATTTTGAACTTATACAAATTAAAGAGAGATTAAATTTAAATGGAATTCTTTACATTGAAGTGCCTGGAGTTTTAAATTTAAAGGAAAATTATAGATCAGATTTAAATAGATATTTTCAAAATGCTCACACTTATAATTTTACTTTAAAAACACTAAGTAATATTCTACATAAGCATGGATTTGAATTAATTTCTGGTAATGAAAAAGTTGAGTCAATTTATAAAATTTCATCGAATAATAATCCTAAGACTTTAAATGATTATAATAGAATCATAAAAAAAATTAAAGTCTATGAATTTGAAAGAAAAACTTGGATATTTTCTGTTAAAGGTTTAAAAACAATATTAGTAGGTTTATTAATGCAAATTAATCTGTATAATGTGGTAAAAAAAATTCACAAACAAGTTACTTCATGTCTTCTTTAGTACTTCAATCTTATTTATTATCATAGTCCAAAAACCTAAGAATAATCATTCTGTTTTTTTTATAGCGAAAACAAAAGCGTTTTTTGCTTGAAAAATGAATGGATCATAATTTTTTGGTAAAATTCTACTTATGGAATTCCAAAATGGGAGAGCTTCTTCTCTAATGTCTTCAATAACAACCCAGCCATTTATATTTAATTTTGGAAGGAAAAAATGAAGCGAATTTAAATTAGCAAATGGTGAATGAAGTCCATCATCTATCATTAAATCAAACGATTTATCTTTTAAAATTCTATTTAGTTCAATAAATGAATCAGGGTTTGTTTGATCAATATAATAGGTTTTAATTCTGTCTTCTGAAAAAAGAATTTTAGAGTCAATGTCAGCTCCAATTATTGAAGCATTTTGAAAATAATTTTTAAAAGCTTTTAAAGATGCTCCCGGCTGACCATTAGCTCCCATGGTTGAAACTATTTTTGAGTTATTAGTCCCTAAACCAATTTCAAAAATGTTTAATACATCATTGCTATTTTTAAACAAATTTGAGTATAAAATATGGTAATTATGATCAATAGCTTTATCACTTTTATAATAATCTAGTGATTTTTTTAATTTTTTGGAATTATTTAATTGATCTTTATCATCAAAAAACGACTCAATTATTTCATATTTAATATTTTTATATCCAATTGATTCAATAAATTTTTCTAAAGAATATGGCAAATAATTTATTGCCTGAATAGTTAATAAAGATTTGTTTTTGTAATTTCCAGAACTCATTGCATTATAAAGAGGGAAGCTTTCTAATAAATCAATTTTACTTTTACCTTTGAATTGATTAATATTAAAAACCTTAAAAATAATTCTTTTTACGAAAAGAACTCCTGGTATTTTTTTAATAAATGCTTTCATTATTATAAATATAAATGTTATTTAATTCAATTGAATTTTTATTATTTCTCCCATTAGTTTTTGTTTTATACTGGTTTGTTTTCAACATAAATATAAAGCATCAGAATCTATTTATTTTAGTTAGTTCTTATTTTTTTTATGGATGGTGGGATTATAGGTTCTTGTCATTAATTATTCTATCTACTATTTTTGACTATGTGATAGGTTTAAATATTTCTAGTCAATCATCTAAAAAGAATCAAAAAATACTCCTGTGGTGTTCAGTCTTATTTAATCTTGGAGTATTAGGGTTTTTTAAATACTATAATTTTTTTATTGAGTCTTGGATTGATTTGTTCAGTTCGATTGGTTATGATATAAAAAGTGTTTGGACATTAAATATAATCCTCCCTGTTGGAATATCTTTTTATACATTCCAAACAATGTCTTATACAATAGACATTTTTAAAGAAAAATTAAGCCCTACAAAAGATTTTGTTTCGTTTGCTGCATTTGTATCTTTCTTTCCTCAGTTAGTTGCTGGACCCATAGAAAGGGCAACTAACCTTTTGCCTCAAATTCTAAATAAAAGAAAGTTTAAATACGAACAAGGAGTTCAAGGTTTAAAATTAATTTTTTGGGGACTTTTCAAAAAAATAGTAATCGCTGACACTCTTGCGCCAATTGTAAATGATATTTTTGAGAATTATCAAAATTTTGGAGCAGCAACTCTGTGGTTAGGGGCCATCTATTTCTCATTTCAAATCTATTGTGATTTTAGTGGTTATTCCGATATAGCTATTGGGATTTCAAAACTTTTTGGCTTTGAATTAATGTCAAACTTTAAGTTTCCCTACTTTTCAAGAAATATTGGAGAATTTTGGAGAAGATGGCATATTTCTTTATCAACATGGTTTAGAGACTATCTTTATATTCCATTAGGTGGTTCGAAAAAGGGCAAATGGATATCTTTAAGGAATGTCTTGATAATCTTTCTGGTTAGTGGATTTTGGCATGGAGCCAATTGGACCTTTATTGTTTGGGGATTATTTCACTCGATATTATTTATACCATCATTTGTTTTTAAAACTAGCAGAAAGTATGTGAACTCTGTTATTGCTGAAAATTCTTTTATGCCATCTCCAAAAGAATTTATTCAAGTTGGAACAACATTTATTTTAGTTACAATTGGATGGGTGTTTTTTAGAAGTGAAACAATCGGAGATTCTTTTAATTATATAATTAACATGACTCAGAACTTTCAAATCCCAAAACTAAACTATGCAAAATATTTAGTCTTTATCCTTGTTCTTTTGATCGCCGATTGGAATTTTAAAAAAGATGAAAGATTAGAAAAAGGTGAAATCAATATAATTTTTTTTGGAATGGTCGCGGTTTACTTAGTGTCTAAAATTATTATGAGTGTTAATACTGAATTTATATATTTTGAATTTTGATGAAAAATTTTATTAAGTTGTTACTTAAAATATTTTTGGTAAGCATAGTTTTTAGTCTTGTAGTTTATTCCTTTGCATTAAATTTTAAAATGTTAAAAGTGAATGAAAATAACTATTATGATTTGTTTACAAGTATTCATAATAGATCAGTGATAGCAGGTACATCAAGATCAAGATATTTTTTTAATGCTGAATCATTTGATCCAAAATACAATTTTAAAAACTTTAGTTTTTCAATTGGTATGTCTCCATATAATAATTCTTACACAGATTTTTTAATAAATTTTATTAAACAAGATTCAACAAAAAATAATATTACCATTCTCAGCGTGGATCCATATTCATTTCCTAATGATTTAGTTGATAAAGATGATTACTTTTCAAATTTTCAATTTAAAAAATCTGACTTTAAAAAAATAAATTTAGAATACATTATAAAAGAAGAAATTACTCCCTTCACAATTATTGAAGAAAATATTAAGAATGTTTTAAGAATTTATAGATACGGTAAAAATTACGAAAGAGACAATAGAAGAATAAGTGAAAATGAAATTCAGAAAGAAATTTTAAAAATGAAAAAACCAAATAATTTAAATGAAGGCTCTTTTAAAAATATAAAAAAATTAATAACACACTTTAATAAAACTTCAAAAGTAATCTTAGTTAGAACACCTGTAGTTAATGAATTCTATGAGTTTGAAAACTCTCATTCTTTAAATTTTAATTTTAAAATGGATTCTATATCTAAAAAGCACGGAATTCGATACTTAGATTTAAATAAATTTAAAGCGCTTTCTAATAATGAAAAATTCTATGATTTGTACCATTTAAACAAAAAATATAGTCAAAATAATACTTTAATATTTAATAATATAATGGATACTCTGAGACTAAATAATGAAAGGTTTAATTAAAATATTGTCTTACTTTTTTAATTTTGTAAAGCAAAAACAAAAAAGAGTTTAATTTTATTCCATTAATTTTAAAAGCCCTTAGTTCTTCATTGTAAATAATCCATTTGCTTTTTAAACCACTATTACTAATACCCCCTATTAGCATTTTTACTAGTTTTTTGTTAAAATAAAATGAAGGAACTTGGTTTAGTTCTAAAAATCTTAAACATAGCTCAAAATCACCAGCAATTTTAAAACTATCATTATATCCTCCCAAGCGATCATAAACTTCTTTTTTACAATAAAAAGTGGGATGTGCTGGCATCCAAGCTTTTTTCACAAGACCATTCTCATAGGGTCTTGAAGTCCAATTTCTAATCACTTTTCTATCTTCATTTATATAATCTAAGTTACCATAAACTATATCAGTATTGTTTTCGGAAAAGGCTTTCGCAATTTCTGAAATAGAATTTTTATCAAAAAACACATCGTCTGCATTTAGAAATCCAACAACATCTCCTGTCGATAATTTCAATCCCTTATTAAAGGCATCATAAACTCCTCTATCAGGCTCTGATTTAATTTTTGAAACATGAGGAAATGAATTGCATATTTCAAGAGTGCCGTCATTAGACCATCCATCAACAATTATATGCTCAATATTATGATATGTCTGTAAAGCTACTGACTTCAGTGCGTTTTCTATAGTATTTTCAGCATTAAAAGAAATGGTAATAACAGAAATTTTCATCTGAAAAACTGTTTAATTTTATTTATTACAAATTCTTGCTCATCGTCTTTTAAAATATAGGAGGATGGCAGAGAAATTCCTGAATTATAAACATCTTTTGATATATTGAAAACACCTTTTTTAATAATTCTTGGCGAATTTTCATAACAAGGCTGAAGATGGAGTGGATAAAAAAACCTTCTTGTTTGTACCCCCTCTTTCAATAAAAAATCTGCGAGTTGATCTCTTTTTTTACAATATAAAGATGTAAACCAATAAACAGGATTTTCTTGATTATTGATTTTATAAAAACATAGCTCCTCAATATCTGAAAGCTCAGCAAAATATTTATCAAAAATTTCTTCTTTCCTTCTTAAAATTTCAGGCAACTTTTTCATTTGGGAAACACCTACTGCTGCTTGTAAATCTGTAAAAGAAAAATTAAACCCTATGTAATCATGTTTAAAACTTCCTTTCTGATCACGACCATGATTCTTTAAACGATAACAAACCTTAGCTAAGTTTTCGTCATTTGTTAAAATTACCCCCCCCTCTCCAGTTGTTATAGTCTTATTTCCATAATAAGAAAGGACTCCAATATCACCAAATGTGCCAACATGACGGCCTTTATAATGAACACCTACACCTTGAGCAGCATCTTCAATTACTTTAAGATTATGCTCTTTTGAAAATTTCAAAATAGAATCCATCTCAGCAGTATTTCCATATAAATGAACAGGCATGATAGCTTTTGTTTTCTTAGATAATTTTGAGGATAGATTTTTAATGCTAATCCCCAATGAATGCTGATCAATATCACATAAAACAGGCTTAGCTCCAGTCATTATTACAGCGTTTGCAGTAGCAATAAATGTCATGTCCGGAACTAAAACTTCATCACCAGGTCCAATATCAAGAGCTAATAATGCACAATACAAACCCAGAGTGCCGTTAGCTACTGAAATAGCATATTTAGAACCAGTTAAGCTAATTGTCATTGATTCAAACTCTTTTGTCATACTGTTTTCAGTAATAAAAGTAGAATTGATAACCTTTGTTAACTCTTCAAGCTCTAATTCATTAATCCATGGTTGTATTTGTATTATCATAATACTTTAGAAATGGTTTCAGTAATAATTTTTAATTCTGATGAAGTAAGTTCAGGATTATTAGGAATATAAAACCCGTTTTCATGAATTAATTCTGCGTTAGGCATTTTAAATGACTCTCCAAAATATTTTTTAAAAAACGGTTGTTGTGTAATATTACCCCCTACAATTGGCCTTATTTCAATCTGATTAGATTTGAATATTTCTCTATAGGAAACACACAGCTCTTTGGACATAAACACTAAAGGAAATGCGAAATTGGAAACTAAGTCCATATGATTAGTGTTTAAAGATAAAATATTTTTATTGCCTTGAGCTGCCTCTTGGTATAGGATATAGTTCTCTTGCCTTTTATTAATCATTAAATCTAAATATGCCAATTGGTTATTTCCAAGAAAACCATTAATTTCTGTTGGTCTAAAATTATAACCTAACTCATAAAAAGAATACTGATTATAAAATGAATCTACATTGTGCTTTTGTAATAAATTAGATTGCAAATTACTGTCTATATTTCTAGACCAACCATGAGCTCTAGTTATCATAAACATATCGTGCAATTCTTTATCGTTAGTTAATACTGAACCTCCTTCAATTGTAGAAAGGTGGTGTCCAACAAAAAAAGATGTAGTTGAAGCTAAACCAAAATTTCCAAGTTTTTTACCTTTTAAAACAGAACCTAAAGACTCACAATTATCTTCTAACAAAATAATATTATTAGCGGAGCAATATTCTTCTATTTTATCTAAGTCAGAAGAAAAGCCCAATAAATTTGTAATAAACAAACATTTAATATCTTCATTTTTACAAGTCTCCACTAACTTTTTAGAGCAAACATTTAATGTTTCTAATTCAACATCAATAGGAACTGGCAAAAGTCCAAGCTGAATAATTGGCATTACATTAGTAGACCAGGTCAATGAAGAAAAAGCTATTTTATCTCCGATTTTAAGTCTTCCTAAATTAATCAAGGATTGTATCAATAATAAATTTGCAGATGATCCACTATTAACAAAACAACAATGATTACGACCTTGATACTTTGCAAAGTTTGATTCAAACAATTTACACTGATCCCCCATGCTTAAAATATCAGCTTCAGCAATAAACTCTGTTAGGGCCAATTTAGTTTTCTTTTCTTGGAAAAAAGTGCTTTTAATTAATTTTATCATTTAAATAATGGAGAGATTAAATTATTATATCGTTCGTGGGAGAAATATTCTAGTCTTTTTTTCCCTTTTAATTTAAAATCTTGTCTTAAATCATAATTGGAAAGCATTGTATCTAACGATTTGTAAATTGATTCTTCACTTGTAGGGTCAAATTGTAAGCCAGCATTTGATACTTGATCTTTAATAGCTAGTATTCCAGATGCACACACAGGTGATTCAAAATAAAAAGCCTCAAATACTGGGATACTAATGCTTTCATGTAGTGTAGGAGCAATTGTTAAAATTGAATTTTTAAAAAAATACGGCATGTCTTTTTGATCAATATTTTCCAAATGTAATATATATTCTGACATATTTAGTTCTCTTATTTGTTCTATAATATTATCATATTCTCTTGATTTTCTTCCAGTAAGAATAAGTTTAGTTCTATTATGTTTTTTTACAATTTTATAGAAAGCGTTAATAACTCTCTTATGGTTTTTATGCTTCCAAAATTGTGCTGGAAAAAAGACATAATCAAAGCCTTCTTTAATTTTATATTTTTTTTTAACAAAATCTCCATTAACTTCTTCAAAATCAAAAATTGGAGGGCTTTCAGCTACAATTATTCTTTGTGGACTATAGTTTAAATAATTAATTATATCGGTCTTGACATAGTTAGACTCAGTAATAATATAAGCAGAAAGTTTTGAAAGTTTTCCGTACATGTAATTTCTCCAAGTCAAAATAACCTTACTGAAATTTTCAGGAAAATGTAATTCTTGCAAATCATGTAATGTAAACACAAATTTACATCTAGACAAAAATAGAAGAGGACTGTAAGTAGGACTTATAAGAAGTTCGTTTTTTTTAAACAAAATTTTGGGATAGATGCGAAAGACAGACAAAAACAAACTGAAAAAAAACAAAAAATCATATGAGTTAATAATTTTGATTTTAACTCTCGGAAATTCAAAGCTTTTATCTCTAGTGTAAACCGTAATTTCAGAAACAGATTTATTAAGAGTTAAGCTCTTTAATAATGATAGAGAATATTGATATACCCCTCCATTTTGTTGACTTACTAGAAAAAGATATCCGATTTTCATATTGAATCTAAAAAAGTTTCCATTATTTGTGCTTGATTTTTTGGAGTATATGTTTTTAAAATTGTATTTCTACATTTATCTTCAGTTTCTGAAGAATCTTTAAGCAGAAGTCCCTTCTTTATAGCTCTAGTTAATGAATTAACATCACCTCTTTTAAAAAGAACTGAATTACTTTCATCTAAACATTCAGCTTCAGGCATTTGATAATTCATATTATCATGAGTACAAACTGGTGTGCCATAAATTAAACTGTGCATACATGCTAAACCAATATTACCTGGAGAAACAAATAAATGAGCATTTTTAAAATACTTACTTAACTTTGACTCATCATAAATGTCTCCTGCAAAATGAACTAATCCTCTTTTAATCAATTTAGAATATTTTCTTTGTAATCGAGCTTTTTCATTTCCCTCTCCGATGATTACAACACTTAATATGTCATTTTTATTATTTAAAATTTCTAGTGACTCAAATAAAAGGTCTAACTCTTTAATTTTCGTGAGTCTTCCGGTAAAGAGAATATATTTTTGTGTTTTTAAAAAATTAGAGCTAATGTCAAGTTCTTCCTCTATATAATGTTGATTTTGAGCTTCTACGTCTAATGAATTATATATGACTAAAAGATTTTCACTTTTAAAACCTTCATTAATCAATATATTTTTTGCGTGATTTCCGTATAAAAAATGATAGTTAGATAATCTTAAAAACACAAGCCTTATAATCCTTTTCAATCCTTTTTCATTACCATAGATACCGTGGCCCCAAAATATTACTTTTTTATTTTTAATTCTTGCAATTATTGAAGCTAGCCAATTTGACAAAATAGTCATTTCACCTAAAAGCAAAAGAGAATCGTAATTATCGAAAATTACTTTTTTAAGAACCCCTCTTTGCCAAAAAACAACACCTAAAAACTTTAAGTTTTTAATACTCGCAAAAAAATTACTTTCCCATTTAGAAACTTCTATTCCACTAAAGGATCTATATGAAAAATGAAAAGAAATTTCATGTTTTTTAAGTTCCATTAATTTCTTCCATATTGGAGTTCGATAATGTGAAAACGTATTTGTAAAATATAATATTTTCAATTGAACTTGAATTGATTAGCTTCTAAATGTGAATATACTTTTTTAATTCCTGCATATAATCCAATTTTTGGATTCCAACCAATTGATAATAATTTACTTGAATCTAATATTTTTCTTGGTGTTCCATTAGGCTTATTTTTATCCCAAATTATTTCGCCTTTATGCCCAATAATTTGTTGAATCATAATTGCTAATTCTTTTATAGAAATTTCATAACCACTCCCTACATTATATAAATCTGAATCAAGATCATTAACTAAAGAAAATAGAATAGCTTCTGCTAAATCGTCTACATGAAGAAACTCTCTAAATGGCTCTCCTGAACCCCACAAAACAACTTGTGAATGATTATTAATTTTTGCCTCATGAAACTTTCTAATTAAAGCTGGTAATACATGTGAATTATTCAAGTCGTAATTATCGTTTTGACCATATAAGTTTGTAGGCATTAAACTTACGTAGTTTCTGTTTTTATATTTATTTAATGCTTCTATTGACTTTACTCCAGCAATTTTAGCAATAGCATACCATTGATTAGTATTTTCCAATGAATCTGTTAAAAGATATTCCTCTTTTAATGGCTGAGTTGCCATCTTTGGATATATACAAGAACTGCCAAGAAATACAACCTTTTCTACATTATTCTTTTCTGATGCAGATATTAGGTTAGTTTGAATCTGCAAATTATCCATTAGGAAATCATACCCATAAGTATTATTTGCATGAATTCCTCCGACCTTAGCAGCTGCAATAATTACTGCGTCTGGTTTTTGCTCTTCAAAAAAAGAATATACCTCTATCTGATTTCTTAAATCTAATTCCCTGCTAGTCTTAAAGATTAGGTTATTATAGCCTCTTAACTCAAATAATCTATGACAAGCAGAACCTACCATTCCATTATGACCAGCAATATATATTTTAGAGCTTTGATTTATCATTATTCAAAATAATATGGTGTCTTAAAGCCATTTTTAATTAAAAACTGTTCTTTACTCATTAATTTTAAATCAGATTCCATCATATCATCCACAAGTTCTTTAAGACTAGTAGTAGCTTTCCAACCTAGCTTATTTTCAGCTTTTGACGCGTCTCCAATTAACAAATCAACTTCCGTAGGTCTGAAATATCTAGAATCTACTTTTATAATTTCTTTTCCAATCTCAATTTGATAATCTGGGTTAGTGCATTGTTCGACCAAACCTACTTCATTAATACCCTGCCCAATAAATTTAACTTTGATACCAATGAATTCAAAGGCCATAATTACAAAATCTCTTATTGATGTTGTTTTTCCAGTTGCAATAACCCAGTCCTCTGGTTTATCAGCTTGAAGAATCATCCACATCATTTTAACATAGTCCTTTGCATGACCCCAATCTCTTTTGGCATCTAAGTTCCCAAGAAATAAAATTTCCTGCATTCCTAAAGCTATTCTTGAAGCTGCTCTTGTGATTTTTCTTGTAACAAAAGTCTCTCCTCTAACAGGAGATTCATGATTAAATAAAATTCCATTACAAGCAAACATATCATAAGCCTCTCTATAATTAACTGTAATCCAATAGGCATACATTTTAGCTACACCATATGGGGAGCGTGGATAAAAAGGAGTAGTCTCTGACTGAGGAACTTCTTGAACTTCACCAAAAAGCTCAGAAGTTGAAGCCTGATAAATTTTTGTCTTCTTTTCTAATCCTAGTAGTCTTACGGCGTCTAATATTCTTAAAGTTCCAATACCGTCAGCATTAGCAGTATACTCTGGCATTTCAAATGAAACATGAACGTGACTCATTGCCGCTAAATTATAAATTTCATCTGGCTGTATTTGTTTAATTAATCTAATTAAATTGGAACTATCAGTCATGTCTCCATAATGCAGAATAAAATTTTGATTATCAGTATGAGGATCTTGGTAAATATGATCTACTCTATTTGTATTTAAAGAAGAAGATCTTCTTTTTAAACCATGAACTATGTAATCTTTAGACAAAAGAAATTCTGAAAGATAAGCCCCATCTTGACCAGTAACTCCTGTTATAAATGCTATCTTTTTCATAATAAATTATAATTCGCTTTTTATATTAAAATTTTCAAAGACTTCAATTAAATCATTTGATAAAAGTTTATTCTTAGTAACATAATTTACCTCAATTTGCTCTTTAAACAGAATTTTTAATGTAACTAATGTTGTCGAGTAAAAACTAATTACTTTTTTTGGAATTGACGTCGATTTTATTAAAAATAACTCTACAATTTCATCTAATCTCAATACTCTGATTCCTAAAACATCTTTGATATATTTTAATTTTTGAAGAGAATCCCTCCTGTGAGAAATATAAACCATACTGGGATTTTTTTCTATTATTTTTTTTAATGTTGAATAATAATCTGAAACACCTAATAGATTTTCCATAGGTTGCCCTATGAAAAAGACTTCATTTGAGATTGATTTTTTAATCTTTAAAATATGTTCTAAATTGTTTTTAGAATAATACTTATCGTTTTTAAATTTAAAAATCGAAAAAAAAATTAACTCTTTAGGATATTTTATTTTTATTGTTTTAGGATCAAAATAGTGATTATAATCTTTTAAAGTAGACATGCCATCATCTACTAAAACAACTTTTTTAAATTTTACTATTTTAGAAGCAAAGAGCATGTGATTGTCTTCTAAATGTCCAATTATAAATAAATTAACTCTTTTGCTAAAAAAGATTAATAATAACTTAAAATATGTTTTTATTTTTTTTCTCTCAATAAAAATTACTTTTTTGATATTTAGATAATTAGCCGTATTCAAAATTTGCAATTTCTCTTGCGCTGTATCGTAAAGTGCAAAATAATTGATTTTTATGTAATTTACTTGTGAGTATTCATAAACATTTAATAATTGAAACCCTGAAGAAACTAAACAGTAATTCATTCTTTAATTTTTAAATATTTTTCTGCAATTTCAAAATCCTTAAAATTGTCAATATCTAAAGATGAAATCTGATCCATTATGTATGGCATCGTACAATCTGTTAAGAAAGTTTCTTTTTTTAAATACAAATCTATATTAGATATATAAATAGCTCCATTTAGTTCGTATGTATTAGGGATATCCTGCCTTCTCTTGGGCATATTTTCCAACCCAACAATAGATTTTAAACCTCCTTTATCATTTAAAATAAAACTCCAAAACACATGTTTTGAGGAATCTTTCACTGAAACCATACTCTTATATTTCTTTAAAAAATATTCATTTAAAGAGTTTTCAATATGCATATGAGTTCTCAGAGGTGATGTAGGTTGCAATAAAACAACATCCGTGTAATCTTTATTTAACTTTTTTAATTCATATAATACAACTGAATCAGTTAAAGCTTTATCGTTAGACAAATTTGCAGGTCTTAATGAATCTATTTCTAATCCATATGATTTACAAATTTCTACAATTTTTGGATCGTCAGTGCTTATAATTATTCTTGATATTAATTTTGATTTAGTCGCAGCTTCAATTGTCCAAGAAATTAATGGCTTCCCATTTAATAATTTAGTATTTTTATTAGGAACACCTTTGCTTCCTTTTCTAGCTAATATTAGCGCTACAACTTTACTCATCAAAAATTGTTTTTAATAGATTAATAATTTTAATTAAATCCATCTCACTCAAATCAACATAGCTCGGAAAACATAATCCATTGTCACTTATAAATTTAGAATTTACTATTGTAGATTTTGAAAAAGAATTATAAATATCCATTTCTGAAAGAATATAAAAAACAGGTCTAGTTTCAATGTCATTATTTCTTAATTCTATCATAAGTTCGTCTCTTGTCAATGGTGAGTTATTATTTAAAATAACAGAATAAAGCCAAAAACTATTTATGTTGTTTTCACTATTTTTTTGAACAGTAAAAAATGGAGAGTTTAAGAAAAAAGAATTATAACTCTTTGCAATTTCTTTTTTCTTATTAAGTATATAACTTAATTTCTTTAATTGAGCAACTCCAATTGCAGCTTGTAAATTTGTTAGTCTATAATTAAATCCTACTACATCATGCCAATATCTTTTTTCAAAACTCATGCCATGATCTCTTAATTTTTTTGCTCTTAAATAAATGTCTTTGTCTCTAAACAAAATCATTCCTCCTTCTCCGGTAGTAATAGTTTTGTTACCAAAAAAACTAAACGTTGCGGCATGTCCATAAGTTCCAACTGGCTGCGATTTATAATAACTTCCAAGTGCTTCAGCACAATCCTCAACTATTTTCAAGTTATACTTATTGGCCAATACCAATAACTTGTCTAAATCACTTGGTTCTCCATACAAATGAACTGGTATTATTGCT
>Ga0115564_10002667_pt1 | contig 15433 bp, 14 predicted proteins | sample COGITO_mtgs_1105_7_FD_88680 | JGI IMG/M metagenome (GOLD analysis project Ga0115564, IMG submission 88680) | Pelagic marine microbial communities from North Sea - COGITO_mtgs_110523 | ecosystem: Environmental > Aquatic > Marine > Epipelagic | place: Germany:Helgoland, sampling site Kabeltonne...
AAGATCGATTTTATATTTTGGATCGCAATGGAAAAATTGTACCTCCCTTTAATATAAAAATAAAGAATACTGCTCCTATTCAGCCTCTGGCGGTGTTTGATTATGATCAACGCAGAGATTATCGCTTTGTGTTGGTGCAGGGAAAAAACTTAGAAATGTTTGACGGAAAAGGCCGCAAAGTAAAAGGATTTAATTTTAAGCAAGCTAAATCGCCGATTGTTTCAACACCCAAACACATTCGCATTGATAGCAAAGATTTTATTGTTGTAAAAGAAGAAAATGGCACCCTGCACTTATTGAACAGAACCGGAAAGTCCCGTGTGAAGATTAAAGAAAAAATCACTCTGTCAGATCAAGAGATTCATGCTTATCTAAAAACCTTTACCACCACAGACCAAGCTGGAAACCTTATTCAAATCGATACCCGAGGAAATGTGGTTAAAAGCGACTTAGGCTTAGATAAAGAACATGCCATTGCCACAACTACAAAGTCCCTGGTAACACTTTCTGAAAATGTTTTAACCCTAAAAGGCATTCCTGTCACCCTTCCTTATGGTCAGTACACCGCACCAAAAATATTCTACCTCAACAATGTCTTATACATCTCTGTTACAGACTTAGATGCCAAAAAAGTTTACCTATACCTTAGTGATGGTAGTCCTGTGACTGGCTTTCCTGTTTATGGTACTTCTGCGATTGATTTGGTCAATGCAGACAAGGACAAGGCATTGGAGTTTGTCGTACAATCGGAGACCAATGATGTTTTAATCTATGAGATTAGGTAGTCGAAAGTTCAGCTGAAAAGAGATTTGCTAAATGAACTAAAATTTTTGCTTTTACTTCGGCTAAAGGAACCGTTCGTTTTAATTCACGCTCCAGCGAGCTAACCGCCTTCCCTTGAATTCCACAGGGAATGATATAATCAAAATAGGATAAATCTGTATTTACATTTAAGGCAAATCCATGCATGGTTACCCAGCGGCTTGCCTTGACCCCCATGGCGCATATCTTGCGTGCAAAAGGAGTGCCAACATCCAACCAAACGCCCGTTTCTCCTTCGCTTCTTTCAGCTTTCAAACCATATTCCTCGAGGGTCAAAATAATGGCTTCTTCCAATAACCTTAAATATTTATGGATGTCTGAAAAAAAGTTTTCTAAATCCAGAATAGGGTATCCAACCAACTGTCCAGGCCCATGGAACGTAATATCTCCACCTCTGTTGGTGGTAAAAAACTCTATACCTTTTTCTTGCAATTGTTTTTCATCCAAAAGCAAATGTTTTGGCAATCCGCTTTTTCCGAGAGTTATCACAGGGGGGTGTTCTACCCAATACAGGTAATTGGATGTTGGGGTTGGTTCTGTTGCAGAACGATTTTTGCGTTTTTGTTCAACAATAGCATTCAATTGCTGTTCTTGTAGGTCCCAAACAGGTTTATAGGCTTGTTTGCCTAAATCGATGACTTCAATTGTCTTGTTGAGATGTTTATTCAAATTGATTGGTGTTATTTAGAATGACCAAGGCAGCAATTGTCCCTGGCACCCATCCGCAAAGGGTTAAGATAAAAACAATAAGAATTGATCCACAACCTCTATCCAAAACGGCCAAAGGAGGAAAAAGGATTGATAATACTACACGAAAAATACTCATGACTAAAAAAATGAATTTGTAAGCTAATTTAACAACTTTGAATTGTAGCAGACTCCTTATCTTTGCTAAAATTTTTATAAACTATGACTGGGCTAAGCGAACAGGAAATTATCCGAAGAGAAAAATTAACCAAATTGAGAGCAATGGGTATCAACCCCTACCCTGCACCACTTTACCCCGTAGATCATAGTTCAGAAGACATCAAGTCTTCTTTCGCAGAAGGAAAAAAAGTAATCATTGCTGGACGTCTCATGTCGCGCCGAATTCAAGGAAAAGCGAGTTTTGCTGAATTACAAGACAGCAAAGGACGTATTCAAGTTTACTTTAATCGAGATGAAATTTGTTCTGGAGAAGACAAAACCCTTTACAACGATGTGTACAAAAAATTACTTGACATCGGAGACATTATTGGGATCGAAGGGACGCTTTTCACCACACAGGTAGGAGAAAAAACGGTCCAAGTAGAAAACTTTACTTTGCTCAATAAAACGCTACGCCCGCTTCCCCTTCCCAAAACAGATGCAGACGGAAATAGTTACGACCAATTCAACGATCCTGAATTGCGTTACCGCCAGCGCTATGTCGATTTAATCGTCAATCCCAAGGTCAAAGAAACCTTTATTAAACGAACAAAGATTACCAACAGCATCCGATCTTTTTTTAACGAACGTGATTATCTTGAAGTGGAAACACCCATTCTTCAGCCTATTCCCGGAGGTGCCTCTGCTCGACCATTTATTACGCATCACAATGCGCTTGACATTCCTTTATACTTGCGTATTGCCAACGAATTGTACCTCAAAAGACTAATTGTAGGAGGTTTTGATGGTGTTTATGAATTTTCTAAAGACTTCCGCAATGAAGGAATGGACAGAACGCATAATCCTGAATTCACGGTAATGGAACTCTATGTTGCCTACAAGGATTATTTCTGGATGATGGAAACAACCGAAGCTTTATTGGAAAAAGTTGCCCTAGAATCCAACGGCTCTTCTGCAGTAACCGTAGGCGAGAACACCATCGATTTTAAAGCGCCCTACCCTAGAGTTCCCATCCTAGAAGCCATCAAAATTCATACAGGTATTGATGTTGCCGATATGGACGAAACAACATTGCGTGAAACAGCCAAAAATCTTGGTTTAGAGGTAGACGACACCATGGGTGTTGGAAAATTAATTGATGAAATCTTTGGTGAAAAGTGTGAACATCACTACATCCAACCCACCTTTATTACCGACTATCCGAAAGAAATGAGTCCCTTAACAAAGGAGCACCGTTCGAATAATAAATTAACCGAACGCTTCGAACTAATGGTCAACGGGAAAGAATTGGCCAACGCCTATTCAGAATTAAATGACCCTATTGATCAACGTGAGCGCTTTGAAGATCAATTAAAACTGAGCGAAAAAGGAGATGACGAAGCGATGTTTATCGATCAAGATTTTTTACGTGCCTTGGAATATGGGATGCCTCCCACCTCTGGTATCGGAATTGGAATTGACCGCTTGGTCATGCTTCTAACAAACAACAGTTCCATTCAGGAGGTTTTATTCTTTCCACAAATGCGACCCGAGAAAAAAGCAGTTGAATTGACCGAGGAAGAAAAAATCATTCACGGATTACTCAAAAAATCAAACCCTATTCTTTTGGCAAGCTTAAAAGAAAAGGCGGAATTAAGTAATAAAAAATGGGATGTATCCCTCAAAGGCTTGACCAAAAAAGGATTAGTTAAAGTGGAAAAAACCGATGAAGGTCTTTTTGTCTCACTAAATTAAATTGTTTTTAGCCAGTCTTGAAAAGCATCTAAGGTAAATGCAATATCCTCATTCGATAAGGCATCGTTCAAGAAATAACTTTCAAAGGCACTTGGTGGAAGGTAAACACCACGATCAAGCATCCCGTGAAAATAGGCTTTAAAATGATCGTTATTCCCCAGAGCAGCCGTCTTAAAATCTACCACGGGTGTATCGGTAAAATGCAAGGATAGCATTGATCCAAAACGATTAAATTGGTGTGGAATTCCTTTGTGTTCGATTAAAGCCTTCATGCCCTCATGCAATTGCTGTGTTTTACCATCTAAGCGTGAAAACAGTTCTTTGTCTGCTTGTAAAAGCTTTAGTGTTGTTAAACCTGCGATCATGGCTAGTGGATTTCCACTTAGCGTTCCTGCTTGATAAACAGGTCCATCTGGGGCGAGCTCTTGCATTATTTCAGTTCTTGCCGCGAAGGCGCCAACTGGTAATCCGCCACCAACAACTTTCCCAAAAGTGACAATGTCAGCATTTATCCCCAAGCGTTCTTGTGCTCCACCCAATCCTAGTCGGAACCCAGTCATAACTTCATCGAAGATTAACAAGGCACCAAACTGATCGCACAATGCTCTCAAGCCTTCTAAAAATCCAGCATTCGGAGGAATACAGCCCATATTTCCAGCAACTGGTTCAATAATAATGGCAGCAACCTCCTCTGGATATTGTTGAAATACAGCTTCTACACTTGCCAAGTCATTGTAATTGGCCAAGAGGGTGTCTTTTGCTGTACCTTGAGTAACACCAGGGCTATTGGGTGCACCAAAAGTAATTGCACCGCTTCCTGCTTGGATTAAAAAAGCATCTGAATGCCCGTGATAACAACCAGCAAATTTTATTATTTTTTCGCGATGAGTAAATCCTCTCGCCAAACGAACGGCGCTCATACAAGCTTCTGTCCCAGAATTCACAAACCGTATTTTATCGATATTGGGCACCATGGAAACAACCAATGCAGCAATTTCTGTTTCCAGTGCTGTGGGCATTCCATAAGACGTCCCTTTTTGTGCTTGTTGGGTTAGGGCTGTAATCACATCCTCTTGGGCGTGACCTAAGATCATTGGACCCCAACTGGAGATGTAATCAATGAAACGATTTCCATCCACATCATGCAAATAAGCTCCTTTTGCTTTTTCCACAAATACGGGCTTTCCTCCAACCGATTTAAAGGCTCTAACAGGAGAATTCACTCCTCCCGGGATTACTTTTTTTGCTGCTTCAAAAAGGGCACTACTTCGTTGGTATAGCATGTTTATTTTTTTGGTAGGATGAGTTCTTGTCCCATATAAATGGTATTGTCTTTTAATTTATTCAATTGCTTTAACTGCATTAGATCTACAGCTAATTTTCTTGCGATAGAATATAAGGTATCTCCTTTTTGGACAATGTATAAAGGTGTGTTTTTATCAGAAGATACTCTTCCTTTGGTGGCAAGAACGACAGCTTTCTTTCCATCGTATTGTGCTAAATCAAAGCGTTCAATTAATCGAATTAATTTTGCTGGATATTTGGGATCGGTAGCATAACCTGCTTTTTTTAAGCCTCTCGCCCAAGAGCGATAATCTTTCTTCCCCAATTGGAATAAAAAGGCATAGCGATCCCGTCCCGTCAAAAACAAAGAATGATCCCGGTAGGATTCTGCTGCATCTTGATAAACACGAAAACACTCTCCTTTTTCATCATCATCGTGGTAAATTCTTTTGCCCTCCCATCCGCGATGACATTTGATTCCAAAGTGATTATTCCCCTCTACTGCAAGTCTACCTTCTCCAAAACCAGACTCCAATAATCCTTGCGCCAAGGTTATGCTGGCTGGAATTTTATAAGTCGCCATCTCACCTTGAGCAATGGGACCGAAAACACGCAGGTAATTATAGACTTTCTCATCTGTCGTAAGGGCCTTCTTCGGTGGGGTAATTTTAATATCATCGGTTTTTGGCTGTTCTTGTTGCTTCACTATGGGCTCAGCTTCTTTAGAACGAACACTTTTGGTTACCTTACAACTACTGGCAAAAAAAAGTAACAGAAGTACACAAGAACTTACGGTAAATCGATACATGCTTTTCCTTTTTGTTCTTGTTTTTGATTGAACCCCTGGATTCCCTGGATTCCACCCGTATGAATAATCAGTACTTTTTTTCCCCAACGCCATTGTTTGTTTTTAATCAGTGTAAAAATACCAAAAAGCAACTTTCCAGTGTAGAGAGGATCGAGAAGAATTTTAAATTCTTTATAAAAAGCATTGATAAACTGAACTAATTCATCTGTGGCTTTCCCATAACCACCATACAGATGGTCAGTTAAAAGGGTATAGTTGTTCGGGTGCTTCGCATTTTCAGCAATCCAGTGGACAACATTCGAATCATTGACAGCTAGAAATCCCAACAGATGTTGATTCAAATGGGCACTCTCTTGAAGACCTCTAAATGTTCCGCCTGTTCCCACTGAGCAACAAACAGTATCAAAGACGTTATCTTGTGGAGTAAGGATTTCTGCACAGCCTTTTATGGCTTCAGCGTTTGTTCCACCTTCTGGAAGTACAAAATAGTTTCCCAGCGTTAAAAAATTTTCAACCATTTGTGATTCAGCTTTTTGTCGATAATCCGCTCGCGTCAGAAAATGGAGTTGCATTCCATGCTCTTCACAAAAAGTCAAACTTGGGTTAAGATGTTGAGAGGCGAGTTCTTCACCACGAACAAATCCATAAGTTGTGATTCCCATTAGCTTTCCTGCAGCAGCAGTTGCAACGAGATGATTTGAATAGGCTCCTCCAAAAGTGACTATCCCCTTGTATTTGTCTCGATCATAAGAAGTGAGGTTATACTTGAGCTTCCTAAACTTATTCCCCGATAGGTTAGGATGAAGTTGGTCTTCTCTTTTTATTGTAAGAGAAATGCCGTTTATTTGTGTAATAAATTCATTTTGAACAACATGAGATAACAGCCAATCCATACAATGGAAAGGTACGTTATTTTAGAAAAAAAACAGCCGTTACCAATGCTTGGAGAACAACAATTGGAAGAAGGGGATTTTTATCTTTCTCCCGAGGGATATAAAGTTTTTACGGAACAATTCCACTTGAAACGCGGTTATTGTTGTGAAAGCGGCTGTAGGCATTGTCCGTTTGGATTTAATCAAAATAAAAAGAGGCATTAAATTTGATGTTAGTATATTAGAACGAAAAAAAAAATCCAATGAAACGATTTATTCTATTTTTTTTAGCCATTAGTAGTCTTCAGTGTTCTTCCATCAGAACATTTTCTGATTTTGACAAAGAAGTAGATTTCAATCAATATACTACCTATGCCTTTTTTAAACCGGGTATCGAAGAAGTCGCAATTTCCGATTTGGATAAACGCCGAATCTTAACAGCTATTGAAACCCAGATGAATGGAAAGTCGCTAAGTCTTTCTTCGGATCCAGAGCTTCTAATCAATATAGCCGTCAATGCCAAAGACCGTGTTATCATCCAAAATAACAATTTTGGCTGGGGTGGCTGGGGCTGGGGCTGGAATCCATGGGCATTTGGACCATGGGGAGGTGGATTCAATAATAATACAGTATCTACCCATACCGAAGGAGAGCTTTTCATCGATCTAATTGACGCTAAAACAAAACGCTTGGTTTGGCAAGGAAAGGGAAAAGGAGGAATTACTGAATACGCTAAGAAGCGTGACGAACGTATTCAAACTTTTGTGGGTGAAATACTAAAGAATTATCCCCCTATACCTGAGGTGAATTAATCTTACTAAAATAGTGATGATTAAAGGGTATAGTTGATTTGGAAAGGCTACCTTTGCGCCTTTCAAAACGATACCATTGAACACACTATTATCGCGCTTTAGCACCAATCCAAAAAACGACATTTTATCTGGTTTAACCGTTGCATTAGCTCTCGTTCCTGAGGCAGTTGCCTTTGCCTTTATCGCAGGTATTGATCCACTTGTTGGACTATACGGTGCATTCATGATGGGTATTGTTACTGCAGTATTTGGCGGTAGACCTGGAATGATTTCTGGAGCCACTGGTGCAATGGCTGTTGTCATGGTGTATATGATTCAACAAGGAAATTTAGTTGGAAATCAATTGGACAATCCTGTCGAAAATCTGGGCTTATACTGGCTGTTCATTACCCTTTTGTTTGTTGGTGCAATTCAAATTACTGCAGGAATATTTAAGCTAGGGAAATTTGTTCGTTTAATTCCTCACCCAGTAATGATGGGCTTTGTCAATGGTTTGGCCATCGTTATTTTTATTTCTCAACTTGGACTTTTTAGAACAACGACCAATGGGACTTCGAGCTGGCTCAGTGGAAATGCTTTATACATTATGCTTGCATTGGTTGGGTTAACAATGTTGATCATGTACTTCCTCCCAAAACTAACAAAAAAAATTCCTGCTGCCCTTGCTGCCATCCTTATTGTGGCCATGATTACCATCTTTGGAGGACTTGATGTTAGCACTGTTGGCTCTTTTATCCGTGATGGAGGTGGTGAAGGTCTACAAGGTGGCTTACCTCAATTTCAACTTGAAGTTTTCCAACTCTTTTACACCCTAAATGGCCATTGGGATTTAGTACTTTCGACGGCCTTTTTGTTGGCAGCAGTGGGTCTCATTGAATCATTAATGACCTTGAATTTAATTGATGAAATCACTGAATCAAGAGGAAGTGGAAATAGAGAATGCCTTGCCCAAGGAGCCGCGAATATTCTCAACGGATTATTCGGTGGAATGGGTGGTTGCGCCATGATTGGACAATCAATTATAAATGTGAATTCTGGGGGAAGAGGCCGTTTGTCTGGAATAGTTGCTGCCTTGTCACTATTGTGCTTTGTCCTCTTTGGATCAAGTGTTATTGAACAAATTCCAATTGCCGCTCTTGTTGGGGTCATGTTCATGGTTGTAATCGGCACCTTTGCCTGGAGTAGTTTTCGTATTATCAATAAAATTCCTCGAAAAGATGCCATTATATTGGTTATTGTTTCTACGGTTACTGTACTGGAGGACTTAGCCATTGCGGTCTTAGTGGGTGTAATTATTGCAGCCTTGGTCTTTGCTTGGGAAAATGCAACCATGATTCGTGCCCGAAAAAACATTAAGGCTGATGGAACAAAAGTATATGAAATATGGGGACCTTTATTCTTTGGCTCCATTCAAAATTTCAACAGCAAATTTGATGTGAAAAATGATCCTCAAAATGTTGAAATTGACTTTATAGAATCCCGCGTTTCTGATCATTCAGGTATAGAAGCGCTGGAAAACCTGATTGAAAAATACTTGAAGAAAAAGAAAAACATTCGGCTCACTCATTTGAGTCCAGAGTGTAAAATCTTGTTACTAAAAGCCAATCCAAAGCTTGAGAATGTCATTGAAGAATCAATTGATGACCCTCGTTATTATGTAGTTACAGATTTGATCGACCGAGAAATTTAAATCATTTCTCTGGCTGCTTTAAGCGCTGCGGCGATACCATCGGTGTTTTTTCCACCTGCCGTAGCAAAAAAGGCTTGTCCACCTCCACCTCCTTGAATATACTTCCCGAGTTCACGTACAATAGTCCCAGCATTGAGGTCTTTTGCAGCGACCAATTCTTTGGAGATATAACAACTCAACAATGGTTTCCCTCCTTTGCTGGAGGCAAGTACCAAGAAAAGTGCATCCTTATTTTGTCCTAAATCAAAGGCTAAATCTTTCATCAATCCAGCGTCAAGATCAACTTCAGTTGCCAAGAATTGAAGACCATTTAGGGTTTCAAGTTCTCCAGCCAATTGTTCCTTTATCGCTTGTAATTGAAGTTTTGCGAGCCCTTGTATTTCTTTTTTTAAACTCGCTACTTCTGTTTGCATGCTCTCTATAGCCTTGATGGTGTCTTGCGGCTGATTTAAAGCAGCTTGCACTTGTTCAAGGAGACTGGCCTGCTCTTCGAAGTGAACTTTGACAGCGTCGCCCGTAATGGCCTCTATTCGGCGGATTCCAGAAGCAACCGCACCCTCTGAGGTTATTTTAAAATGCCAGATTTCGGCGGTGTTTTTTGTGTGCGTACCTCCGCAAAGTTCAATGGATTTTCCAAATCGAATGGTACGAACTTTGTCACCATACTTTTCACCGAACAGTGCCATTGCACCTTCTGCCATAGCATCGGCTAGAACAGCTGTTCTATTTTCTTGTAAGGGCAACTGTTCCTGAATACGAGCATTGACAAATTGCTCAACTTCTTTAAGTTCTTCTTCTGTCATCTTGGCGAAGTGAGAAAAATCAAAGCGAAACATCCCAGAATGTACCATAGAACCTTTCTGCTCTACATGATCTCCCAGTACTTCTCGCAATGCCTGATGCAAAAGATGAGTTGCGGTGTGGTTGCAAGAAGTTCGCTGACGCTGTTTGGCATCAACTACAGCTTGAAATTCCTCGTCTAATTTTACGGGAAGCGTTTTGGTATAATGAATAATGAGGTTGTTCTCTTTCTTCGTATTTAAGATATAATGAACCGATCCATTACTCGCCTCTAGGTAACCTTTATCGCCTACCTGCCCTCCTCCTTCTGGGTAAAAAGGAGTGCGGCTAAAGACCAGTTGATAGAAGTCACCGTCTTTGGCAGTAGTCATTTTTCTGTAACGGGTAATTTTTACTTGAGTATCCAAATCATCATAGCCAACAAATTCTTCGTTCTCTTTCTCCAACAAGACAACCCAATCTCCGGCTTTAGAAGAAGCAGCAGCACGTGAACGGCTTTTCTGTTCTTCCATGGAAGAAGAAAAGCCAGTTTCATCAACAGTAAAACCTCGTTCACTTGCGATCAGTGCTGTTAAATCATAAGGAAAGCCATAGGTGTCATAAAGTTCAAATGCCTTTGCACCGTCTACAACTTTTCCTTTTGTATCTTTTAAAATGGTATCAAGAAGTAATAGCCCTTGATCCAGTGTTTTGAGAAAAGAATTTTCTTCTTCGCGAATTACATTAAAGGCCAATTTTTGTTCCCGTTTTAACTCAGGAAAGGCATCGCCCATTTGCTGTTCTAGGGTGTTGACCAATAAATGAATAAAGGCTTTTTTCTGACCCAAAAAAGTGAATCCATAGCGAATCGCTCGACGAAGAATACCACGAATAACATACCCTGCACCAGTATTTGAAGGCAGTTGTCCATCGGCAATGGCGAAATAGACCGTTCGCACGTGATCGGCAATAACACGAATAGCACGATCGGTTTCTAAGGTTTTACCATAACTTGTTTTTGTCAATGCTTCAATTTCCCGGATCAGAGGGGTAAAAACATCCGTGTCATAATTTGAGGTAGTGTTTTGAAGTACCATACAGAGGCGCTCAAACCCCATTCCCGTATCAATATGCTTGTCGGGCAATTGCGCTAAACTACCGTTCGCTTTTCGATTAAATTCAATGAAAACCAAATTCCAAACTTCCACTACCTGAGGGTGATCTTGATTGACCAAAGAGGCTCCATCTATTTTCGCTTTTTCTTCATCAGAACGAATGTCAACATGGATTTCAGAGCAAGGTCCGCAAGGGCCTTGTTCCCCCATTTCCCAAAAATTATCGCTTTTGTTTCCCAACAAAATTCGGTCTTCAGGGATAAACTTTTTCCAAAAGTTGTAGGCTTCCATGTCACGCTCCAAGCCTTCGCTTTCGTCCCCCTCAAAAATGGTAACATAAAGAATATTTGGGTCTATTTTATAGCGTTCGGTCAATAATTCCCATGCCCAAGCAATGGCTTCTTCTTTAAAATAATCGCCGAAACTCCAATTTCCTAGCATTTCAAAAAATGTGTGATGATAGGTGTCTATCCCAACTTCTTCCAAATCGTTGTGTTTTCCTGACACCCGCAAGCATTTTTGGGTATCTGAAACCCTTTTGTTCTTTGGGATTTTATTGCCCAAAAAGAACTCTTTGAACTGATTCATACCCGCATTGGGAAACATTAAGGTAGGGTCATCTTTCACCACCATGGGTGCAGAAGGAACAATTTGGTGTTGTTTTTCGTTGAAAAAATCTAAAAATAGTTGTCGTACTTCAGCTGATTTCATTCGGTAAATGCATTAAAAATCAAATCTTGCAAGCAAAATTTATTATATTTGTTGAACTTTTCATTTGTTACTGCAAAAGAAAACAAAATTTATAAGAAATCTGTTTATGGCCAAGGTTAAATATTTTTACGATCCTGAAACACTTTCTTACCGACCCATTGATGGAGGTAAAACCTTAAAAGTGTCCAACTTTTTCCTTTTCCTTATTTCTTCTCTTCTTTTTGGTGTTTTTACCTTGTTTGGACTTTTATCAACCGACTTTTTAAACACCCCAAAAGAACTTCTTTTGGAACGGGAGTTGAACAACTATGAGTTTCAATTTGAACTTTTATCCCAACGTTTACAGCAGATGGAGAATGTCATGGAAAATATTGAAAACCGTGATAATGAAATTTACCGTAACTATTTCGAAGCAAACCCTATTCCTCAAGAACAGCGAAGAGCTGGTTTTGGGGGAGTAAACCGCTATAAAAATTTAGAAGGTTTTGGGAATTCTGATCAAATTATTGCGACAACAAAAAAAATTGATATTCTTTCCCGCATGCTCGTTGTGCAGTCAAATTCTTTGGACGAAATACAAGCTTTGGCCGAAAAGAAAGAAGAATTACTTGCCGCTATTCCTACCATTCAACCCATAAAAAAAGAAGACTTGAAACGCATGGCTTCTGGCTATGGATGGAGAACCGACCCTTTTACAAAAAAACGCAGGAAACATTATGGAATGGACTTTTCAGCCAAGACCGGCACACCCGTTTATGCTACTGGAGACGGGATTGTTAAAAGGGCTGATAATAGATCATCGGGTTATGGACGTCATATCCGGATTGATCATGGTTTTGGTTATGTGAGTCTTTACGCACATTTGAGCAAGTACAATGTAAAGCGTGGACAAAAAGTGAAGCGTGGAGAAATTATTGGCTATGTAGGAAATACCGGGCGTTCTGTTGCTCCTCACCTACACTATGAGATCTTCAAGGATAAAAACAAAATCAATCCATTGAATTTCTACATCGATAGTTTGAGTCCTGCTGAATTCGATGCTATTGTAAATCAGGCTTCTGAAGAGAATCAATCGTTAGATTAACCCAATGAACATTAATTTACCTGAAAAAAGGTATTACTCTATTGGAGAAGTTGCCAAAGCATTTGGTGTCAACACTTCCCTTTTACGCTATTGGGAAAAAGAATTCAAGCAAATTCAACCAAAAAAGAAATCGTCTGGTGTGCGTAAATTTACTCCAGCGGATATTGAAAACATCCAACTCATCCACCATCTACTCAAAGAGAAAGGAATGACCATAGAAGGTGTGAAAAACCATCTGAGTGTTGCAAAGGACAAGGAGAAAAGTAAGCTTCAACTCCTGAATCGTTTAGAAAAAATTAAAGCTACTCTCACGTCAATGCGCGATAACCTCTGATTATTTTTTTCGGAAGAAAAGCGTAATAGGCACGCCATTAAAATCGTATAAAGCACGAAGTTGATTTTCTAAAAATCGCTTGTAAGGATCTTTGACGTATTGTGGTAGATTACAGAAAAACGCAAATTGCGGATGCTCTGTGGGAAGCTGTGTACAAAACTTAATTTTCACAAATTTACCCTTGTTGGCCGGTGGAGGAGTATTCTCTATTATGGGCAACATAGTATCGTTTAACTTTCGGGTTGGTATTTTGTTTGAACGTGATTTGAAGACAGTAACGGCTGTTTCTATGGCTTTAAACAAACGTTGCTTGGTCAGTACAGACATGAACACTATGGGTACATCGACAAAAGGAGCCGTTTGCTTGCGAATGTCTTCCTCATATATTTTGGTGGTTTTATGGTCTTTTTCGACCAAATCCCACTTATTTACGACAATTACTACCCCTTTGTTGTTCCGGTGTGCAAGCCAAAAAATATTTTGGACTTGACCGTCAAAACCTCGGGTAGCATCTACCACAAGTATAACCACATCACAATGTTCAATGGCTCGCACTGCACGCATGACAGAATAAAACTCTATGTCCTCTTTGACCTTCTTTTTTCGTCTAATTCCAGCGGTATCCACCAAGTTAAACTCAAACCCAAAACGGTTGTACTTGGTATCAATACTGTCACGGGTCGTGCCTGCGATATCAGTTACGATATAGCGATCTTCTCCAATCAATGCATTAATGAAAGAGGATTTTCCAGCATTTGGACGACCAACAACAGCAAAACGAGGCAGATCATTTGAGTTATCCGCTTCTTGCTCTGGGAGTGCCGCTACAATATCGTCCAGTAATTCTCCAGTTCCACTGCCGTTGATACCAGAAATCGGATAAATTTTATCAAAACCTAGACTGTAAAACTCAACTGCATCATCTTGACGCATGGCATTGTCTACTTTATTTACTACCAAATAAACAGGTTTTCTTGAGCGACGAAGTAGTTGAGCTACTTCTTCATCCATTCCAGTAACTCCTGTTTCAACCTCAACCATAAAAACAATCACATCCGATTCATCGATGGCGAGCTCTACCTGCTTGTCAATTTCTTTTTCAAAAACATCTTCACTCCCCACAACATATCCTCCAGTATCGATGAGTGAAAACTCCACTCCATTCCAGTCAGATTTTCCATAATGACGATCCCTTGTAACTCCGCTCACTGCATCAACAATGGCTTCGCGTTTTTGGATCATACGGTTAAAGAAAGTGGATTTTCCCACATTGGGACGTCCAACAATGGCAATGATTGCGCTCATGGTGGTAAATTTTTAGCAAAAGTACTCTTTTTAAAAGGATCTGAACCAAGGATTATAACTTATAGCCAAATCGTTTCAATTGTCGCTCATTTGAACGCCAATCCTTATTTACTTTTACATAGAGTTCAAGATGAATTTTTTTGGTGAAGAAGGCTTGTAGCTTCATCCTCGCTCCCACCCCTACCTTTTTTAATGCGCCTCCTTTGTGGCCAATAATGATTCCTTTCTGGGTCTCGCGCTCAACCATAATTAGCGAACGTATTTTGATGATTTTTTCTGATTCAAAAAACTCTTCGGTCACTACTTCAACCGCATAAGGAACTTCCTTGTCGTAATGTTGAAGAATCTGTTCCCGAATGGCCTCATTGACAAAAAAGCGTTCGGGCTTATCGGTCATTTGATCTTTCGGATAGTAGGGGGGTGAAACAGGCAAGAGTTCAATAATATGGTCCAAGACTTCTTTGACAGAAAAACCAGTGATAGCCGAAATAGGGAAAATATTTGCTTTGGGAAACTTTACTTGCCAATGAGCAACAGATTTAATGAGTGATTCTTGATCGGTGGTGTCAATCTTGTTGATGAGTACTAAAACAGGAATTTCCAAACGAAGAATCTTTTCAAATAAGCGTTGGTCTTTCATTTCAGTTTCGCCTACCTCAAGCATATAAATGAGGATGTCCGCATCTTCTAGGGCCGTTTTTACAAAATCCATCATGGAAGATTGCATTTCATAACTTGGGGTAATTACTCCGGGTGTATCAGACAAGACCAATTGATAGTCTTCCGCATTGAGAATACCCAAGATTCGGTGTCTTGTGGTTTGTGCCTTTGGGGTAATGATCGACAAACGTTCACCTACCCAGGCATTCATCAAGGTAGATTTCCCCACGTTGGGATTCCCAACGATAGAAACAAAGCCAGCTTTATGGTTTTCATTCATTTAAGACAAAGATACACAAGAAGCAGTCATTAGGGGTTGCGGTTTTGGAAGAATGTTGTATATTTGCACTCACACCGCGGGATAGAGCAGTAGGTAGCTCGTCGGGCTCATAACCCGAAGGTCACAGGTTCGAGTCCTGTTCCCGCTACTACACAAGAGTCATTAGAAATAGTGACTCTTTTTTTTGCTTTAAACCCAATAATAACCATACTTCATAGCTAACTTTAGGAAACCTTTTACTTTGTAAAATACTGATTATTACACTTACAGAATAC
>Ga0115564_10002677_pt1 | contig 15392 bp, 16 predicted proteins | sample COGITO_mtgs_1105_7_FD_88680 | JGI IMG/M metagenome (GOLD analysis project Ga0115564, IMG submission 88680) | Pelagic marine microbial communities from North Sea - COGITO_mtgs_110523 | ecosystem: Environmental > Aquatic > Marine > Epipelagic | place: Germany:Helgoland, sampling site Kabeltonne...
ATCCTTTTATGCCAGAAAACTATTGGAATTCAATTGAAAATAGCACGCTTTTACTCATAGAAAAATATATTAAGAAAAATGACAAGATTCTTGATGTTGGAGTCGGGCTTGGACGACTTTTGGTAAAAATTAATCAAGATGTTGAAAAGTTTGGAGTAGATATTGACATAAATCAATTGGTGAAATCAAAAGATTCAATTAATGTTTGTTTATCTAAAGTTGAAGAAATACCCTACATCGACGAATTGTTTGATATTATAATTTGTACAGATGTTTTAGAACATGTAATTGATCTTAATTTGGCAATTAAAAATATTATTGATTGCTTAAAGCTAAATGGAAAATTAATAATAAGAGTTCCTTTTAGAGAAAATTTGTCAAATTATCTAGAACCCTCGTACCCTTATAAATTTGCTCATCTTAGAAATTTTGATGAAAATAGTCCATAGCTTCTTTTTAATAAAATATTTGACATGAATGTTCTTGACATATCATATTGTGGTTATGTAAACTCTAGAACGAAAGTAAGATTTTTTAACGAAATGAAAATTCCACAAAAAGCAATTTCAGTGATAATTAATATTACTTCATTTTTCAGCAAAAGTCTTGAGATGAAATTAATAAAGTATTTTATATTACCAATTGAGATAAATATGGTTTTGGAAAAAAAGTGTAATACTAAAAAATAAAGGATGAAATTAAAATTGGCATTTTTTGGAGACTCAATTTGTGTTGGTCAAGGAATTTCTATAGGTTGTATTCATTATACACCAAGCATTCATCAATCCATAAATGAAATTCATCGAGTTTTAAAGCCAGGAAGTGAGGCGCTAATAATGATCTATGCTAAGCACATTATTACGCAACTACTGATGCCACTCTTCTATGTTGTTGATATACTTAAGAATGGGTTTTCTTGGAGTAAGATGAGATCATTTCGTCGTTTTGCGTATGATTTAAACATTAAAGGAACTTCTGCTCCAGTAACTTTTTTTACATCAAAAAGAGAACTTGAAAACTTAACGATTAAGTTTAAAGAACATCAATTTAATCGAGAGAATTATTGGTTTCCATTTTTCCGTAAAAGAGGATTTTTTTTAAATAGTTTTTTGATTCGAAATTTTGGAAATGATTGGTACATCCTCATTAAAAAGTAAAGATGGACATATTAGTTATATTTAGTTCAAATTATAATGCTACGTTCTTTCGGAGAACTTTTAAAGATCACTTACTTTCGTTTGATTGTCATTCAAATGCTGAGGTTTATTATTTCAATACCTTCCTAAAAGAATCAAGCTATTTAAAAAGGCAATCCTTTGATTTAATAATATATCATTACAGTTTTATGGCACTTAAATGGAGTTGTAATGGAGCTTTATTAAAATATGATTGGCTTAAGTCAATAAAGGGTAGGAGAGTAGCAATAGCGCAAGATGAATATATTAATTCAATAGAAGTTAATCAATTTTTAAAAAGCCATGACGTGAAAGTGTTGTTTTCCTGTTGTGATAGACTTCAAGATATTGAAATAATATACCCTAAGCACCTCAATAATTTAGAAAAAGTAATTTCTGTTTTGCCTGGCTATATTGAGACTAAAAATTTAAAACCACTAAAAGAATTAAAGAAGCATGATAACCGTAAATTAGATATTTTCTATCGCGCTAGGAATAACAGCATGGCATTAGGAAAATTTTCACTTAGAAAAAGCAGGATTGCGAAAGAATTCCTTTCTTTAGAGCTTCCTCATTTATCTACAGATATTTCTTTAGATCCCAAAGACACTATCTTAGGCAAGCAATGGTTTTTAGCATTAGAAAACTCTCGGGTTGCGCTTGGGGTGGAAGCAGGAGCTTCTGTATTTGACCCTGAAGGGTCAATAAGATCGAAGGTTGAAGAGTATATGAAGAATAACCCTGAAGCATCTTACAGTGAGCTCAATGAAAATGTGCTTAAAAAAAATGAAGGATTATTAGAGTATAAATCTATCAGTCCAAGGCATTTTGAATCAATTATGTTCAAAACATGCCAAGTGTTATACGAAGGGAGCTACAGTAATATCTTAATTCCAAACAAGCATTACATAGAATTAAAAAAAGATTTTTCAAATATAAATGAGGTTCTTAGTCTAATTGAAGATCATAATTATTGTCAAAAAATCGCTAATAATGCATATGAAGATATTGTTGTCAAAGAGCATTTTACTTACAAAAACTTCATAAACAAAGTAATGTTAAATTCTAAATGCAGCACAAAGCCCACTAACCACAATAAGATAAAATTATACTTAAAATTTATAAGTAAATTGCATCTATTTTACATACCTAATTTTCTGAAATTATTATTGAAGTTCAGGGCATAAGGTTTATTTAAAAATTAAATATTTATGAAATTAGCTTTTTTTGGAGACTCTATTTGTGTAGGTCAAGGTATTTCTCTTGAAAGAACTTGGGCTGTTATGCTTTCTGGCTATTTATTTAGAAAAAAATCTAATAATAAATCTTTACTAGTCGCAAATTCATCTATAAATGGTAGAACCACACGAGAGGCTTTATTAGATATGCCTTATCATATTCAAAGTCATAAATTTGATACGCTACTTGTCCAGTTTGGTATGAATGATTGTAACTACTGGAAAACTGATAATGGTTTGCCTAGAGTCAGTCAAAAATCGTTTGAAGCCAATCTCTTTGAAATTATTTCAAGAGCCAGAAATTTTGGAGCAAAAAATATAATTTTAAATACCAACCATCCTACCACAAGGTTTGATAAGTTTGAATATTCTAATTTATCATATCAAGAAAGCAATAAACAATACAACAACATAATAAGAGATGTTGGGCACAAATCAAATTCAATAGTAATCGATATTGAAAAACAAATTTTGAAATCTCAACAAATTAAAGGCTTTGAAATAAAAGATATTCTATTAGATGATAAGCTCCATCTAAGTGAGTTGGGGCATGAATTATATTTTAAAATAATAAAAAATACAATAGATGAGTTATGAAATATAATCAAATAAAAAGTAAAGAGGTCAGTATAGGTGTTGGTTGTCAAATTCATGAATCTTTAGAAATTCACGAAAATGCAAAAGTAACTATTGGAGATCATTGTTATTTAGGGCCTGGAATTAAAATCCTTTCAGGTAACTTCACCTTAGGAGATTACTCAAAAATTCATGATAGGGTTAACATAAATCCTAAAAGGCATGTCAATCTTGGGCATTTATCTTGGATTGGTCAAGGTTCAATTTTAGATGGGACTGGAGGTTTAGTTGCTGGTAATTATTTAGGAGTTGGTATTAATAGTTGTTTGTACTCTCATATAAGACATGGAGACATAGGTGAGGGTTGCAAATATGATCTAGATAAAGAGTTAACTATTGAAGATGACGTTTGGTTTGTGGGAATGTGTTTAGTTTCTCCAGTACATGTTGAGTCAAAATCAGTAGCATTTTTAGGGTCTACAATTGTTAAAAAAATGGAATATAATAAAGTTTATGCGGGGAATCCAGCCAAAGATATTACAAATAAGGTTGGAGAACCATGGTCAAGCATATCTGTTGAGAATAAACATTTAACTATGATCAAACATATTGATGATTATAGTTTGATAAATAAAAATTTTGACAAGGAAATGATTGTAGTAGTTGGAGATGATAGCGAAATAAAAAACGATAACAGAGTTTATTACAATGTGTCAAAGCGAACTTTTACTAAAAAAAACCATAAAAGTGAAATAGAGTTTAATAAATGGCTATTTCCATATAAATTTAAATTTAGCCCAGTTTGAATCGCAATCTATTATGTTGAGTTTAATACCTAAATTCAAGCGGTCATCATGATACATTGCAAATATGGTTATCTCTTAATTATATTCTTTTGCATCATTAATTTAATTGAAAATGAAAATAAGAACTTTACTTTTATATTCATCTGGAGGTACATCTCGGGATATTTTTCTGCAAACCTATTTAGGTCCATTGCTTAAAAAAATACAGGGATCAAAGTTGTTGACCAATGGTATCAAGAACGAGCAATACCAGCGTTTATTATACAGTTTAATTTCTCCTTACGAAGCACTTTCCTATATAAATGACTGGAAAGAAGCTTTTGAAAATTCAGATGAATTAGACGTAACATCCTTAAATATCTTGAACCAAAGACACGCTCATTCTTACTTACAAAAACACATTAAAGAATTTGATTTGATTATTTTAATGCACTCTGTTTTAGGCGACAATGTGGAAATTATCATTCCATTTGAACAGGTTTTGAAAGAAAGAACAGGTAAATTACTCTCTTTTGTAGGGAACGAATATGATCTCATGCTAAAAAAGAAAGCATTCTTGCAGAATGTCGACGCAGATTATATAGCCTCTCAACTTCCACATGAAGCACATACTTTTGTTTACAAAGAACTTTCAGCTCAACTTATAGACGCTCCTCACGCACTGAATGAAAATATCTACCGTCCGTCAAAGAGTAATAAAGTATATGATATTGCATTTTCTGGAGCCAAATATGGTATTTTTATAGGCGATCAAGAGCGAAATAATTTGATCAAAACAATGACTAATTCAACCCCACAGTTGAAAAATAAAATAAACATAGGTAGAAATAAAAATTTACCTCGAAATCTTTGGGTTGAGCTCCTTCAATCGGCAAAAGCGACTGTTGGAGCAGAGGCAGGCACCTATTATTTAGATCGAAATGGCAGCCTTTTAGAGCAGTCAAAAGAATATGTTCAGCAAAACCCAGATGCAAATTTAGATGATCTTTTGGAGAAAATTTTTGATAATACATCAATAGAGTACGTTTCAGGAAAAGCAATTTCTTCAAGACACTTCGAGCCAGTTGGAACGAAAACATGTCAAATTTTGTTAGAAGGGAATTTCAATGGAATTTTAAAAGAAGGAGAGCATTACATCTCAGTTAAAAAGAATTTTTCTAACTTAAAAGATGTTATTGATGTTTATTCAGATCATGATTTAAGAAATCAAATTGTCGAAAGGGCATATGCGTATATATCTGAAAACCATACATATAAAAATCGAGTAGAAACAATAACAAATAAATTATTTAATATTTAAAAAATGAAAATTTTAATAACAGGAGGTTTGGGCCAAATAGGTTCTCATATAGCAGAGCTATTATTGGAAAGAGGAGATGAAGTCGCTGTCATCGATAACTTAGAAACAGGAAGAAAAGAACATCTTCCAGATCAAGAAAGATTAACTATTCATATTGAAACTATTTCAAATAGGGACAAGGTTTTTGAAATTGTTGAGTCATTTTCACCAGACGTAATTATTCATACTGCAGCCTCTTACAAAAGCCCTGATGATTGGTACAATGACACCTTGACTAATTGTGTCGGTGGTGCTAATGTTATTGAAGCGGCAAAACATTATAACACCGGACGATTCATTTATTTTCAAACGGCATTATGTTACGGTCAAAAGCCTCAAGAACAACCAATTACTTTAAATCACCCTAGAGTTCCATCGGGGAGCAGTTATGCTATCACTAAAACAACTAATGAGCAGTTTTTAGAATTATCGGGAATAGAATATGTGACATTTAGGTTAGCAAATGTTGTGGGGCCTAGAAATGTTGCTGGTCCACTTCCAATCTTCTATCAACGGCTTAAAGATGGAAAGAAATGTTTTGTAACAGAATCTAGAAGGGATTTTGTTTTTGTCAAAGATTTAGCAAAAGTTGTTTTAAAGGCATGTGATGGATCCGGCCAAGGAACCTATCATTTTTCATCTGGTTCAGATGTTTCTATAATTGAATTATATGATGCAGTCGTTAAAGCAATGAACATAGCACCATATCCAGATCCAGATATTAGATCTTTAGGAGAAGACGATGTTTTTTCTATTCTTTTGGATCCTAGTAGAACCCTAAATGATTTTGGACCTATTGATTTCACCCCCATCGAGCAAACTGTTAAGGAAGCCATTGAATATTTCAAAGAACACGGAACTCTTGGTGAATACACACATCTGAATTTTAAAGAATAAAAATGAAAATATTAATAACCGGAGGAGCTGGTACACTTGGTTCTAATATAGCCAAACGATTCCTTACTGAAGACATTGATTTCGTTATCGTCGACAATTTTGAGACAGGCTCCTATGAAAACTTGAAGGGCATTCCAAAAAGTAAAATAATTGAAGGTTCTATCTTGGATGAAATCTTAATGCGTTCTGTTTTTGAAACCCATGCACCTTCTTATATAATTCATTCAGCAGCCTCATATAAAGATCCAGATGATTTTGAAAAAGACGCATTAGTTAATATCAACGGATCTATATTACTTTCAAAATTAGCCATAGAATTTGGGGTAAATCAATTGATTAACTTTCAAACAGCATTATGCTATGGTAAGCCAAGCCAGGTACCAATTTCAGTTAATAGTATATGTAAACCTTTTACTAGTTATGGCACATCAAAATATTTTGGAGAATACTATTTATTGAATAGCAATCTCAAGGTAGTCTCGTTAAGACTAGCAAATATTTGCTCTGAAAATTTAGCCATTGGACCAATTCCAACATTTTACAATCGATTAAAAGCAGGAAAAGATTGTTTTATAACTGATGCGTATAGAGATTTTATTGACTTTGATGATTTCTACAACTTATTAAAAGAAATTTTAAAAAGATCAGATTGCTCTGGAATTTTTAATGTTTCTACTGGAGTATCTACTCATATTGAAGAAATTTTCAATATGATTAAAATGTATTTAGAAAAGTTGGATACGATAGCTCCAATAAAACCAATAATGACTGACGATGTATACAATACAACATTAGATCCTACGGAAACAATAAAATTCTTCAACTGGAAACCCCGAATAGAATTAAAAGAAATTATAGCGAAGCAAATGGCTAGCTATGATCAAAAACCTATTGAGAACATATTTTCACATTTAAAAAATGAATAATTCAAAAATTTTAATAACAGGGGGTGTTGGCTTTGTTGGGTCTAATTTAGCTCATTATTTACTCGATAATTTTCAAGTAAAAGAGATCGTAATTGTTGATAATCTAATTTCTTCGGATCTATTTAATTTATCAAATGATAAACGTGTAAATTTCTTGTTCGGATCCATTACAGACGATAAGATCCTACAAAAAATACCTAAAGATATTTCTTATGTTTTTCACCTTTCTTGCTATCATGGAAATCAATCTTCAATTCAAAACCCGTTAGATGATCATGCAAATAACACCTTAACTAGTTTAAAATTATTTGAGCTATTAAGTAATTTTGATCATCTTGAAAAAGTAGTTTATGCAGCTGCAGGTTGTGCTGTGGCAGAAAAAAAATATGGCGAAGTAGGACCTACAAGTGAAGACGCTACTGTTTCTTTATTTCACGACAGCCCCTATTCTATATCTAAACTAGTAGGAGAGATGTACGGAAACTTTTTTTTTACTCATCATAAGCTTCCTTTTGTAAAAGCTCGTTTCCAAAATATTTATGGTCCTAGAGAAATCTTAGGAGCTGGAGTTTGGAGAGGTACTATTCATTCTGTATGGAGGAATGTAACTCCTACCTTTATATGGAAAACCCTTCATAATGAAGATATTTCACTTTATGCAGAAGGTATGGCTTCTAGAGATTTTTTATTTGTAGAGGATGTAGTTAGAGGTATTGTAGCTTGTGCATTGAATGGTGTGCCAGGAGAAGCATATAATTTAGCTTCAGGAAAAGAAACAACAATAAAAGTACTAGCTGAAAAAATAATTGAATTAACCAAAAGCAAGTCAATTTTAAACTTGCTTCCTAAAAGAGAATGGGATAATTCAGGTAATCGTTATGGAGACCCCACAAAATCAAAAGAGAAATTAGATTTTGTAGCACAAATATCAATTGATGAGGGTTTAAAAAGAACTGTAAATTGGACAATTCAACACAAGGATTATATAGTTAACACTATTAAAAAGCATCAATATTATTTAGACCTTATTAAGTAGTCATGAAAATTCTCACAATCGTAGGCGCAAGACCTCAGTTTATTAAAGCCGGAACATTAAGTAGATATATATCTAACTTATCGGATGTTTCAGAAATTATTGTTCATACAGGTCAGCATTATGACAACAATATGTCGGAAGTATTCTTCGAAGAATTAAAAATTCCAAAGCCAAATTATCAATTAAACATAGGAGGTCTTTCACATGGCGCTATGACTGGTAGGATGATTGAGAGTCTTGAGGAAATTGTTATTAAAGAAAAACCAGACTGGTTGTTAGTTTACGGGGATACAAACTCAACTCTTGCAGGAGCGATAGTTGCCTCTAAATTAAAAGTAAAAATAGCTCATGTTGAGGCTGGACTAAGAAGCTATAATATGGACATGCCTGAGGAAATTAATAGAATTATTTCCGATCGGTTGAGTAAAATACTTTTTTGTCCAACACAAAATGCTATAGATAATTTAAACAGAGAAGGGTTTCAAAATTTTGATGTAAAAATCATTAACGTTGGTGACATAATGTATGAAGGAGCTTTGTTTTATTATAATTATATGGAGAAACCATTCTTTTTAGAAGAAAAAGCAGATTTTGTTTTAGCTACTATTCATCGAGAAGAAAATACCGATAATTCAGAAAGATTAGAATCTATTTTAAAAGCTTTAAATGAAATTGCTAAATCTAAAAGAGTTATTGTTCCATTACACCCTAGAACGAAAAAAAAAATACAAGAATTAAAACTAAAAACTAATTCAATAGAATTTATAGACCCAGTAAGCTATCTAAATATAATTTGGTTACTTCAACATTGTAAGCTTGTAATAACTGACAGTGGAGGTCTTCAAAAAGAAGCCTATTTTTTTAAAAAAGCCTGCATTACTCTAAGAGAAGAAACAGAATGGACAGAGCTAATTAAGCATAATGTAAATATTTTAGTTGGTTCAAATGGAGATAAACTTAAAGAGGCAATTCAATTGAAATGGTTAGACATAAAATCATTTGATATAAACCTATATGGCGATGGGAAAACCTCATCGAAAATAATTAATGCTTTACAAAATTTATAATGTGCGGAATTTATTTAACTAATATTCCCTTTTCAAATAAACAAGTAGAACAGAAACTTGAGAAAATCAGGTTTAGAGGCCCTGATAATATCAGTGTGCTTAAGAATGAAAACATTTCTTTAGGACATCTCCGCCTTTCAATATTAGATCTAGACAAACGCTCTAATCAACCTTTTATCTTCGAGTATTTAACATTAGTTTATAATGGAGAAATATATAATTTTAAGGAGGTAAAAAACAGTCTAATTCAAGAAGGATACTCCTTCGAGACAACAAGCGATACAGAAGTCCTTCTTAAAGGATATCATGCTTGGGGAGAAAAAATCCTAGACCGTATAAACGGTATGTTTGCTTTTGCTGTTTATGACGAAAATAAAAAATCAGTTTTTATAGCTAGAGATCGTTTGGGAGTAAAGCCACTTTACTATTCTTGGCAAAACGGAGAACTCGAATTGTGTAGCCAGCTAGCCCCTTTAAACAAGGATAAACTAGATCAAGAGGCCATTAGTATTTATCTTCAAACGGGATATATACCAAGTCCATTTTCGATTTATGAAGAAATCAAAAAATTACCACCTGGTCAATATGCTACCTTTAATTTAAAAGAAAATAAAAAAGAAATTCACTCGTATTGGGATTTAAAGGAAGTTGAAGAAAGTAACATTTCTTATGAAGATGCAAAAGAACAATTACATGAACTTATTGTTGATGCTGTTAAAATAAGACTTCAGTCTGATGTCCCTTATGGAAGTTTTCTTTCAGGCGGAATAGATTCGGCTTTAGTATCATCCATAGCTAATTCCATCCAAAAAGAGAAACTAAAAACCTTTACTATTGGATTTGATAACAAAGAGTTCGACGAGAGCCAAGTTGCGGAACAATTTGCAAAAATAATTGGATCGGATCATCATTTAATTCCAAGCACCCAAGAAGAGCTACCCGCCTTATTAGACGTTTTTTTTAAAGCTTATGACGAACCCTTTGCAGATTCTTCAGCAATTCCATCCTTACTTTTGAATAAAAAAGTTAAACCGCATGTTACTGTTGTATTATCTGGAGATGGAGGAGATGAAAGTTTTTTAGGGTACAATCATTTTGAATGGGCTAGGAAAGTTTACGGGTTGTTTTTGGTTCCTTTCTTTTTACGTCGACTAGCAACTTACTTTATACCCTTTAAATGGATTGGTAAAAGAGGTCCATCCATTAAGAATATAATGCTCATGAAGAACTTTAACGAGTTCATCGAATCTATTTTTACAGGATTCGATACTCTTTTGTTAAAAGATAAAAAGCAATGGATGAGCCATTATCACAAGTACTTATTTCTTAGTAAAAATAAGTTTCAGAAAGTTGCCGATTTGAACTTGAAATTATGGTTAGAAAACGATAGTAATGTTAAAGTAGATCGATCAAGCATGGCTTCTTCAGTAGAAGTAAGAAGTCCTTTTCTGGATTATAGAATAATCGAGTTTGCAAGGAAACTACCTGTTAAGTACCGGTTTAAGGGTTCTGTTAGAAAAAAAATCCTACGTGATGTTCTAGCACAATATATTCCAGAAAAAATATTTGATCAACCTAAAAAAGGTTTTTCAATTCCTTTAGCAGACTGGATAAGGGATTCGTTTAAAGATGAATTTTCTACATACCTAAAAACAGATAAATTAATGCAGATAGAGAATCTAGATATAACTAAAATTCAAAGATTATTCGAATTGCACTTAACAAAAGATGTCGACTATTCCTCTTATCTTTGGAGAGTCTATGTTTTGTCTAAATGGATTTATTTAAATAAAGAACAAAAATGAAAATTCTAATCACAGGCACAGCAGGTTTTATTGGGTTTCATTTAGCAGAATGGCTATTGAAAGAAGGACATAGTGTGGTTGGTGTAGATCAAGTTAATTCGTATTACGACATTAACTTAAAAAAAGACCGATTAGCATTTTCTGGAATCAACTGGAATAATGAACTTGAAGACGGAGTTCGATCTTCTAAATACGAGAATTATATATTTTACAAAGCTTCCTTAGAAGATAAAACTAAGATAAATTCAATCTTTGAAGAAGAGCAGCCAGATGCTGTTTGTAATTTAGCGGCTCAAGCAGGAGTGCGTTATTCGATTGAAAATCCGGATGCTTACATTCAAAGTAATATTATCGGTTTTCAGAACATTATAGAAGCTTGTCGGACATATAAAGTCGACAACTTGTGTTACGCATCAAGTTCATCTGTATACGGAGGAAATGAAGATTTACCTTTCAGTACCGAAGACCGAGTAGATTTTCCAATATCTCTTTACGCTGCTACAAAAAAATCGAACGAATTAGTAGCACATACCTATTCTCATCTTTTTGGTATTAGAACAACAGGACTAAGATTTTTTACGGTCTATGGCCCATGGGGAAGACCAGATATGGCACTTTTCTTATTTGCAGAAGCCATCCGAAAAGGCGAACCGATTAATGTTTTTAATCACGGAAACATGTTACGGGATTTTACTTATGTAGATGATATTGTTACAGGAGTAGTTAATGTAATTCTAAATCCAGCTCAAGCGCCTGAAGCCAAATCTAAAGCAAACCCAACAAAAGCTCCTTATAAGATTTACAATATTGGAAACAATAACCCCGTTAAGTTAATGGATTTTATCCAAGCGATAGAAGATGCTTTTGGAGGTAAATTTAAAATGAACATGATGGAGCTTCAGCCTGGAGATGTTCCAAGCACCTTTGCTAATGTAGATGATTTGGTTCGTGATTTTAACTATAAACCCAATATAAGTATTAAAACTGGAATTGAAAAATTCATTTCCTGGTATAAAGAATATTATAAAGTAAACACATGAAAAACTCATCAATAGGCATTATTGGTTTAGGTTATGTTGGGCTTCCCTTAGCAGCAGCTTTTGCGTCAAAATATCAAGTGACTGGTTTTGACATTAATGAAAAGAGAATAAAAGAATTAAACAAAGGCTTTGACTCAACCAATGAACTAACACCCGAACAACTAAACAAAGTAATAGGAAGTTCTTTAAAGCTAACCACTACTTTAGCAGATATTTCTAACTGTACTACTTTTATAGTAACCGTTCCAACACCTGTAAACTCGAGTAAAAACCCCGACCTAACTCCAGTTGTCAAAGCAACTGAATCGGTGTCTACAGTGCTTAAAAAAGGAGACACAGTTGTGTACGAGTCAACTGTATATCCTGGAGTAACCGAAGAAATATGTGTTCCTATTTTAGAAGATAAAACAGGACTAAAGTTTAACGTTGATTTTTTTGTAGGCTATAGTCCAGAACGAATTAATCCAGGAGATAAAAAACATACCATTACTAAAATTACTAAGATAGTTTCGGGTTCAACCTCTCAAACACTTAAAGACCTCTCTGCGCTATACGGATCAATTATCGAAGCTGGAATATACGAGGCACCAACCATCAAAACAGCCGAAGCTGCTAAGGTTATAGAAAATACACAAAGAGACATCAACATTGCCTTTGTAAACGAGTTGTCCATTATATTCAGTAAAATGGGTATCGACACCAACGAAGTGCTTAAAGCAGCGGGAACAAAATGGAATTTCTTAAACTTTTTTCCAGGAATTGTAGGCGGTCATTGCATAGGAGTAGATCCGTATTATTTGGCTTATAAATCTGAAGAGCTTGGGTATACCCCCGAAATGATTTTAGCAGGCCGAAAAATTAATGATTCTATGCCCGCCTTTATTGTAAGTCAGATTGTAAAGCAACTGCTAAAGCAAAACAAGAACAGTCAGAATGCAAAAGCTTTAATTTTGGGAGCTACGTTCAAAGAAAACTGTCCTGATCTTAGAAACTCCAAAGTAGTTGATGTTTATCAAGAACTGAATGAATTTGGTTTCCAAGTTGATGTTTTTGATCCAGAGGCAGATGCTGCCGTTTTTTTAGAAGAATACGGTTTCGATAAACTAAAAGAAATATCCAACAACGAATACGATGTAGTTATTTTGGCAGTTGCTCACGATAGTTTTAAAACAATAAACCCAAAAGACTTAATAGTGAAAGAAGGGGTTGTGTTTGACGTAAAAGGGTTTTATAAAGACCCTGATTTTCTCTACTTGTAGTTATTTAATCCCTTTTGTAATCCAAAGATATAAATAACTCCAAAGTGTCGGATGGTACCAAAGATTACTTTCTTTAGTTAGGGGTTGGGTAAGATTTAATTGTCCAGATTTAAAATCTTCTATAACCTTTAGAATTAATTTAATTCCTGCTGCCGTTTGTATTAAAGGATAGGTTATGAAGTTATCATCAGAGTTGGGCGTGATAACTTTTTGATAAAGAACATCTCCTGTGTCGATCCCTGCATTTATTTTGTGAACAGTAACGCCAAAATTTTGTTCGTCCTTATTTGCCAAAGCCCAATACCCTCCATGCACCCCTCTATATTTTGGTGTTATTCCGACATGTGTGTTTACAAACTCGGCGGATATACAATCAAGAACATTTTTACTAATTATTCGCGTGCCGTTTACAAGGACTAAATCCGGATTGATTTTTTTCAGTATTTCTATGCACCTATCTGAATTCACCGATTTAACAGAATGTAGTATTTCAGAATCAATAGGACTTGAGTCTAAGTTTAATTTAGAGCAAATAGCTTTCTTTTTTTCAGATGAAATTATATTAATCAGTTTCGTGATAAACAAAATAAAAAGCACTTGTCCTAGTGTTTCTATCCACCCAAGTTTTTTCAGACGTCTTGTAAATACAGTTGTTTTTTTGGGAGGGTTTTCGATTATTACTGCAGTAAAATCTATCTGATTTTTTAAACCATTAAAAACAAACTGTGAAGATTCACTTTTGCTAGCTAAAAAAACTATTTTTTTTTCGTTACTCATTTCCCATTTTTTTTGAAGCTAATTCTTTCATTGTTAAACTCTTGAAATTATAAGTTTTATTCAAAAAAGTATAGTATTCTAATATAACTGCCAAGGCACTAAAGTTTTCCTGTTGATTCCGACCGAAATTATGAGGGTGCCACCACAGGTGAAATACTTCGTTGTTCTGGGCCGCATAATCCATACCTTTAAGAATACGTTTCATTCGATACGATTCAAATATGCGAAGCCTAGGGTTAAAAGGACGTAAAAAGCGACTTGAAGGGAAATTATAGAGGCCAGAATTGTTTTTATTGACCTTAAAAGTGTTCTGACCAGAGATATTTATGTAAGAATCGAGAAGCCTGAATAGTCGTTTAATTAAAAGCTCATTTGCTCCCTTATCTGGAGCATAAAACCAACTTTTTTCTGTCCCTCGATAGGAAGTCACTCCATTTTTCATAAGAATAGGCAAGTAGTTTTCGTTAATTTGATTTCTAGGAAAAACAATACTTTTTATATCAATATTCTTTTCAGCTGCAATAGAAACTGCAGCATTTAAATCATCATCAAACTCTTCTTTTGTTTGCCCTTTTTCAAGACAGTAGTAGTGAGAAAAAGTGTGCGTTGCAATTTCGTGATTCTCTGATCTATTAATTAAATCTATTAATTTAGGAGCAAAATAGCACTCTAAGTTTGAGTTTATATTAGGTAAAAGATGATAAGGAGATAATTTTCCTTGATCATAACCTGGATCATTTTTTGGAAGATGCTTTTTCAAATCATCTTTACTTGAAGCAAATAATAAGCCTACGGTGGCAAAGGTACATTTTACGTTATGTTGATCAAATTCCGAAAGCATCTTGGGAAGCACTTCCCAAACAGCTTTGATGGAATCTCCATATTGATTGAGGTTGCCTTTATCGTGCACCCCCCAGAAAAGCTCAAAATCAAGAGAAATTAATAAATTCCCATTTTTAGACATAACCTTAATTATTAATCAAATTTATTAAATAATGCATCAATAAACGAGTAATTACAAACAATTAAACCAAGTTGTATCTGTAGGATTTTCTATTAATATACTGTACATTTATACTCGAACAAATTAATGTTTATTCTTGTTAAATGCAGGCTAAAGTAATTTTTCATATAATTCCAAAATTAACAAATGGAGGGGCTGAAAATGTTCTTTTAAGAATTGTAAAAGAATTTGATTTACATAGCAATAAACAAATTGTAATTACAACAAAAGGAGCAGATTCAGATTTTAACAGCAAGAGTGTTAAGAAATACTGTGAAGTAGTTCACTATAAAGAAACCCCAAAAGAAGTAAGGAAAGTTTTTAAAGAGCATCCTGAAGCTAAAATTCTAGCTTGGATGTATGGAGCAATTTATTTTGCTCATCTGTGGAAAATAAAATTTAACACTACAAATTCAATTATTTGGAACATCCGTCATTCAAATTTTGG
>Ga0115564_10002687_pt1 | contig 15366 bp, 17 predicted proteins | sample COGITO_mtgs_1105_7_FD_88680 | JGI IMG/M metagenome (GOLD analysis project Ga0115564, IMG submission 88680) | Pelagic marine microbial communities from North Sea - COGITO_mtgs_110523 | ecosystem: Environmental > Aquatic > Marine > Epipelagic | place: Germany:Helgoland, sampling site Kabeltonne...
ACCCAGATATCCATTTCATTCCAGCCAACATTCCCTACCATATGGTCTATAAATTTAAGACCCATAGGTTCAGGATTGTATTCTGATTCCCATTTTCTATAACCTGGTAAAAATAGCCCTGTGTAGTTTTTTCTTTCAACAAATATGTGAACGGTTTCACCATAGGTATAAATTCCTGCTCTCACTATTTCGCCATGTTCGTCTTTTTCAACCGTTGGTTCCATATAAGACTTTGCGCCTCTTTTGGTCGTTTCTTCCCAAGATTTTTTAGCGTCATCAACCCACAAAGCAACAACTTTAACCCCATCACCATGCTTAGATAAATGTTCGTTCATCCATGAATCTTGATTAAGTGGAGTGGTTAATACGATTCTTATTTTATCTTGTTTTATAACATAAGATGCATAATCTTTACACCCTGTTTCTAATCCTTTATATGCATGGGATTGAAATCCAAAAGCAGTTTTGTAATAGTGGGCTGCTTGTTTTGCATTACCTACAATAAATTCTACATAATCAGTTCCTAATAACGGAAGAAAATCTTGTGCCTCTTCAAATATTTTTTCTAATCCGTATTCTACATTTTCTATTTTACTCATATCCGTCAAATTTTTATTTTTTTATTCTGTAATCCAAGATTTATAATAATCTTCGTTTTGTAAATTCATGGCTTCTTCCGTTACCATTAGTGGACTAAAGGTGTCTACCATCACAGCGAGTTCAAAAGTTTCTTTTTTTCCAATACTTTTTTCCATGGATCCAGGGTGTGGTCCATGAGGTATTCCGGCAGGGTGTAAGGTAATACTGCCTTTATTAATATCATTTCTACTCATAAAATCACCATCCACATAATAGAGTACTTCATCGGAATCGATATTAGAGTGATTGTAAGGTGCTGGTACCGAATTTGGGTGGTAATCAAACAGCCTTGGCACAAACGAACAGATGACAAAAGAGCTTGTTTCAAATGTTTGATGAATTGGTGGAGGTTGATGAATCATCCCTGTAATGGGTTCAAAATCGTGAATAGAAAACTTATACGGAAAATTATAGCCGTCCCAACCAACCACACTAAATGGGTGGGCTGCATACACATATTCGTGAATGGTATCCTGCTTTTTAACTTTGATTATAAAATCGCCAGTTTTATTAAAAGTTTCAAGTTCAGTAGGCGGGTGGAGGTCTCTTTCGCAATATGGCGCGCCTTCTACGTGCTGGCCAAACCAATTTCGATAACGCTTTGGTGTGTAAACAGGACTCTTGGATTCAATGATGAATAAACGATTATCAGCATCGTTAAACTCTATTTGATAAATAACGCCTCTTGGTATCACCAGATAATCACCATATTTAAATTCTATATTCCCCAAAAGGGTTCTGAGTTTACCTGATCCTTCATGGATAAATAGGACTTCGTCAGAATCCGTATTTTTATAAAAATAACTGGTCAACGATTCTTTAGGAGCTGCCAAACTAATTTGACAATCCTTATTCACTAAAATACATTTTCTACTATCTAAATAATCATTTACCGGTGCCACATTGAATCCTTCTAGTTTCAAGGATTTCATATTTTTAGACACTGCTATTTTTGGAGTAACATCGTAAGATTTTAAAATTTCCTTGACTTGTGTCGGACGTTGTGTATGATACATCAAAGTTGACATCCCATCAAATCCAATTGTTCCAAACAATTCTTCGTAATAGAAATTATCGTTTTCATCTTTAAAAACCGTATGTCTTTTGAGGGGTATTTTTCCTAACGTATGATATCTTGGCATATTATATGATTAAAATTTATAATTTTTATTGAAATATCTGACAAGAACAAATCTAAATATAATATGAGTTACTTATTTGTTTATCACTCAAACAGTTTCTAAATAAGAATATTTATATGTATTTTAGCACTAATAAAGTGTTTTATTCTTTTTATGGATAATTTATAAATCAATAATATATATATATTCTAGATGCTCGAAAAACTTAACAAAACTGATATTGAAATATTAAGACTGTTACAACAAAATAGTAACCGTACCATAAAAAATATTGCCGATCTCTTAGGAATGACGACTACACCTGTTTTTGATCGTATTAAAAAATTAGAAAAGAGAGGTTTTATAAGTAAATATGCTGCTATTTTGAATTCGAAAAAGTTGGGCTTAAAACTGACTGTTTTTGCGGGAATTTCTCTTAAAAACCATACACGTAGTTATTTAGAAAAATTTGTAAAAACCATTGATGGATTTCCCGAAGTGGTAGAGTGCCATCGCGTGTCGGGTAATTTTGATTATTTATTAAAATTAGTACTGGTGGACATTGAAGACTACGAACAGTTTATCTTAACCAAACTTTCGATCATTACCGATTTAAGTAATGTACAAAGTTATGTGGCGCTGTCTCAAAGTAAATCTACTAATGAGGTGAACTTGGATCATTTGATGTAAAACTAAAAACTCTCCCTCAACACAATCAAACTTGCTTTATAGCCCGTTGTCAACAACCATTCTCCGGAGCCTATAAGGCTGTCACTTTCGTTATATACCTTCAGTTGGGCTGTATTGGGACTGGAGCTTCCTTCGTTGAGAGCGATAAATTCAATGGTATTCAAACCTTCTTTTAATTCGATGTCAATAATATAAGCAGAATTACGAAGTATGATATTCGGATGAATAATGGCTTTATTGAGCATTAATTTAATTCGATCCCCATCTTCATACTCATGATCTCTACACAGTATGCGAATGTATTTGGATTTGGTTTTAATATCACCTAAATAGTAATCGCGATCAAACTTAGATACATTTTTACGGTTCTCATTAAATTGTTGTTTGATTTCCCAAGTAGGATCTACCACATCGCGTGTTTCGGTAATTCCATATTTCTTTTTTGCAAACCCATCAATTGGCTTAATGTCCATGGTAATTTCAAATCCCTTATCCGTTAACCCCACAATAGGAGAGAGGGTCAATGGGAATTGATCGGAAAGCTCGTTTCGTTCTAATGCTAATGCTTTGATTCGAAATGTTTCTTGATTGGTGTCTAGCTGTGAATACACGGCATGTTGCATTCCAATTAATAACAATAACAACATCAAACTTCGATTCATAAAACGTGTAGGCATTTCTTAAAGTTGTAAATATATTGATTTGATTGTTAACTTTCCATTGAAGCATCAAATATAAAATTGCGCTTTCCGGGTTTTTATATCCATTCAATAAGTGTTCCAAATTAGTAGGGGTTACTTTTATTTTCATTTTTAATATTAAAAGCATCCATTTTCATATCTTTAAACTTTCTAGATCTATTTTTATTGCAAACAAACTTCACAACTTTAAAACAGCAGCTTTCAGGAGAACTTTTCGACAGTGATCTTGTAAAAACCTTGTACGCTACAGATGCATCTGTGTACAGGGAACTGCCCTATGCTGTGGCCATTCCCAAAACAACAGAAGATATCAAACGCTTGATTGAATTTGCTGCTTTAAATGAATTGTCAATTATTCCCCGGGCGGCAGGAACCTCTTTAGCGGGCCAATGTGTAGGCGATGGAATTGTCGTAGATGTGTCTAAATACATGAATGACATCTTAGAAATCAATACCCAAGAACAATGGGTTCGGGTGCAACCTGGAGTGGTTCGAGATCATTTGAACACATTTTTAAAGCCCTATGGTTTCTTTTTTGGGCCTAACACATCAACAGCCAATCGTTGTACGATGGGAGGCATGGTCGGAAATAATTCTTGCGGTTCAACCTCCATTGTATATGGAGCAACTCGTGATCATACCTTAGCAGTCAAAGCTGTTTTAAGTGATGGAAGTGAGGTTGAGTTTTCAAGTCTTAGCAAAGAAGAATTTATATCAAAAACAAAAGGCACTTCATTAGAAGCCTCCTTATACAAACATATTTACGCAGAGCTTGATAATCCCATCATTCGGGAACAAATCGAGACAGGGTATCCAAAAGCGTCCATCACACGACGAAACACAGGCTATGCCGTAGACGCATTACTGAAAACAAATATTTTTGGAGAATCTACTGAAAATTTTAACTTTTCAAAATTATTGTGTGGTTCTGAAGGAACCTTAGCATTTACTACAGAAGTCAAGCTTCAAATTGTGCCGTTGCCAAAACCCTTTCAAGTGGTTTTAAATGCGCATTTTAATTCCATAACCGAAAGTCTTCAAGCGACCTTAATCGCCATGAAACAAGCACCTTCAGCTTGTGAATTGATGGATAAAACCATTTTAGATTGTACCAAAGATAATACCACTCAACAAAAAAATAGATTCTTTGTTGAAGGCGATCCAGAAGCGATCTTAATGGTCGAATTTAGAGGTGATACCTTAGAAGATGCTAAACAACAAACTTTCATTTTAGAAACGAATCTTAAAGCATCTAACTTAGGCTACGCCTATAAGTTGGTCGAAGGGAGTGATTGCGACAAGGTATGGGATTTAAGAAAAGCAGGCTTAGGGCTATTGGCAAATATTCCAGGAGATGCGAAAGCCGTTGCTTGTATCGAAGATACAGCCGTTGCTTTGGAAGATTTACCGCTCTATATTGAAGCGTTTACGGCACTTATGAAGTCCTACCATCAAAAAGCGGTGTACTATGCGCATGCAGGGGCAGGGGAATTACACTTGAGACCGATCTTAAATTTAAAATCATCAACCGATGTGGTATTGTTTCGCGCCATCAGTGAAGCCTCTGCTAAATTGGTAAAGTCCTATAAAGGTGCCCTCAGTGGCGAACATGGTGATGGCCGTGTCCGCTCGGAATTTATTCCGTTGGTTTTGGGCGAAGAAAATTATCAACTTCTAAAACGTATCAAATCGACTTGGGATCCCTTAGCACTGTTCAATTCAGGAAAAATTGTGAATGCCGTTCCTATGGATGCAGCCTTGCGTTACGAAGCAGATCAAGCCATCCCTAAAGTACAGACCCTTTATAATTTTGAATCTACTGGGGGTATTTTAAACACTGTTGAAAAATGCAATGGCTCTGGAGATTGTCGGAAATTGAGTTTTGCTGGCGGTACCATGTGTCCAAGTTACAGAGCCACTTTAGATGAAAAAGATTCAACGCGGGGTCGTGCCAATGTATTACGCGAATTTTTAACCCAAAACACTAAAGAGAATCCGTTTGATCATCCCGAAATTAAAGAAGCCATGGATCTTTGTATATCTTGCAAGGCGTGTAAATCCGAGTGTCCTTCAAATGTTGACATGGCAAGCTTGAAAGCAGAATTTTTGTATCAGTACCAAAAAACAAACCCAGCCTCATTCCGATCTAAACTCATTGCTCATAATGCTAAAATCAATGCTGTCGCTCATCGGTTTGCGGCTATTTATAATTTTATTGGAAAAAAGACTTGGTTTAAATCCCTTATAGGAGTACATCCAAATCGCTCGCTTCCAAACTTACAGTCTGCGACTTTACGTCAGTGGTTTTCTGGTGTTCAACAGCAAAATCATTTGAGGAGTGTCTATTTGTTTTGTGATGAATACACCAATCATTACGATGTGGAAATTGGTAAAAAAACAATCTTACTATTAAATAAATTAGGATATAAAGTGCACATGCCTAAACATTCTGAAAGCGCTCGTGCATACATCTCAAAAGGATTTTTAGACGAAGCAAAAACCATTGCAACAGAAAATGTAAAGACCTTTAATTCTTTGATTTCTAAAGGCACACCATTGGTTGGGGTGGAGCCGTCTGCTATTTTAGGGTTTAGGGATGAATACCCGAATTTAGTCGATGCGGAGTTAAAATCCACCGCTGAAAATTTAGCCCAAAATGTATTTACGATTGAAGAATTTCTAGCCAATGAAATGACATCAAATAAGATCGATATTTCAAAATTCACTTCAAAATCAGAAACTGTTTATTATCATGGGCATTGCCATCAAAAAGCTTTGTCCTCCAATACGCATGCCGAAACCATTTTAAGTATCCCTTTAAATTTTAAGGTTGAAACCATAGATTCAGGATGTTGCGGTATGGCGGGGTCTTTTGGATATGAAAAAGAACATTATGAGTTAAGTCAGCAAATAGCAGAGGACCGCTTATTTCCTTCATTGAGAGGTTTAGAATCAGCCGTACTCGTGTCGGCTTCGGGAACAAGTTGCAGGCATCAAATTAGAGATGGTGTGAATAAAACAGCCTTGCATCCTATTGAGGTTCTGTATAATGCATTAAATTAGCCCCCATGAGCTATTTAGAATTTATAGGGTTTTTCGGTGCTTTTTTGACGGGCATCATTATTGGTCTTTTTGGGGGTGGTGGCTCTATTTTGGCGGTTCCAATATTTGTCTATTTATTTAAATTAAACCCTGTCATAGCCACGAGTTACTCCATGTTTGTTGTTGGATTTTCGGCAGCTATTGGAACGCTTATCAATATTAAAAAGAAATTAATTAAATATAAGACAGCCTTCGTTTTTACACTTCCTGCTCTAGTATCTGTATTTCTGACACGCCATTATGTGATTCCAAATATTCCAGATATACTGCTCTCTTTTGAAAGTTTTAACATTACAAAAAAGATGGGCTTGATGTTATTTTTTAGCCTCATTATTATTATGTCATCTGTTTTTATGATAAAAAAACCGACCACAGTATCCGCTTCAAATTTAAATACTAGAAGAAATGACAGTTATTTACTGCTTATTGGATTGAGCGTTGGTCTGCTTACTGGTTTAGTTGGTGCTGGCGGTGGATTTATTATTGTACCAGCATTGATTTTATTTGCAAGATTAACAATCAAACAAGCCGTTGCAACTTCTTTAATTATTATCACATTCAATTCCCTCATTGGTTTTAGTTCTGATTTATCCATCTTAGAAATTGAATGGGATTTTCTTATGCTTTTTACAGCGCTATCAATTTCAGGGATTTTTGTGGGCACATATATTTCTAATTATGTGCGAGAATCGACCCTGAAAACCAATTTTGCCCGCTTTATGATTGTCATGGCTGTAGTGATTATTTTTAAGGAATTGACTTCTTAAACTGTAACAGATTCTATTTTTTAACGTCTTACAAATAAACCTAGATAATGAAACAAGACAATCAAACGATCGTACTGATGCACCTCTCTCAATTAGCAACATTTATATTGGCATTTGGGAGTATTTTAATACCCCTTATCATCTGGGTCACCCAGAAAGAAAAAATAAAAAATCTAGAAGAACACGGGAAGAAAATTCTTAATTTTCAATTTAGTCTACTAATTTACAGTTTTATATGTATTCCTTTAGTGTTTGTCGGAGTAGGCATCATTGGTCTGGTTGTGATTTTAGTAATGTCTATTGTATACCCTATTAAAAATGCCATAAGAGCAAGCGACGAGCTTCCCCCTGTATATCCATATAGTATTGTATTTTTAAAATAATGCCTTACGTTGATGTGGTTCGATAGCATTAAATGAACAAGCGGCAATGTTATTTTAATTTTTTCATTACCTTTGTGCTTCGAATACGTTGAACAACTATGAGTCCAAAAGTTTTACTTAACAATAAGGAAGTAAACATCATTCTACATCGATTGGCTTGTCAACTCATTGAAAAACATACCGATTTTTCTAACACCGTTTTAATTGGTTTACAGCCGAGAGGTACTTTCTTAGCACAGCGTTTAAAGAGCCTTTTAATGCAAGAATATAACCTTCCCGATGTGCAATTAGGATTGTTAGACATCACGTTTTACAGAGATGATTTTAGACGGTCTGATAAAGTTCTCGAAGCAAACTCTACCGAAATTGATTTTTTGATTGAAGACAAACGGGTTGTTTTTATTGACGATGTGTTATATACAGGGAGAAGTATTCGCGCTGCTTTGACCGCCATTCAATCCTTTGGTCGACCTAGCGAGGTTGAGTTGTTAACCCTTATAGACCGACGTTTTAGCAGACACTTACCGATTCAACCAAATTACAGAGGCCGACAAGTTGATGCTATTAATGACGAAAAAGTATTGGTAAACTGGAAAGAAACTAGCGGTGAAGACGCCGTTTATTTGATAAAAAATTAGACTATGAGCGAACTGAGTGTAGATCATTTATTAGGAATAAAACATCTAAAAAACGATGATATTAACCTTATTTTTGATACTGCTGATCATTTCAAGAAAGTGATCAATCGTCCCATAAAAAAAGTACCTTCCCTTAGAGACATTACAATTGCTAATTTATTTTTTGAAAATTCAACACGAACAAAACTCTCTTTTGAACTCGCTCAAAAGCGTCTGTCTGCCGATGTGATTAATTTCTCTTCTGGGCAATCTTCAGTCAGTAAAGGAGAATCGCTGGTCGATACGGTCAATAACATTCTTTCTATGAAAGTAGATATGGTCGTCATGCGCCACCCGAATCCTGGGGCAGCTACATTCTTATCAAAACATATTAATGCACAGATTGTCAATGCGGGCGACGGTGCACATGAACATCCAACGCAAGCACTTTTAGACACCTACTCAATTCGTGAAAAGTATGGCGAAGTAAAAGGTAAAAAAATAGTCATTGTTGGCGATATTTTACACAGTAGAGTTGCCTTGTCAAATATCTTTGCCTTGCAATTGCAAGGAGCAGAAGTGATGGTTTGCGGTCCAAAAACACTCATTCCAAAATATATTGATAAACTTGGAGTCAAAATTGAAACTAACTTGCGTAAAGCACTTGAATGGTGCGATATAGCAAATATGCTACGCGTTCAAAATGAACGTATGGAAATCAGTTATTTCCCTACCACACGAGAATATACACAACAGTACGGCGTTACCAAAGAGTTGTTAGAATCTTTAGATAATGAAATCACCATCATGCATCCAGGTCCAATCAACAGAGGGGTCGAAATTACCAGTGAGGTGGCGGATTCTGATCAAGCCATTATTTTGAACCAAGTAGAAAATGGGGTTGCCATCCGAATGGCAGTTATGTACCTTTTGGCTTCTAAAATCAAATAATAAAATGACCATAGAACAGCATAATTCCACAGCAATAATTACCCAAGAAAAAACAAATATTTCTGAATTTTCAAAGAAATTATCAGTGCTACACGAACGTTTTAAAGAAGGAAATGTGATTTTAAAACTCAATGATTCAAAATCAGACTCTATGGATGTATTAGTATCATTGTCTAAAACGCACCGCCAATTAAACCATTCTTTTGTAGTGGTCAGTTCGCAGTTAAATCAAGATGAATTTGAAGATGATTTCACAGTAGTTCCAACACTTCAAGAAGCACATGATTATATTGAAATGGAACAAATGGAACGTGATTTAGGAATTTAATACCACAGCTTTGAAACTTTCCATACTCGGTTGCTACAGTGCAACACCTCGAATTATAGCCCATACCACTTCTCAGGTTTTAGAAACACGTGGGCATTTATTTTTAATTGATTGTGGCGAAGGTACTCAAGTCGAATTGAGACGTCATAAAATCAAGTTCAATCAGATCAAGCATATATTTATTTCTCACTTACACGGCGATCACTATTTTGGATTGGTAGGATTAATTTCCACCTTTCGATTGTTGACTCGTGAAACCGATTTACATATTTACGGACCTAAAGGCTTAAAAGAAGTGATTACTTTACAGTTGAAACTTTCCGATTCATGGACCAATTTTAAATTGATTTTCCATGTATTATCTTCTAAAACATCGGAGTTGATTTATGAAGATGAAAAAGTATCGGTGCACACCATTCCTTTAGACCATCGCATATATACCAATGGATTTTTGTTTAAAGAAAAACCATTTGAACGCAAGTTAGACGTCGATAAAGCCGAAGCACTCCACATCGATAAAGCCTATTTCAGAAAACTTAAACAAGGCGACGATGTGACCAATGAGGAAGGAATTCTAATTTCAAATGCAGAGGTGACTCTGGATGGTCATCAACCTAAGAGTTACGCCTTTTGTAGCGATACTGCTTATAGAGAGGACATCATTCCGATTATTAAAGATGTAGATGTGTTGTACCATGAGTCTACTTTTATGGATGCTCATGAGTATTTATGTGTCAAAACAAAGCATTCTACTGCTAAGCAAGCCGCTACAATTGCGCTAAAAGCCAATGCAAAACAATTAATTCTAGGACATTACTCCACACGTTACGATGGGTTGGAGGGGTTTAAAACGGAAGCCTCCACTGTATTTAAAGAAGTTTTACTCGCGGATGACGGGAAGGTATTTAACTTTTAGAATTTTTCAAATACACCTAAACCAAACAAGGCAAAATCATATTTTACAGGATCTTTTGGGTCTAATTTCCGCAAGGAAGCATCCAGCTGTGCCAGTGCCTTAGCATCATTTTGAGAACGCTCTAGCAAGCCTAGTTTTCGTCCCACATTTCCAGAATGCACATCCAGCGGGCAGGAGAGTTGAGAAGGGGACAGCTGCGGCCATAAACCAAAATCAACACCGGTGTCATTTGGGCGTACCATCCACCTTAAAAACATATTAATTCGCTTTGCAGCCGATTTTTTTAAGGGATCACTAATGTGCTTTTGGGTGCGCTGGAGGTGGTCAATTTCAAAAAAATGTCGCTTTAAATGATGAATAGCACTTTGTAAACTATCAGTTTCTGCATAGGTATTGAAAATACCTTCCAATCCGTTGTGGTGGGTGTAAATGTGTTTTAGACTTTCCATAAACTGAATACAATCAAGCCCATTAAAGGTGCGATGTACAAAAGAATTTAGGGACTCTAAATCTTTTTGTTGGTGTTGCATCACAAATTGATAAGGCGCATGATCCATTAAGGTCATTAAGCGTTTGGCATTGTTAATTATACTCTTTCGATTTCCCCAAGCAATAGTTGCCGTGAGAAAGCCTGAAATTTCAATATCCTCTTTTAAAGTGTAGCAATGTGGTATCTGAAGGGGGTCAGATCCAATAAAATTGGGGGTATTGTACTGAACGACTTTAGTGTCCAAAAATTCTTTGAGTTCAGAGAAATTCAGTTTTGACACCCTAAGTTGTTTTTACAAGTCCATCACTCATGGTAATTTTTCGATCTGCCATATCTGCTAATTCATTATTATGCGTGACAATCACAAAGGTTTGTCCAAACTGATCTCTTAATTTAAAAAATAATTTATGCAGTTGTTCTGCAGATTCACTGTCTAAATTCCCCGAAGGTTCATCTGCAAAAATCACAGAAGGATTGTTAATTAAAGCTCGCGCCACCGCCACACGTTGTTGTTCTCCGCCTGAAAGTTCGTTAGGCTTGTGATTTTTTCGTTCTTCTAGTCCTAAAAACTGAAGTAATTCAAGCGCCTTTGCTTCGGCTTCCTTTTGCGAGGTTCCTTTTATATAAGCAGGAATACAGATATTTTCGAGAGCTGTAAATTCTGGCAGTAATTGATGAAATTGAAAAATAAAACCTAACTGCTCGTTTCTAAATTTAGCCAAAGCTGTGTCCGAGAGTGCGGTTACATCAATACCATTAATTTGGAGTTGACTTTCAACACTTTTAGAGTGAAAATCTAGAGTTCCCAAAATCTGTAATAAAGTTGTTTTTCCAGCTCCTGAGGCACCAACAATGGAAACAATTTCTCCTTTTTCAATAGTTAAATCAACTCCTTTAAGAACATGAAGTTCATCGTAATTTTTATGTATATTTTTTGCAATAATCATAATGTGAAATTAAGTTTTATAGTTTTTATGTGCAATATTTCCAGCTAATTTTAATTAATAGTTTACTAACTTTGAACTCTAATTAATTTGATATGAAGCGTGCCATTTTTGCGGGAGGTTGTTTTTGGTGTACCGAAGCCGTTTTTAATCGACTCAAAGGAGTTGAGAATGTAAAATCTGGATACACAGGTGGGTTTATTAAGAACCCAGCGTATCGTGAAGTTTGCCAAGGGCGTACGGGCCACACAGAAGGAATACGACTTGATTATGATGAAATGTTGATTTCATATGCCGATTTATTGGAAGTTTTTTTTGCGACCCATGATCCCACAACCCTCAATCGTCAAGCGAATGATGTTGGAACACAATACCGTTCCGCTATTTTTTATACGGATAACGAGCAACATGAAATGGCCAAAAAATATATAAATTCTATTGATGATGCAAAGGTTTTTGAGGATCCGATTGTTACAGAACTAATGCCGTTAGAGGTGTTTTATGATGCTGAGGACGATCATGATAATTATTATGACGAGAACAGGGATCAGCCATATTGTACGTATTTAATTGACCCTAAAATAAAAAAACTGACCACTCATTTTAACTCTTTTTTAAAATAAAATTTGACTTCAAATAAGCGAATCATGAACCTAAACAATACATCGAAATCAACAAAATTACTTCTTGGAATTTGTTTTGATGTGCTAGGATATGTTTCTTTTGTATTTCCTTTTTTTGATATTTTATGGGCGCCTTTATCATCCTATTTGATGATTCAATTGTATGATGGTAAAAAAGGAAAAATAGCGGGAGTGCTTGTCTTTATTGAAGAAGCACTCCCGATATTAGATGTAATCCCAACATTTAGTATGATGTGGGTCTATACGTATTATTTTGATAAATCGTCTAAAGGTTCAAATGAAGTTCCAAATTAATCGACCGCTTTTAAGTGTAGAAAGTATAAGTTTTTAAATTTGTTAATTTAAAAACTTACCCAATCCAAAACGGCGAATCATTTTCTTTTCAAAGTTCCAGAAAAAATTAAATTGACCAAAAATCCATCCGATCAATACCAATAAAATTTGATAAAAAAACAGACTAATTACAATGAATAAAATCCAATATAACAAAGGATATAAATTATCTTGTGTAATTCCCATCCACTTTATAATAGGGCGTCCAACAAGTACAGAAGAGGATCCTGTAATCGCAAAAACGATAAAAATACGAATGAGTTCCCAACGTTGATTGACAATCCATTTGGATTCTAATTTTGAGATAGCAAACAATACTATTTTTAATAACGCATAAAACACAACTAAAGAAACAGGGGTGGTAATATAAAGCGCAGTAAAGGGAAGTAGAGACGCGAGTCTAAACGCACTATACCCTAACGCTACAATTCCAAGAAATGGAAACAAGAGATGCCAATTTTTTGTAATGTCCCAGTTTGTTTTAAATGTTTTCATGCGTCAAATATACTACAACTTAAAAAACCTTAACGACTCCGTTAAGGTTTTTGTGAAATGTATCTTAATAATTTATATTATTTCAATATAGAAATAATTTGGGATGCTAACTCAGAACCAATACGATCTTGTGCTTGATTTGTAGCCGCACCAATATGGGGTGTTAAAGATATTTTTGGATTCATTAATATTTGAACTGCTGGAGTAGGTTCGTTTTCAAACGTATCTAAACCTGCAAATGCGAGTTTATTAGAATCAAGTGCTGCAACAAGCGCAACTTCATTGACGACACCACCACGAGCGGCATTGACCAATGCAGATCCATCCTTCATAAGTTCAAATTCTGCCTCACCAATGACAAAATCTTTTTGAGCTGGCACATGTAGGGTAATAAAATCAGATTCTTTTAAAACGGTTTCTTTAGAGACGGTTTTGATTTCAAAATCAACTGTTTGACCATCGTGAAATGATAAAGAAAGGGTTATTTTTTCTAAGAATGGATCAAAAGCAATGACCTTCATTCCGAGACCTAAAGCCATTTTTGCCGTGGCTTGACCAATTCTCCCAAATCCAATGACTCCTAAAGTTTTACCACGTAACTCAGTGCCTTTGGCATACGCTTTCTTAAGGTTTTTAAATTTAGAATCTCCTTCTAAAGCCATTGTTTTATTAGAGTCGTATAGGAAACGAACACCTGAAAATAAATGGGCAAATACCAACTCTGCAACTGACTCGGAAGAAGCGGCAGGTGTATTAATGACACTCAATCCTTTTTCACGAGCATATTCAACATCAATATTGTCCATTCCAACGCCACCTCTACCAATAATTTTTAGGCTAGGGCAGGCGTCAATAAGATCTTGTCTTACAGTTGTTGCACTTCGTACGAGGAGTGCTACAATGTTTTCAGTATTGATAAAATTTTCTAATTGTTCTTGTGCTACAGTGGTTGTTAGGACTTCAAATCCTGCTGCAGTTAAGTCATCGATTCCACTTTGTGAAATTCCGTCGTTTGCTAATATTTTCATTGTTTATGCTTTTCGTTCTAATTCACTCATTACTTCTACTAAGGTTGCGACGCTTTCTAAAGGCAGCGCATTGTACATGGAGGCTCTGTAACCACCAACACTTCTATGACCATTCAAACCATTAATTCCTGCTTCTTTCCACATCGCATCAAAAGATGCTTTATGAGTGTCGCTATTAAGAGAGAATGTTGCATTCATCGTGGATCGATCTGCAGTGGCAGCAAAACCTTTAAACAAAGGGTTTAGATCAATTTCTGAATACATTAAACGTGCTTTTTTAAAATTTTCTTTTTCAATAGCTTCGATACCTCCTAAGCTTTTTAGCCATTCAAGGGTTAACATTGAGGTGTATACTGCAAAAACAGGAGGTGTATTAAACATACTTTCCTTGTCAGCATGTACTTTATAATCCATCATAGATGGAATTTTTCTAGTTACTTTTCCAAGAATATCTTCTTTAACAACCACTAAAGTGGTTCCTGCAGGACCCATATTTTTTTGAGCACCGGCATAGATCAAGTCAAATTTTGAAAAATCAAGAGTGCGAGAAAATATATCGCTGCTCATGTCACAAACCAAAGGGATGTCAACATTTGGAAATGACTTCATTTGGGTTCCAAAAATGGTGTTGTTGGAAGTACAATGGAAGTAATCAAGATCCGATGGTATTTTATAGCCTTTAGGTATGTAGTTAAAATTAGCTTCTTTAGAAGAGTCCACTTCTAGGATGTCTCCGTAAAGTTTAGCTTCTTTGATTGCTTTGTCACTCCAAGTTCCTGTATTGAGGTATGCAGCACGTTTTTCTAACAGATTTAAAGCGACTGCTAAAAACTGAGTACTTGCACCTCCTTGAAGAAATAAGGCTTTATAGCCTTTACCTTCCAATCCTAATAATTCAAGCGCCAAGGCACTCGCATTTTCCATCACATCAATAAATGCTTTACTACGGTGTGATATTTCAATTAATGACAAACCATCATCAAAACTTAAGACTGCTTGTGCTGATTTTTCTAAAACTTCTTGAGGGAGGATGCAGGGGCCTGCGCTAAAATTGTGTTTTTTCATTTGAATTTGATTATGTGAGCTAAGTGCAAATTAAAGTTAAATAATGAAGCTGTAAAGGTCTGAATTAATAAAAGATAATTATATATGAAAATGCTAATATTATGTTATATTTTTAATAAAAAATCAACAGTATCAACCCCATCCGCATAATC
>Ga0115564_10002691_pt1 | contig 15353 bp, 10 predicted proteins | sample COGITO_mtgs_1105_7_FD_88680 | JGI IMG/M metagenome (GOLD analysis project Ga0115564, IMG submission 88680) | Pelagic marine microbial communities from North Sea - COGITO_mtgs_110523 | ecosystem: Environmental > Aquatic > Marine > Epipelagic | place: Germany:Helgoland, sampling site Kabeltonne...
AAGAAACAGCCAATATCTTCTATTAAAAGCCCCTCCAGCATCAGGTAAGTCTCGTGCATTAATGTTTTTGGCGTTAGATAAACTGTATAACCAAGGTGTTAAAAAAGCCATTGTTGCTGTTCCTGAACGTTCTATTGGTGGCTCGTTTGATACTACAGAATTAAGTAAATACGGTTTCTTTTGTGATTGGGATGTCGATAACCTTAATAACCTTTGTACTCCCGGTGGCGAAACGAGTAAAACTAAAGCATTTAAACGTTTTATGGCTGGTGACGATAAAATACTTATTTGCACGCACGCTACGTTACGCTTTGCTTTTCAAGAAGTTGAAGACAGTGCTTTTAACGATTGCCTGATTGCCATTGATGAATTTCACCATGTTTCTGCCGATGGTGAAAATGTATTAGGTGATGTATTACGTTCGATCATGACAAATAGTAGTGCCCATATTGTTGCGATGACAGGTTCTTATTTTCGTGGTGATAGTGTTCCTGTATTAACGCCTGAACTTGAAGCTCAATTCGATAAAGTGTCGTTTAACTATTATGAGCAACTTAATGGCTATAACTATTTAAAGTCACTCGGTATTGGTTATCACTTCTACCAAGGTAAATATACTGAAGTGATTCATGAGGTACTTAACTCAGAAGAAAACTACGGTAAAAAGACCATCATTCATATTCCTAATGTTAATTCAGGTGAATCTACCAAAGAAAAATACGATGAAGTAGACGCCATTCTTGAAGTGCTAGGTGAAGCAGGTAAACGAGACCCTGTTACGGGGGTTATTCCTGTTACGCGACCTGATGGCAGTGTCATAAAAGTTGCTGACTTAGTGGAAGAAAATGGTCGCGATATTATTCAAAACTATTTACGTAATATAAAACACCTTGATGATATGGACGTTATCATTGCATTAGGTATGGCGAAAGAAGGCTTCGACTGGGAATACTGTGAACATGCTTTAACTGTTGGATATAGAAGCTCGTTAACTGAAATTATTCAGATTATTGGTCGCTGCACTCGTGATAGCGCTAATAAAACCCATGCTCAATTTACTAACCTTATCGCGCAGCCTGATGCTGAAAATGACCAAGTAACCATAGCAGTGAATAACATGCTAAAAGCGATTACCTGTTCATTGCTTATGGAGCAAGTATTAGCCCCCAACTTTAAGTTTAAAACCAAGAGAGATGATGACTTTGAACCCTTGCCTCCCGGCACAATGAAAATTGGTGGTTTTAAAGAGCCAAGCACTAAGCGCACTAAAGACATTATTGAATCCGATTTAGCTGATTTGAAAGCGGCTATATTGCAAGATGACAAAATAATTGCGGCATCAGCAGGTAAAGTTGATCCAGAAGTGGTTAATAAAATACTTATACCTAAAATAATTCAACGCAAATACCCTGACTTGTCTGAAGCTGAAGTTGAAGAAGTGCGTCAACAAGTGGTTGTTGATTCAGCGATAAGCGCAGCGGAAATTACCGAGCAAGGCGGCAAAAAGTTTGTTCGTATGGCTGATAAATTTATCAATATCGATGAATTGAGCATTGATCTAATTGATGAGATTAATCCGTTCCAAAAAGCCTTTGAGATATTGTCAAAATCGGTAACAACAGACGTACTAAAGCTGATTCAAGAATCCATTGAAACAACACGTATTAAAATGGACTTTGATGAAGCTAAGTTGTTGTGGCCTAAAGTTAAGCAGTTTGTTCATGATAAAGGCCGAGAGCCTGATTTAAACGCCTCAGACTTTACAGAAAAGCGTTTAGCGGAATGTTTAATTTACATCAAACAAGAAAAGCGCAAAAGGATGCAAGCGTAGTGAAGAATGAAGAGTGGCAAAAATTAAAGTCGATGGAAATGGATGACTGGTTAAGCTTCATTAATGACGATGATGAATTAGGACTTACTGAGGTTAAGATTAAGCCAAAGGTTCCAACGGCAGACGAGCATTTAGTAGCTAAGTTCCAAGAAATAAATGACTTCCATAAAGCCAATAGCCGTTTGCCTGAAAACAATATGGCCAACATTAGTGAGCTAATGTTGTTTAAGCGTTTAGATTCAATCAGAGGCAATGATACACAATGTCATGCATTGGTTGATTTTGATGAGTTTAACTTATTGCCGCTCACACATGAAGTAGCAGAGCCAAAAGCAGAATATAAGCCTGTAGTAAAAGAGATAAACTCTGTTGAAGATATATTCGAAGATGATGATTTTGGCCTATTAGGTGATTCGGAAGACAGTATTTTTAAAATTAAACATGTAAAAACGTCGCTTACTATGCCTAAAACAGTGGCCAGAAGGGAAAGGTGTAAAAACTTTGAGGAGTATGATGAGCTTTTCAAAAAGTGTCATGCGAAGGTGCATTCTGGCTATCTTGAAATGACGAAATTTGTTGGTGAACAGCAAATTCAAAAAGGGGAGTTCTTTGTCCTAAATGGAATCATGTGTTATGTGGCTGACATGGGAGAAAGAGAAAAGAAAGGGGGGAAAGTTAATGCAAGACTTCACCTTGTTTTTGAAAATGGCACAGAATCAAATATGCTGTTGCGTTCTTTGGCCACTGAGCTTTATAAAGATGAGTCAGGAAGACGAATTATACCTACTGAGCTTGATTTTGAAATAAACGAAGACGATCAATCAGCAGGATTTATTTATGTTTTATCAAGCGAAAGCAACGACCCTCGCATTAGTGCAATTGCAAACTTATTTAAAATTGGCTATGCAACAACGCCAGTTGCAAAACGTATTGCCAATGCTGCGAATGAACCAACCTACCTAATGGCACCTGTGAACGTAGTTGCTGAATATGAATGCTACAACATGAACACGCAAAAATTTGAAAACCTCATTCATACTGTTTTTAAAGGTGTTTGTATTGATGTAGAAATTGCTAACTTACAAGGCAATATGTGTAAACCAAGAGAATGGTTCAGCGTGCCTTTAGAGCAGATTAATAGTGCAATTGACCTTATTGTAAACGGGCAGATTGTTAATTATAGGTACAACCAAAATACTAAAAAAATAGAGCTTAAGTAAACTACTGACAAGATTTAAATATTACTGAAATTAAAAAGCCCACTTTTAAGTGGGCTTTGGCTATCTATTAAACATCTTATTTACTTTAATCACAAAATAACAAATGGGTACGCACTTTTTAGATCCACGTACCCATATCAGATTAGTTGCAATTTTCATTGTCGTTGCAATCTTCAAGGATATCGGTTGCAATCTTCATTGTCACCGACACGTAGAAATTAATCCTCTCTATAACTATCCAAATCTGGGCAGCTACACATCAAATTCCTATCCCCAAACACATCATCAATACGATTCACTGTTGGCCAGAATTTATTTTTAGCCACTGAAGCGACTGGATAAGCTGCAAGCTTTCTGTCGTAGCTGCGATTCCAATCGTTGTCGCAAATATCTTCAAGGGTGTGGGGGGCGTTATGTAATGGATTATCTGTAGCATTCCACTCACCTGACTCAACCTTGGCGACTTCTAAGCGGATATTCACCATGGCTTCAATAAAGCGGTCGAGTTCGGCTTTAGCTTCTGATTCTGTGGGTTCGATCATCAAGGTGCCTGCTACAGGGAAACTCATAGTAGGCGCGTGGAAACCGTAATCGTTCAAACGTTTTGCTACGTCAACTTCGGTAATGCCCGAGCTTTCTTTGAGTGGACGTAAATCAATAATACATTCGTGTGCTACGCGATTGTTACGACCACGGTATAACACGGGGTAGTGAGATGATAATTTCTCAGCGACGTAGTTTGCGTTGAGCATGGCGACTTCGGTGGCTTTTTTAAGGCCCGCGCTACCCATCATCTTAATGTACATGTAACTGATAGGCAAAATCGAAGCACTGCCCCAAGGTGCCGCTGAAACAGCACCGTGCTCGCGTACTTCGCTATCGCCTGCGTTTTCAATACCTATGATTTTATGATTAGGTAAAAATGGCGCTAAGTGGGCTTTAACACCTATTGGGCCCATACCTGGACCGCCACCACCATGTGGGATACAGAAGGTTTTGTGTAGGTTTAAGTGCGACACATCTGAGCCAATATAACCCGGTGAAGTCACGCCTACTTGGGCGTTCATGTTGGCACCATCCATATACACCTGACCGCCAAATTCGTGCACTATGTCACACATTTCACGCACAGTTTCTTCGTAAACACCGTGGGTGGAGGGGTAAGTGATCATGGCACATGATAGGTTATCGGCCACTTCGGCGGCTTTAGTGCGTAAGTCATCTAAATCGACGTTGCCGTCTTTATCGCAATTTACGACAACCACTTTCATACTCACCATTTGCGCTGACGCGGGGTTGGTACCGTGGGCAGAACTTGGAATTAAGCAGATATTACGATGCCCTTCTCCCCTGCTCTCATGATATTTCTTAATAGTGATCAAACCTGCATATTCACCTTGAGCACCTGAGTTGGGTTGCATAGACAAAGCATCGTAGCCAGTAATGTTGATGAGCCATTCACTGAGCTCATCAATCATTTGTGTGTAACCTTGTGCTTGCTCAAGAGGTGAGAATGGGTGTAGTTGACCAAACTCAGGCCATGTCACGGGGATCATCTCAGCGGTGGCATTGAGTTTCATGGTGCAAGAGCCTAACGAAATCATCGAGTGATTTAAGGCTAAGTCTTTGTCTTCTAGTGATTTGATGTAACGTAGCATTTCAGTTTCAGAATGATAACTGTTAAATACTGGATGCGTTAAAAAGTCGGATGTTCTGGCTAACTCTTCTGGGATCGAACCACTGCCGTTATCGGTAATCACTTTATCGAAGGCGTTGATATCTAGTTCAACATTAGCACCAACAAACGCTTGATATACGGCCTGCAAATCGTCACGTGACGTTGTTTCATCAATACTTATGCCCAACGAACCATCAACGTCGGTACGCAAATTAAGGTTGTTGGCTAAAGCGGCATCAATTATCTGTTGTTTATTGCTGCTCACATTAACCGTTAACGTGTCGAACCAAGTGTTATTTGCTAACTCAAAACCTGCTTTAACTAAACCAGCAGCAAGAATGTCTGCAAAACGGTGAATACGTGAAGCAATGGTTTTTAAGCCTTGCGGGCCATGATAAACCGCATAAAAAGACGCCATATTAGCTAACAATACTTGTGCGGTACAAATGTTTGAGTTAGCTTTTTCGCGGCGAATATGTTGCTCACGAGTTTGCAGTGCCATACGTAAAGCGGGTTTACCACGGGTATCTTTAGAGACACCGATGATACGCCCTGGCAATGAGCGCTTGTAACTGTCACGGGTGGCAAAAAACGCAGCATGAGGGCCACCGTAACCCATTGGTACGCCAAAACGTTGCGCGCTGCCCAATACTACATCAGCGCCCATTTCACCGGGTGGTTTTAGTAAAATCAAGCTAAGTAGGTCAGATGCCACTGCTACTATGCCTTTTTTGGCTTGCACGGCAGCAATGATATCTGCGATATCATTTACTGCGCCCGATGTGCCGGGATATTGTAATAGTGCGCCAAACACATCGTGCTGACTGGCGTCTTGAGCTTTACCCACAACGATATCAAAACCAAACATATCTGCGCGAGTTTGCACGACATCTAATGTTTGTGGGTGTACGTCGTCTGCTACAAAAAACGTATTCGCATTGCGATTTTTAGAGACACGTTTAGCCAATCCCATGGCTTCAGCAGCAGCGGTAGCTTCATCTAACAATGAAGCTGATGCGAGTTCCATACCAGTAAGGTCGATGGTCGCTTGCTGAAAATTAAGTAGGGCTTCTAGTCTGCCTTGAGCAATTTCTGGTTGGTAAGGCGTATAAGCGGTGTACCAACCTGGATTTTCTAGTACGTTTCTCTTTATCACATTAGGGGTGAGTGTATCGTAGTAGCCCATTCCTATAAAAGAACGCATGACTTTGTTTTTGCTCGCTACTGTTTTTAAGTAGGCCAGGGCGTCAGCTTCTGTTTGTGCTTCACCCACTTTCAACGGTTGCGGTAAACGTATGCTTTCAGGCACGGTTTGTTGCATTAAATCATCTAACGACTCTGCACCAATTGAAGCAAGCATCTCTGCCATTTCTGCTTCACTGGGACCAATATGACGACGAACAAAATCCTGCTTTTGTTCAAGCTCTGATAATGAAAAATGAGATAATGACATGGCTAGCTAGCATTCCTGATGTGTACAAAAAATGGGAGCAAAGAATGCGAGCAAAAGATTTACCCACGCACTTTGATTTTAATAACGTTTAAAACGGCTTGAGGACTGAATAGTCCTCCCTTGTGAGCAGCTTACTCGTCTTCGATGTTGCCTTCATATGCTTCGGCATCAAACAAAGCTTCTACTTCTTTGGGATCTTCGGCTCTAATTTTAAATAACCAGCCTTCACCATATGGGTCAGAATTGACCAACTCTGGCGCGTCTTCTAGGCCTGCATTCACTTCTAAAACTTCACCACTGATGGGTGCATATACATCAGATGCGGCCTTCACTGACTCTGCAACAGCAATATCATCGCCTGTACCGACTTGAGAACCTATATCCGGTAGCTCCACAAACACCATATCGCCTAGTAATTCTTGGGCATGGTCGCTTATACCTATAGTAAATACACCATCGCCATCAGGGCGCACCCATTCGTGAGTTGAAGCGTAACGTAAATCTGCTGGAATATTACTCATGTTTGTTCCTAATAATTATATATTTAATCTTGAATGTTTGTTCTGTGGGCTACAGAACACTTTTGCCATGTCTAACAAAACTAGGTTTGACCACGTTTACTGTAACCCACTTTTTGCGTATTTCAACTTCAGCACTATCGCCAACGGTTGAGGGCACGCGCGCCATAGCAATACTGTGACCTAAGGTGGGTGAAAAAGTGCCTGAGGTAATCACTCCTTCACCGCCGGTAACTTGCACTTTTTGGCCAGCACGTAACACGCCTTTGTCGGTCATCACTAAGCCCACTAGCTTGTCTGTGCCTGCCATCTTTTGTTGCTCTAGCGCCTCACGCCCCACAAACTTTCTATCCTTGGGTTCCCAGGTAATTGTCCCAGCCATATTCGCTGCTAATGGTGAAATAGTCTCATCCATATCTTGACTATACAAATTCATTCCAGCTTCTAAACGCAGTGTATCTCTGGCACCCAAACCACAAGGTACCACACCTACGTCTAACAATTTTTGCCAGAAATCTGCAGCATCAGCAGCAGGTACTATAATTTCGTAGCCTGCTTCACCTGTGTATCCAGTGGTAGCAATAAATAAATCTTCTGCCTGCACACCAAAGAAGGCTTTCATACCCTCTACTGCTTCTTTTTGTGCCGCAGAGAACAGCTGTGCGGCTTTGCTTTTAGCATTAGGGCCTTGCACCGCTATCATAGCGAATTCTGGGCGTTCGGTGATCATCACGTCAAATGATTTGGCTTGTTGTAATAACCAATCCATATCTTTTTCACGAGTGGCAGAATTCACAACTAAGCGGTAATTGGTTTGGTCAAAATAATAAACAATTAGATCATCCACCACCCCACCCGTTTCATTCATCATGCCGCTGTATAATGCTTTACCTTTATCTTGTAGTTTAACCACGTCGTTGGCCAACAAAAACCGCAGATACGCTTTTGCATCTTTGCCAGTTACATCCACTATCGTCATGTGAGATACATCAAACATTCCCGCATCTTTGCGCACTGCGTGATGTTCTTCTATTTGTGAACCATAATTAATAGGCATTTCCCAACCATGAAAATCGACCATTTTGGCCCCCGACTCCAAATGTTTGGTATGTAAAACAGTTTTATTTGGCATGAAATATTGTGACCATGACTAAAGTATTCATTAACTATAATGACAGTAACCAAGTACAACAAATTGAAATATTTAATGTTTACATTTACATTTCTTATGAATGATAAGAGAATCATTTAAAAGTCTTATTTAAAAGGCTTGTTTACAAACCACTTAGATTAGATTGCATGAAACAACTTTCTCTGGATAACCTGCGCACTTTTGTCACTGTCGTGGATGTTGGTGGCTATGCGAAAGCAGGCGAAAAAATTGGTCTTTCACAACCTGCGGTAAGTCTGCAAATAAAACGCCTAGAGCAACAATTATCAAAACGACTTTTTGCTAAACAAGGGCAAAGACAGATTGTTAATCGAGATGGCTTAAGTTTATATAAAACAGCACAAACTATGCTGGACTTAAACGATAGCATTTTTCGCCAATTTCAGCCGACATCTTTGAAGGGCCGATTACGTCTGGGTATCCCTAGTGAATTTGCCACCACCTTACTGCCCAGTATTATTGGCGAATTTGGTCAGTTATATCCTGATGTGTCTCTGGAAGTCACCTCTGCATTGAGCAAATCCTTACTTGAGGAAGAAGCGCTTAATGGTTTTGACCTGGTGATGGCACTCGTCCACCCTGACACTCAAATTGACGGACAAGTATTACTGATAGATGAATTAGTTTGGGTGGGCGATAGAAGCTTACCTAATTTACCATCCACTTTATCGTTAGTACTAGCACCTGATGGTTGTGTGTATAGAAGCCGTGTCATCAGTAAATTAAAGCAGCAAACTCAGCAGTGGCGGATCAGTTATACCAACGCTGACTTAAGCGGTATCACTGCTGCCATTAAGCAGGGTTTAGGGATTAGCGCATTGGCTAAAAGCAGTGTACCCAAACAGCTAGATATTATTCGGTATAATTATCTGCCAAAATTAGGTGCGATAAAGATATGCTTATTAACTGGAAAGTCTCAACATCCACAGGCTAGTGGCAAATTAGCAGAATTTATTCAATCGAGATTAACGAAATCGAACTGATTGAGTATTAAAAAATAAAAAACCTTAGCTATTATTTAACTTAATAATAGCTAAGGTTTTTTTGTGCTTACTATTTTTTTATGACTATGAGTTGAGTGCCTTGCCTGACTAAAATGAAGGCCACAACACTTATCAATAACAAAACAAATAACTATTTTTGCTGAACTTGCTGTGATGATTAGCTTTGCGTCGTTCCTTGAAAACTGGTCCGTCAGCAAACACCCCGAATAAAATAAATACAGAAAGGTCAATTCTGTATTTTTGCAATGTACAACCTTACAGTAAAATATTAAATTTAAGTTCTATCATTCAATTGAATCTTTAACAAAAAATTACTTGATCGAACATTATTTTTACCTTAAAGCGTTACAAGAACATTTATTTTAATCATCGGACTTCAAACGCACATACGTTTTGTACTTCTTTTGTAATAAGCGATCGATATAACGAGTGAGTTTAATTTTTTGACTAATAGCGTTATCTAAAGCATCGACTAATTCAGTAAGCATAGTTTTATAATACTCTACGTCTTTAACTTGCCCATCTTCGGTAGCCACATCTAGAATATTTCTAGGCTTTGCTTGAGTTTGGAGTTGCTTTTCCGGTAGAAACATCTCTTCTGACACTTCTTTGATCACGCTTTCAACTGCTGATTCGTCTAGAGTTTTTAGCTCTTCAAGAAAACCAAAAAGCAAGATCCTGTCCATCAACGTATTGATTTTTCTTGGAATGCCATGAGTAAACTGAAAAATTCGATCATATGCCCCAGCTGAAAACAATGTCTGCCCATCCCACCCTGCGTGTTGCATGCGATATTCGATATAAGCTTGGCACTCTTCATCGGTTAAAGGCACTAAATGACATGATGCCACAATACGTTGTCTAAATTGCTCCATATTAGGCGCACGTAAAATAGGCTGTAACTCTTCTTGTCCCAGCAAGAAGCTTTGTAACAAGGGTTTACCCGAGGCTTGAAAGTTAGATAGCATCCGTAATTCTTCGATGGTTTCTAAAGGCAAATTTTGTGCTTCATCAACCAATAACAATGCGCGTTTACCTTGTTTATGCAGGTCCATCAAAAATGCTTCAAGATCATTCAAAATGTCTGACTTAGAACTACCTTTGACTGGCACATTGAATTTGCTGGCAACCATTTTCACTAATTCATCTGGTGATAATTTTGGCGTGACAATTTGTGCGGCAACAATATCTTGTTGCATGTTATCTAATAAACTGTTCGCGATGGTAGTTTTACCCGTACCAATATCGCCAGTGATGATAATAAAACCTTCAGCTTGAGATAAACCATATTGTAAATAAGATAAGGCACGTTTATGCCATTTACTGCCAAAGAAGAAGTTAGGATCAGGTGTCAGTTGAAAGGGCTTAGAAGTCAGTCCGTAATAATTTTCATACATAATAAAAAACACCTAATCCGTTAAAATAAAAATCCTATACTTAGCATAAGCTATCTGCCCAAGGCTTAGCAATCAAATACCGCAATTACATTTAAAAAGAGTATGAGTTTTAAAGGTTGACTGTATTATTTCTAGAGCCGATTAAATGACATGATAATAGATAGAAAAGAAATGACAGATGCACCCAGCAACCACAAACACATGCCAAATTGCATGAGTAAACTGGACTTTTTTAGCCACATAAAACAGCACACCTACCGTGTAACAGAGTCCACCGGCAACCAATAACCATAATCCTTGGGTGGTTAATGCATTATACAAGGGATAGATAAAGAAGATGGCTATCCAACCCATTAATAAATACGTAATAACCGATAACTTCGGAAACCGTTGATTGGCAAAAATTTTACAGGTTATGCCTACCAAAGCAATCGACCAGACTATTATCATCCCAGCCAACCCTACCCAACCACCAATGGCTAAAAGCATAAATGGTGTGTAAGTACCCGCTATCAATAAGTATATTGCACAGTGGTCTACGACCTTAAGCAAGGCTTTTAGGTTAGGGCTTTTGGCCCAATGGTAAAGGGTTGATGATAGAAACATCAAGATCATCGACAGGCCATAAATTAAACAAGCAAATTGCCCATATATGCCCTCGACTTTTAACAACAAAAAAATCAAACCTACAGTGGCAGCGATTACCCCAACGCCATGACTTATGGCATTGAGTCTCTCTTCAAGTGGCGAATAAGTTGTTTGCAAAGTGCTAGAATGATTCATTAATTGGATCATGATAAAAACAGGATTTCATCATATATTTTGAGCGTACAGTTGTACACTCAAATATATATTCTAATTAAAACCTGTTACCGAGTATATTGTGAGATTGAAGGTTAGTGAACTTATACTAATCGCCATAAGTATTGACCCTCTAATTGAGATTTAAAGCCGCTTTAAAGCTCACCCTTTGGGAAAGCACCAGCCGATTTTGTGCTGCGTTCTCGCTACTTGAAAAGGGAAATGCCATTCATTCGCAGCAACGCTTTGTCCAAAAACGGCTGGTGCTTTCTGAGTGGGCAATTACTTCTGGTGAGCGGTATTTCGCCAGTGTATCTTCTCTATGTAAGTGGATGTCTATCTGCTCAACAAGGGTTTTAATTAAGACATCCAGATTAAGCGGCTTACCTATATGGGCGTTCATTCCTATATCGAGCGATTTCTGAACATCGGAAGGCATCACGTTTACTGACAGTGCTATGATCGGGATACGGGTGAGCTCTAACTGGGTCCTGATATATTTAGTTGCCTCGTAACCGTCCATCACGGGCATTTGAATATCCATAAGGATTGCATCAAAACTGTTTTGCTTAACGGCATCTATCGCCAGCTGCCCATCTTCAGCGGTGACGACAGCTATCCCTGCATGGTCTAACATTACCTCAGCAATAGTCAGGTTAATTATATTATCATCAACCAGTAACACCTGGTTGCCCTTTAGAACTAAAAGCGAAGCCTCTGGCAATGTATTATTTTCGGTCGAACTATCAATTTTTTCATCTTCGAGCTGATACTTGAGCGGCAGCACGAAAGAAAAATGACTGCCGACGCCTTGCTCACTTTTTACCGAGATCACCGCCCCCATTAACTCAAACAATTTTTTACTAATAGATAAACCTAAGCCTGTTCCACCGTAATTACGGGTGGTAGAGGAGTCAGCCTGATTGTATGTTTTGAACAAGTTTGTTTGCTGTTCAAGGGGCATTCCTATACCGGTATCACTCCCTTAACCTCAATTTTCAGCCGTTGAGTCCCTTTGCTAAGCAGTTTAGCGCTGATTGCAACACGGCCTTGATGGGTGAATTTCGCCGCATTATTGGCCAGATTTAGCAGGACTTGTCAAACCCTTAGAGGGTCGCCGGTTAACCGACTTGGGATATCTGAGTCAATGCCAATATTCAGTACAACCAATACATCTTTTAGTAGGACTGGAGCTGTGCCTCGATGTTTTTGAAGACCTCTGTCAAATTGAAGGGAATGGACTCGAACTCAATTTTACCCGCTTCGATTTTGGATAAATCTAAAATGTCGTTGATTATCACTAATAAGGACGAGGCGGAACTGCTCAAGGTTCGATTAAGTTTCATTTGTGCCTCTGTCAATCCCGACTCACCTAACATGTAAGACATACCTAGCACTGCATTCATCGGTGTTCTAATTTCATGGCTCATATTGGCTAAAAATTCATCCTTAGCCTATTGGCACTTTCAGCCCTGTCCCTGGCTATTCCAAGCGAATATTCAACCTGGACGCGGTGTAGAGTAAAACGTACTTATATCGGTGCCAACGTTAACCTGGATCGCCAGCCAGTTTTTAGTGATTGAGGTCCGTTGTTTGGCGCTAATCGTCTTTAGCGCTTTATCCAGTATCGGCACGCACCCCTATGGCTATTTCCAGCTTGTAGGGGGTATATGCTGCCACTCTTATATTCTCAAAATCATCCGTATTTAATAGGTATTGAATAACCCCCAAATGTGTATAAAAGCATCTATTTTCCGCTGCTGCAGCAATAACATACCATGCCTGGCATCATCAACCTCCAGAAGCCGGAGCCCTGAGTAATTTTCCTACAGCAATCCTTTCGCGGGTGTGCTTCTTTCAATACCTACCACCTTGCCTTCAAGATCGTCCAAATCTGTCAAAAACCCTGAGTTTATATGGGTTGCAACAACCAGATGCAAGGTAATGTAGGCCTCTGTGAAAACCAGAAAATTGCTGCGTTCTGGGGTTTTAACAACCGAAGGTAAGATGTCAATTTTTCCAATTTTGATTTGCTCTATTAGCTGTGTCCAGGACAAACCTAGTGTCGGTGTCAAATCAAGTGCCAACTTTTGTTTTTAGATCCCAATATAATCGGCACTAATATCCCCATCTTCATTCAAGGTCTCAAAGGGCTCTAACAGAGGCGATATCCCCAAACTAAAACTCTGATGCAGACGTAACCACTCCACTTGTTTACTGCTCAATGAGGGAACATTCAATAACTGTTTTTCTGGAAAAAAGGGGTTTTACTTCTCAACCATCGTGTCTCTAATTCGATTAGTTTTAAAATCGGGATAGACTGGATACCCTCGTTGATTTTTTTTAGCAATCCAGAACGGCCCTTGACAACCATAGCGTGAACGGAATTACTCAGGAGTATCTCGTCGCTTAAGGTGAACGCACCTGTTAGTCCCTTTCGGCCAAGGAGTGCATCCATTGCAGGAATTTCGTGAAAGATGATATCAATATCTTTATTTAACAAAGCGTCAATCGAATCAGCAATGTTGTCAAATGCAATTATGTCTAGTTCGGGATAGTTCTTTTTCAAATAACCTTCTTGAAAAAAACTTTCTTGAACTGCAATCCGTTTATTGGCCAAATCCCGGAGCTTTTTAGGCTTTATCGCATCGCCATGAAAAAATAAGCCGGTATCTACCTTGTGAATAAGCAAGGAAAAATCTGCCCATTCGGCTCTTTCATCATTAATAAAAAGGCCCAACAGGAAATCTACTTCTCCGGACTTTAAATTATCGATGTTTTCAGTAAAGCTGTTTGAGGACACAAAGGTGACCGGAATACCCATGGTTTCTGACCATAAACGCCATATATCGATATATAAGCCGATGGGTTTACCGCTGGGTAGCTTCGAGGAAAATGGCTGATAATCTGGCAGGTAAGCGATTTTTAGGGCTTGTGGTTTAGTAAGCTCTTCTGCCAGTGCCGTGCTCCCGCCTGTTAGGCCAGAAATGTATAGCAGTAATAAAAAAACAAAATAAGCTTAGTCGGTTTAATAAACGCCAGAATTAGGTCCTAAATTTTTGAGTAGCCTAAAAGTTTGAGTTCAAATATACACATCATTAAATATTGACCATACATTTGTTAATGCTTGGCTTGAGGTGGATAGTCAATCGAGATAATAGCGTTTGGTAGGGTAAGTGGAGGGTACATGTTCATTCATTTTTTACCTCTTCGAATTTTTAACATCCACATCCACTCACTAAACTGGGACAATAATGTCGGCTGAGCGACATAATATAAGGGGGAGTATAAGTGCTATTTCACGAGTAACCAGACTAACCTTTGGTCTTTATCGTCCGAGGAACCACGATTTCCAGATCTATATGTTTACCCATCCAATCTATCTTCAACACCTCTCAGCCCATTTGCCAAACCCCATTTCAAATCGAATGGGGTTCACCTCGCTGTTAAGGGTTTATCTTTACAGTATCTAGTCCATGAAACTTTGGTTGACGAACTTGGGTATGCCTTTTAGCAGTTCGGTCAAGTTATCGAAATCAGATGAATTGAATAGCCGTTTGACTACTTATGTCAAATTTTGAATATCACTCACGCTGTGTGTGACGTGATCAACTAAATACGGTCACCCCAGTTAAGAGATAATCATATAAACTGGGGTAGGCAAAGTTAGTGAAACACGTCAGTTAGTAGTGCCCCAATAAATGGTGACTTTTTCTAAGCCACCGGAAACTGAAATGTATATTGGTGTCTCTTTCAAACCTGCAACAGTTTCTGCTTTACCAATTACTTTTCCATCCGGGTCTTGAGCACGAATAATTATCTGGTTTCCGTTCTTACGAGCGAAAAGATTCACGGTTCCAACTCCCTGAATATGTAGATTACCAAGATGAGAAGAATTATTTATATTCTCGGTTAATCGCGACACATGAAAAACTGAATCTGCATGGCAGTCCATTGCCAATACAAACAAAATAATTGAATAAATAGATCTCATCTTTTCCCCTCAAGGATTATTCCTTAACTCAGCCTAATCTAGCAAATATTAGGGTGCTGTCACCGTTGCCACAATGCTGCTATTCAGATTGGCCGGTACATCAAATCCCGCCGGTTGCAACAGTTCGATGTTGGTCGCACCAGCACTCAGCGGGTCAAACGCGGTATTTTGGGCTGTACCTGCTCCACCATTGAATACCACAGGATTAACCGTGAGTGCTCCAACCGCGGGATCACTGTTGGTTAAATCCACGCTTATCGATTGTCCGGCCCGTAATTCTTCGTGG
>Ga0115564_10002693_pt1 | contig 15351 bp, 12 predicted proteins | sample COGITO_mtgs_1105_7_FD_88680 | JGI IMG/M metagenome (GOLD analysis project Ga0115564, IMG submission 88680) | Pelagic marine microbial communities from North Sea - COGITO_mtgs_110523 | ecosystem: Environmental > Aquatic > Marine > Epipelagic | place: Germany:Helgoland, sampling site Kabeltonne...
AATAATTTATTATGATCATTATCAAATTCAATTTGATAGATTGTCCCTCTCGGAATAATCACATAATCTGCATATTTAAATCTTAATTCACCAAACATGGTTCTAAGAGTCCCCTCCCCTTTATGAATAAAAAGGACCTCATCACAGTCGGAGTTTTTATAAAAGTATTCGGCTTGCCCTTTTTTCGGTGAGGCAAGATCTATTTGTACATCATTATTGAAAAGCATCGGGTCTCGCGACTCGATAAAATCTTCTTTTGGTTTAATATTAAACCCTTGAAGCATCCTACTGACGATATTATTATTTATCGCTGACTTTGGATTTAGATCAATACTATCTCCTATTTTCGATACCATTGTTGGACGGTGATAGTGATAAAGAAGAGAGCTTACACCATGGAAACCTTCTGTTCCAAATAGTTGCTCGTAATAGAGGTCTCCATTTGATTTTTCGTGAATAGTATGTCTTTTCTCAGGTATGGAACCAAGTTTATGATATAACATATGGACTATTTTTTTAATGAATGTGATCGATAGAATCTCTTATCTCGTTTTTCTGTGCCTCTTTTGCGTCGAATTAATATCTGCTCTTCCTCCGGTAAATTAATAATTTTTTGACACTCGCTTGAGCAAGTTAATTCTGTTTCATCCTGACATTTCTTACATTGAATAAATAGTAAGTTACAAGACTTATTCGAGCAATTTACATGAGTGTCATTTGGCTCACCACATTGGTGACAGTTTGAAATCACATCTTTAGAAATAGCCTCACCAAGGCGTTCATCAAAGACAAAATTTTTCCCTTTAAATTTATTTTCAAGCCCTTCCTCATGAACCTGTCTGACATAATCAATAATTCCACCATGAAGTTGATTTACATCCTGAAACCCGTGATGCTTTAGAAAAGAAGATGTTTTTTCACATCGTATGCCACCTGTACAATAAAGAAGTACAGGGTTGTTTTCTTTACCTTTTAGCATGTTCAAAACTTCCGGTAATTCCTCTCGAAATGTTTCAGATTGAGGAAGAATAGAGCCTGAGAAGTGACCTATTTCACTTTCATAATAATTACGCATATCAACAACAATGCTTTTCTCGCTCTCCATAAGATCATTCCATGATTTCGCATTCAAATGTTTTCCAACATTGGTGACATCATAATCCTGCATTGTTAATCCGTCAGCTACTATTTGTTTACGCACTTTAATGCTCAGCTTGAAAAATGATTTCCCATCATCTTCTATTGCGATTTTGAATGCAATATTTTTAAATTCTTCCCATTCTTCGAGCTGATTTATAAATTTCTGCCAATTATGCTCAGGGATACTCATCTGAGCATTTATTCCTTCATGAGCGATATAAATCCGTCCAAAGCATTTTAATGATATCCATTTTTCGTATACAGAATCGCGAAATTCTTGTGGATTTTTTATTTCTACATACCTGTAAAACGATAAAGTCTTTCTAGAGAAAGACTCCTCATTAAGTTTTCGAATTAAAGTATCACGATCTAATTTATTATGAAGGATTACTTTTGATGTTTTAATAGGCATGATTACAAAGGTATAAATTCAATTCAGGAAAGAAATTAGAGAAATTGCATTAAGGTTTAAATAATAGAGATTATCTAAACCGATAGACACTGTTTCATCGGTACATTTGGAAAATGGAAAAATGTCTTGTAATTGGAGCTGCTGGCCAAATTGGGACAGAGCTGGTATCTGCGCTGCGTTCAAAAAGAGGTATTGATAATGTTATTGCCGCTGACCTTCGAGTAGATAATTTATCATCTCCATTCTATGAATTAGACGTGACAAATGAATCTGCTCTGCTAGATCTAGTTGTGAGTGAGGGAGTTACAGAAGTTTATCATCTTGTTGCCATACTGAGCGCAACAGGGGAAAAGGCACCCAAAACAGCGTGGGAATTAAATATGAAAACATTATTGAATGTACTGGATTTAGCAAAAGAAGGTATAATTCAACGTGTTTTTTGGCCTAGTTCGATTGCTGTATTTGGCCCAAGCACCCCTCGGGAAAAGGCGCCCCAGTATACTGTAATGGACCCTAATACTGTTTATGGTATTTCAAAATCAGCAGGTGAACTATGGTGTCAGTATTATTTTGAAAATTATGGGGTTGATGTTCGAAGTATACGTTATCCTGGTTTGATTTCGTGGAAAACAATGCCTGGTGGAGGGACAACTGATTATGCTATTGAAATATTCCATTCTGCTCGTAAAGGAATTGATTTCTGCTCATTTTTAGCACCAGATACACGCTTACCCATGATGTATATGGATGATGCTGTGCGGGCCACAATTGAAATAATGGAGGCAAAACAGGAATCTATAAAAATCCGAACAAGTTATAATTTATCAGGTGTAGACTTTACTCCAAGAGAATTATTTAATGAGATAAAGAAAATTTATCCAGAATTTAAGATCACATTTAAACCGGATTCAAGACAAAAAATTGCTGATTCTTGGCCTGGAAGTATAGATGATAGTGAGGCTAAATCAGACTGGGATTGGAAGCATCGATTTGACACTAAATCTATTGTTAAACTAATGTCTGAAAATATTTAAATATATCATTTGGTATATATTGATATTGACTCAGCTTGCTCAGCTAGAGTAATAATAGTCTTCCTCCAGGGTCGATACGTAAACCCAGTAGCTAAAGATTTTCCTGCATCATATTTTCTTTTCACTTTACTTGCGCGGATGGTATCAGCTGACAGTCTTTGCTTGTAAAGGGTAAATCTGGAATAAGCGGCTTCGATTAGAGAGACTGTTTTTAATAAAAAATATGGAATTTCCCATTTTGCAGGTTTACAGTTCATTTCCAAAGCAATGTCTTTGAAAACCTCTTTAAAAGATCCATTATGGCCATTTAATATATACTTTTCTCCAGATATTCTTTGAGGCATTATTTGCAAGATAAAATCTGCCACATCCTGTGCATCAACCCATCCAGTTTCTCCAGAAGGATAAAATGACAATCCTTTTTTTATTTTTTTTGGAATTAAGCTGGTTCCGTTTTCCCAGGCTGGACATCCAATTATAACGCTCGGAGAGACTGTGGAGAGAGAAAGTCCTTCCGCTTGATATTTCCAAGCAATCAATTCTGAAGCCCATTTGCTTTTCCCATATGAGCTTAAGCTTGCTGGCTTAGTTTCAGATTTTTCACTAGTATAATCTTCATTTGGATTGTATGAAAATGTTGAAATACTGCTCACATGAACTCCATGGATAATTTTATTTTTTATAGCGGCAGACCAAACATTTTCGGAGATTTCAGGATTAACTGTTAACATAGAATCGGCATCAGAAGTGTTAAGGGAGACAAATGCAGCGCAGTGGATAATATATGTTGCTCCTTTGATTGCTTCTTCAGTTTCGAATGCATCTATTAAATCAGCTTGAACCCATTCTATGGATTCAAATTTGTCTTTTGCTCCTTGTGCTATATAACTGGTTTTAACAATTTCTAAAGATTTTGGATTTCGATAAATTCCTCGAAGAGACATATCTCCTTTCCTTGCGGCATTAAGTAATATTTGTGATCCTAATAAGCCAGATGCTCCAGTAACTATTAACATGTGAACAAATGTACTTTTTAAATCGGTGTTCTGTCCTCCAGCTCTTGTAACTTTGTATCTATGAGTACTTCATTTATCGAAGAGTTACGCTGGCGTAAGATGTTACATAATATAACTCCTGGAGTTGAAGAGTTTTTAGCTTCAGGTTCAAGAAAAGGTTATATCGGCTTTGATCCCACAGCAGATTCTTTGGGAGTTGGAAATCTTGTCCAAGTAATGATGCTAGTTCATTTTCAAAGAGCAGGACACGAACCGGTAGCATTGTTAGGTGGAGCAACAGGAATGATTGGAGATCCTTCATTTAAAGCCGAAGAAAGAAAATTATTGAGTAAAGATATTTTGAATGAAAACCTCTCTTCTCAAAGGCTTCAAATCGAGAAATTATTAAACAATTCAGCAATTGTTTTAGATAATAATGAGTGGTTTAGAAATTTTAATTTTTTGGATTTCATAAGAGATGTGGGTAAGCATATCACTGTTAATTATATGTTGGCTAAGGATTCAGTTAAAAGTAGACAAGATTCAGGTATAAGTTTTACAGAGTTTAGTTACCAGTTAATACAGGCGTTTGATTTTCATTTTTTATCAAAAAATAAAGAAATTTGTTTACAAATGGGAGGTAGTGATCAATGGGGGAACATCACAACTGGCATAGAGCTTAACAGAAGAATGGGAGGAGAAAATTCATATGCAATAACAACTCCATTGATAAAAAAGGCCGATGGAACAAAATTTGGGAAAACGGAAAGTGGAAATATCTGGCTAGATCCAAAGCGAACTAGTCCTTATAAGTTCTATCAGTTTTGGTTAAATTCTTCAGATGAGGATTCCAGTGATTATATCAGGATATTCACAACTAAAAGTAAAACGGAGATAGAAGATATAGAGGAGAAACATAGAAAAGAGCCTCACTTAAGGATTCTTCAAAAAGAGCTTGCTCTGGATGTAACAAAAAGGGTTCATTCGGAACAAGATGCTAATAATGCGACAAAAACTAGTGAAATATTATTTGGAAAAGGGACAACGGAGATGCTCAAGGAGTTAAGTGAAAACGATTTATTAGATGTGTTTTCAGGAGTGCCTATTATTAATGTTTCGTCCGAATTATTTAATCCTGGAATATCAGTTATCAATCTGGTAACTGCCAATAGCAGTCTATTCAAATCTCGAGGCGAGGCAAAGAAATTGATTCAAGCCGGAGCTGTGTCCGTAAATAAATCAAAAGCATCGTTGGATGACTTTATAAATCAAACAGATTTTTTGAAAGATAAATATTTAGTCGTTCAAAAAGGCAAGAAGAATTACGCTTTAGTGATCTTAGAATAAGGATTCCCCATTTTTATCGGTAGTTAAAATATCAGACATATAATCTAAGAACGGACGGATTTCTTTTATTGCAATTTCGATTTTATCGATAAAATCTTTTTGACAAACTTTCTGATCGGAGTAGGCAATTGAAAATATAAATTGCTTTTTCCGAATTAAACTAATGTCAGCATGAGATTTATCTACTCCTCTAGGGGCTGTTTTAAGTTCATTGCCTTTAAGTTCTCCCCAAATTTTTTTGATTGAGCTTGAGTTTATTAAATCTTTAAACTCACTTGAGTCTATAATTAGTTCTTCTCTAATTCTATTGAGGTCATTAGAATTAGGGTCCCAAAATCCACATGCTAAAAAATTATTACCAGGGCTAATATGAAGATAATAACCGCCTCTATATTTTGGTTTTGTTCGTTTCCATGTCAGTCCAAAATGAATTTTATAGGGAGTTTTATCTTTTGAGAATCTTACGTCTCTGTAGATTCGAAATAACTTAAAGCTATCTATTTTATCACTTAAGTCAAGTCTGCTTTTTACATCTTCTCCAAATTCTTTTATATGTTTTTCATGGGATTTAAAATTTAATTTGTTCGTTTGAAACCAATCTCTGTTATTATTTAATCGTAGTTTTTTTAAGAATACAAAAATTTCATTTGATAATGTCATAATATGAATAATGTTTTGCTTTAATCTTCGAAGGGCATAAGGTCATAAGCCATGACCTCATAGCCTTCGGATTGATTCTTATTGGGTTTCCCAAAATGATAAAGTGATCCGTAAGGTTTTTCCTCAAAAAGTTTAATTTTTGGAAAATCTAATTTTTCTTTATTTGAGTCAATGTTTGAGACGAGCACACATTGTATTGCAGAGGTTCCTCTCGTGAAAATTATCATCCGAAACCCTTGATTTTCTTTGTTTAAATAATCCCGATAAGGCAAAACATAGACATTTAGTCCTGCGTCTGAAATTTCTTCTGGCACACTACTTTTTTTGTAGTGAACAAAGTTAAATTTCTTTAAATACTCCTGAAGTGTAGGCCAAAATGCGCCGACTCTCTTTTGCTTCATGAGTCGAACTAAAGCTTTATCTGGCCATGAATTTCTTATGAAGGATGAGGAATTTACATCCCCTTTTATCAATATCGAGACATATTTTTTTGCTAGACGTCTGGTTGTGGGAGTAAATGAGTCTGTAAAAATCAAATCGTCAAGTGTTTTACCTATTTGAATACCCTTTGAATCAAGTAGTACGGAACCTTTTTGAAGAGAGTTATTTTGAATAGAGGACTTATTCACTAAAACTCTCTTGAAAATCGTAAAACCATTATTAGTTCTTTGTGCACGTACAGTGGTACTATCAATGAATTGGAATGCTTGTCCACCATCAACATTAATTGCTGCCCAATCGTGAATCCATTGACCGTTTAAGGAACTTGAGCATAGGAATGTGTTCAGTAAGAGAAAAAAAAAGCTGGTAGGTATTGAGATATTAAAAGGTAAACTCATGTTAGATTAAATATAATTGTATCAGTTGAATAAATAGGATTTTTAATCAGATTGAAAGAAGAGAGCAACCCCTTTTGTCAGATCCATCAATTCTTCCAATAACTTCAAAGCATCCATTTTCAAATACCTTGCCGATATCATCTGTAGCAATAAAAGCACATGAGTCTGAATTTGCTAGGTCTATTATATTTAATCCTGAAACCTCATTTAGTTCTGAATTTATTAATGGTGTTTCAAGTGACCTTGGGATAACATTCATTTGGGGTGGTGGACGAAATAGCCCGTCTCCAAAACTATAAGCTTGAGAGAGTAATTCAGTCATCCCGTATTCGGAATGAATTTTATTTACACCAAAGAAAGAAGTTAATTTCTTATGAATTTCATTTCGAATTGGTTCTTTTCTTCGGCCCTTCATACCGCCAGTTTCCATAATTATAGTATGACCTAGTTTCATTGGAGAAAGGGTTTCGGTTAGGTCTAGAAGTGCAAAAGTGACTCCAAGTAATATTGTTGGAATGCCATTTAATTCTAGTGTGTCAAGCCTGTACTTTAATTCATCTATTCCTTTAATAAAAAATCCACTTTCATCATGTTCTGATATTGATATAAAGTATTCTGCCATATCAATTAATGACGATCCATCTCTTTCTAGATATCCTGGTAATAGGCATAACCAGGCATAATTTTTTGCTGGGCCATAAAATTTTTCAAAGCTTAATTGAGCATTTTTTAAATAAAGTTTTTTACTTGAAACCAGGTGCTTAGAATCTATGGCGCCACTCGAAGTATAAATAACTTCAGGAATGAAATCGCCAGTTACGACCTTATGAGTTTTAAATGCACTGACCGGAAGGAATGGTATTTCAGATATATTATTTGTACTCTTTATTTTATGTGTGTCCCAATTCAGAGATTTTAGCCATGAATTAAAAACTCGATTATTTTCAGCCTGATATTGAAAAATAGTTAAAGCTAATTTTTCAAAACTTTCATCAATAAATGGGAAACGATCGGAGAGCATTATTCTCTTGGTCCATTTAATTCGTAGACATCTTGGCGTAAACTATCAATTATCCACTGGTAGAATTGGGACATTTGCTCTGGATTAGAGTGATAATAGGAAAAACTATTTCTGACTTGTTCTTTTGTAACTCCCATCTTATGATAAAGATGTTCATAATAGTTCCGTAATGATATGGAATCTCCGAGAACCGTTGTACCTGTCCTTGCCCCTTCTAATAATTGCATTTCGTAAAGGAGATTAACAAATTTTTTTTCTTGAATCAATTTTTGTGGAGTAGATACAGGACCTTGAACATCCATAGAGTTATTGCATGCGCAGAAAATAACGGGTAGGAATAAAAAATATTTAACTGCTTTCATTTTCTCTCAAATTGCAATCGATGCCCATTTGTATTACCTAAAATCTCACCATATCGATAATTCAAAACTCCATTTATAAAAGTGTGAGTTATTTTTGAGTTGAATGTTTGATTTTCAAATGGAGACCAAGAACATTTACTTAATATATTTTTTTCTTCTACGGTTGTAGAGTTTACTGGATCCAGGATAACAACATCAGCATGGTAGCCTTCGCGCAAGTAACCCCTTTTGTTAATTCTAAATAGATCTGCTTGATTATGACACATTAACTGAACAACTTGGATAATATTCATATCTGTTTGTTTTGCCATCTCTACCATAGCTAAAAGAGAGTATTGAATTAATGGCCCCCCGGCAGGTGCCTTTGAGTATGGTCTCATTTTCTCCTTTAAAGTGTGCGGTGCGTGGTCAGTAGAGACTACATCAATTCGCCCATCTAATAAGCCTTTGCGCAAAGCAGTTCTATCAAAATCAGTCTTGACAGCTGGATTCCATTTTATTTTATTCCCAAGAGATTTGTAGTCTTCATCACAAAACCATAAATGATGGATACAAGCTTCTGAAGTTATCTTTTTTTCGTTTAAAGGAATTGAGCCGTTAAATAAATTCAATTCACTTGCAGTGCTAACATGATAAACATGGAATCTAGCACCAGTTTTTTTTGCCAGATTTATAGCTTTAGATGAGCTTAAGTAGCATCCTTCAGAACTTCGAATTGTAGGGTGATCAGATGGTATCAGTCCATTTTCTCCTTTTCTTCTAATTAACTCTTCTAAATTTTTTTTAATAGTTTGCTCATCTTCACAGTGGGCAATTAATTGATGATCTACCTCTGAAAATATTCGTTCAATAGACTTTTCGTTATCTACCAACATATTTCCAGTTGATGAGCCCATGAAGATTTTAATACCCGCAATATTTTTTTTAGATGCTCGCTTTAATTCTTCTATATTGTCATTTGTAGCGCCTAAGTTGAAGCTATAATTTGCCCAAGAAACCTCAGAAGCACGTGAGTATTTTTTTTCTAGTTCAAGAATTGTTATTGCGGACGGAATGGTATTAGGTTGCTCGATATAACTTGTTACTCCTCCTGCGATGGCCGCCATCGATTCTGTTTTAATCTCTCCTTTATGAGTTAACCCAGGTTCACGAAAATGCACTTGGCTGTCAATTACTCCAGGCAAGACATAAGAGCCTTTTGCCTCAATAATATTTGTGAGCGTTTGATCTTGATTAATAGAACTATCAATTCGTTCAATATGACCATTTTTAATTAGTAAGTCACATTCTTTAATTTCACCATCATTAACTAATGAGGCATTTTTTATTAAGTAATTTGATGATTTACTCATTTCCGAAATAAACTCGTAATTTTTAACAGAATAACTCCAAAAATCGCTTCTCGAATAATTCCGTTGGACATTTTACTTTGGCCTAATTTTCTGTCTGTGAAAATAACCGGAACCTCAGTGAGATTGAACCCCTTTTTCCATGCACGAAACTTCATTTCGATTTGGAATGCATATCCTGTAAATCTTATTTTTTCGAAATCAATTGACTCTAAAACAGATCTTTTATAGCATTTGAAGCCTGCTGTTGTGTCGTGAATTGGAATTCCTGTTATGAATCGAACATACTTTGATGCACAATAGCTAAGTAATACTCTGGACATTGGCCAATTAACAACATTTACACCACTTGAGTATCTTGACCCAATTGCTAAGTCTGCCTTATCAGTGACGCATGCATCAAGTAATTCAGATAAGTCATTTGGATCATGAGAGAAATCAGCATCCATTTCAAATATAAAATCATAGTCTTTTTCAAGAGCCCATTTGAAACCATATATATATGCAGTCCCCAAGCCTAACTTTCCTTTTCTTGATTGTAAGTGTAGTTTTCCAGAATGTCTGTTTTGAAGACCACGAACAATGTCTGCTGTTCCATCCGGTGAATTATCATCAACAATCAATATGTGAAATTCATCATTTATATTAAAGACAGCCTCAATTATAGCGTCAATATTGTCGCGCTCGTTAAATGTGGGAATAATGATGAGACTTTTGTTAATCATACCGTAACATCAAAAGTAGCGGTTTAGGGCCGTATTTTTGAAGAAATCTGATAATTAGTATGACTCAACCTCGACTTTATTTGCTTGATGCTTACGCTCTGATTTTTAGAGCATATTTTGCATTTGCTAAAAACCCTAGGGTTACTAGTAAGGGGATGGAAACATCTGCTATTTATGGCTTTTTATTGGCTCTATTAGATGTTTTAGAAAAGCACAATCCGAGTCATATAGCTGTGGTATTTGATATCGGGGGAAGTGTTGCACGTGAAGAACTATTTTCCGACTACAAGGGGAATCGTGATGAAACACCTGAAGGGATAAAGGTTGCAGTTCCATATATATATAAAATTTTAGAAGCTATGAAGATCTCTGCACTTGGGGTAAAGGGATTTGAAGCAGATGATGTAATTGGGACTTTGGCTAAAAAAGCAGAAAAATCTGGATATAATGTTTTTATGATGACTCCGGATAAGGACTTTGGTCAACTCGTAACAGATAATATAAAGATGCTTCGTCCAGGAAGAGGGGGCGATCCGGCAACAGTTTTAGGTCCAAAAGAGATTTGTGAAAAGTGGGGGATATCAAGGGTAGAACAAGTGATAGATGTTTTAGGTTTAATGGGTGATTCTGCAGATAATATTCCGGGGATCCCAAGTGTAGGTGAAAAAACAGCAGCAAAATTATTAGCTGAGTATGATTCGATGGAGGGAATTCTTAATAATGCTGATAAGATAAAAGGTAAGCTTGGTGAAAAAGTTCGTGAATTTGCTGATCAAGGAAGAATGTCAAAAGTACTAGCTAGAATAATCACAGATGTTCCCATTGATCTCAATGAGGAAGATTTGATTCGTAAAGACGCCAATGAGACTGTATTAGGGGACTTGCTAGATGAATTGGAATTCAGGAGTTTATCAAGACGATTAATAAATAAAACAAAGGACTCATCACCAACGAAAAATATTAGCGTTGTAAAAGATCAAAACCCTAAGGTCAAAGTGAAAAAAGACGGCCAGATGGATTTATTCAGCTCTTCTATTGATGCTGAAATCGAAGATATTTCATCCATCTCTAACAATACTTTACATGATAATGATTATGTTTTAATAGACTCTATTCCTGCTGCAGGTTTATTGAATCGAAAGCTTCTAGATCAAAATTCTTTTTGCTTTAGTTTTCAAATAGAATCGACATCAACTATGAAAAATATAATCGTTGGATTGGCTTTTAGTTATTCTTCAAAACGTGCTTATTATGTACCACTATCAGATTACAAAGATGGGACTTCTAAATATTTAGAAATATTTAGAAATATTTTTGAAGATGAGACCATTAGAAAAGTCGCTCATGACATAAAAGAAAAATCAAAATATCTTTTGAAGCAAGGTATTATACTTCGTGGAACTTTTATAGACACCATGATAATGCATTATTTGATAGAGCCAGATCAAAGGCATACAAAAGAGAAATTATTTGTGAATTATTTGTCTCACCCCGCTGAATCAAGTTATTTATATTCTTATCATAAAACGGATAAAAAAACCGCGAATTTTTCAAACTTTTCAATAAAGGAGATAAGTCGGTTAAAGTGTGAAGAGGTCGATCTAGTTTTCCAGGTATCTCATATTTTACAAATTAAACTCAAAGAGTTAGAATTAGATAAACTTTATTATGATGTGGAATCATATTTAATTTCTGTTCTTTCAGATATGGAGTCATGTGGGGTGAGTGTTAACGAACAAGGTCTGAATAGTTATTCTAAAGAATTAGAAATAGAAATGACAAACCTTGAGTTAGAGGTTCATAAAATTGCAGGGCGTGAATTTAATTTAGCCTCTCCAAAACAACTTGGCGAAATTCTTTTTGATGAGCTAAAAATCGGAAAAGGTAAAATCAAAAAAACAAAAACAGGTCAGTATGCTACTGGAGAAGAAGTAATTGAGAAATTATCTAAAGAGCACATAATTGTGAAAAAACTTTTAGAATGGAGACAATTAGGGAAGCTAAAAAGTACATATGTAGATGCTTTACCGCAGTTGGTTAATTCTAATACTGGAAGAATTCATACTACATTTAATCAAGCTGTAGCTTCAACAGGAAGATTATCTAGCGCTAACCCTAATCTGCAAAATATCCCAATTAGGACACCAAGAGGGAGGCGGGTGAGAGAATTATTTGTTGCCAAAGATTTAAATCATGTTTTATTCAGCGCGGATTATTCTCAAATTGAATTAAGAGTTATTGCTTCGATGAGTCAAGATAAAGCGATGCAGGAAGCATTCTTAAGTGGTGAAGATATCCATGCTAAAACGGCATCTAAAGTCTTTAATGTCCCCTTGAATAGTGTATCACGAGAACAAAGAGGAAATGCAAAAACTATTAATTTTGGAATAATTTATGGAGTTTCTGCATTTGGACTTAGCCAACAGTCTAATCTTTCTAGAACCGAGGCAAAAGATGTGATTGAAAGTTATTTTTCGTCCTATCCAGGAATAAAAAAGTATATTGATGAACAGGTGATTTTTGCGCGTGAAAAAGGTTTTGTAGAGACGTTAATTGGTCGTCGTCGATATTTAACTGAAATAAATTCACCCAATAGGGTTATGAGAGGACACGCAGAACGTAATGCCGTGAATGCTCCTATTCAAGGGACCGCAGCTGATATTATGAAATTGGCTATGATTGGCGTTGATAATAGAATGAAAAAAGAGGGATTCCTTTCAAAAATGATCATTCAAGTTCATGATGAATTAGTTTTTGATGCTATTAAAAGTGAACTTGATGAGTTAAGGTTGTTAGTGACTCAAGAAATGGAAAACGCTTTTAAACTAAATGTTCCACTTATTGTCGATACTGGAGTTGGGAACAATTGGCTAGACGCTCACTAAGTTAAAAATAATTTAATACTAATTATTTGATTCTAGATTCTCCTTCTAGCACCTCTGGGTCGATGCTACCAGTTTCTCTAATAACTTCTCCAAGGGTGCGATGATCATCTTTTTCTTGGTGGCGAACCATTCCCCAGGCCATTATACTACTGCTTACAAGTATTATATAGAGTAAAATCCCATTATCAAATTGAGTTATGGTCATGTTTTCAGGGATTGCATAAAACAATAAAATTGTAATTAAACCTCTAGGAGCCAAATAGTTTAACAACAGGGTAGGCTTCGAAACAGTCCATGATACTGCCATTTTACGAATTTGATAAATTCCAACTAATGAAAGAGCCGCAAAGAAAATAACAAGCGGATTCCCTAAAGAAGTTAGATCAATACTGTAACCAAAAACAACGAAAAAAAATGTTCTTACGATAAACGCAGTTTCCCTTGTGATTAATTTAAAATCCTTGAGAAGTGAATTGACTATATCAGCCTTGAGTAATCGTTGAAGTCTTCCCGGAAAGAAGAGCTTTGGATTATTGAGAATCATTCCGAAAATAAGGATTACTAGCAAAGAGCTTAAATGGAGTAATTTCCCAACTGCATAAAGAAGGATTAAAACAGAAATTAAAAGAAATAATTTAAGTTGTGTTTTTATGTTTTGAAGTAGAAGAACGAGTAAGTAAGAAAAAACAGCAGAGACGATAACACTAATTCCAAAAGACCATCCAAACTGCAATAACCACTCACTGACGCTACCGCTGGGGTTCTCAAATCCTTCGACAAGGAAATAAAATAGCATAATTCCAATTATATCGCTGAAAGTGGATTGATATATCATGAACTCTTTTAAGTCTTTTTTGAAATATTCAATGCTAGGAATAACGATTGCAGAACTTAAAATGCTTAAAGGAACCGCATACAGTAGAGCACTTTCCCATGTGGCATCCATACCTAAATGAAATAGTCCTGCAAGAAATAAAACGGTGAATCCCATCTCAAATAGTGTTAGCATCAGGCTCCTGCCTACGAGACTTCTTCTATCTCTACTAAATTCAAGATCTAATGCAGCTTCGAGAACTATCATTATTAGACCTATGCTTCCTAGGATCTCAAGTGAAGGTTGAACGTTAGGTTGGGGAACAGAAAAGTAGTTCCCGACAGTGCTTAGTATCATGCCCATTCCAAGAAGCATTAAAACACTTGGAACTTTCGTTCTCTTTGCGAGCAGATTAAATAGGTAAGACACTATAACAATTGCTGCTAGAGCGATAAGAACAGATGGAGTGTTGATTAAATTGCTCAATATTTTGTTATTTAATATGAATGTACAAACTAATATTCATGCCATTAAATGGTGATGAATGTAATTTTTTAAATTCTATTAAATCTTAATTCTCAATTTTTATTTTTTCTACGCTTTCTTAAGCGTAAACTTTTTGGAGTTATTTCAACTAACTCATCTGATTGAATGTATTCCAGAGCTTCTTCTAAACTTAGCTTTATTGCTGGAGCTATTCGAACCTTGTCGTCTGTTCCAGAAGCTCTGACATTTGTTTGCTTTTTGGCTTTTGTTAGGTTGACATCTAAATCACTCCCTCGAGTGTGCTCGCCGCAAATTTGTCCTGCATAAATATCTTCTCCAGGCTCAATGAAAAATCGACCTCTATCTTGAAGACGGTCGATGGAGTATGCTATTGACATTCCTTGCTCCATAGAAACTAGTGAGCCATTAGTCCTTCTTGGAAGATTTGGTTTTAATGGTTGGAATTCAATAAAACGATGATTCATGATTGCTTCACCAGAAGTAGAAGTCAAAAGTGAGTTTCGTAATCCAATCAATCCTCTAGATGGAATTTGAAATGTTAAAATCATGCGGTCACCTTTAGGTACCATATTTAGTAACTCGCCTTTTCTTAGTGTTGCCATTTCTACTGCTGTTCCGCTCATGGTTTCGGGTAAGTCGATGACTAATTCTTCAACAGGCTCACATTTAACACCATCTATTTCTTTTATAATTACTTCAGGATTTCCAATTTGAAGTTCGTAGCCTTCTCTTCTCATAGTTTCAATTAAAACCGACAAATGAAGCACTCCTCTACCAAAGATTCTAAAAGTATCAGCGGAATCTGTTAATTCCATTTTTAAGGCTAAGTTTTTTTCTAATTCTTTTTCAAGTCGGTCTCGTAAATGCCTGGAGGTCACATACTTTCCTTCCTTTCCAAAAAACGGAGAGTCGTTGATTGTAAATATCATGCTCATGGTAGGTTCATCAATAGATATTGGAGGTAGACCTTCAGGTGTTTCCCAGTCAGCTATGGTATCACCAATTTCAAACCCCTCGATTCCATTAAACGCACATATTTCTCCTACACCAACTTTCTCTGTTCGGACTTTACCTAGCCCCTCGAATATAAATAGTTCTTTAATTTTTGTTTTAATTTTTTTGCCATCACGTTTCACAAGACAAACAGGCATGTTTTCCGATAGTTCTCCTCTATGAACTCGTCCAATTGCCATTCTTCCTGTATATGAAGAGAAATCTAATGAAGTTATCAGCATTTGGGGAGTCCCCGGATTTGCTTGAG
>Ga0115564_10002696_pt1 | contig 15345 bp, 15 predicted proteins | sample COGITO_mtgs_1105_7_FD_88680 | JGI IMG/M metagenome (GOLD analysis project Ga0115564, IMG submission 88680) | Pelagic marine microbial communities from North Sea - COGITO_mtgs_110523 | ecosystem: Environmental > Aquatic > Marine > Epipelagic | place: Germany:Helgoland, sampling site Kabeltonne...
GCTGAATAAGAGTTAGGAAGAGGATAAAGACTATGGCTCGACGTCCCTTTACCCGTCGCAAGAAGTCCTGCCCGTTCTCTGGCCCTAACGCTCCAGTGATCGACTACAAGGACACCAAGCTTCTCAGCCGCTTTCTTTCCGAGCGCGGCAAGATCGTTCCCAGCCGGATCACGGCTGTATCCGCGAAGAAGCAGCGTGAACTCTCCCGCGCCATCAAGCGCGCCCGCACGATGGCCCTGTTGCCATACGTGATCGGCTAAATCGGAAAAGGAAAACAAGACAATGATGAACGTTATCCTTCTCCAACGTGTCGACAGGCTCGGCCAGATGGGGGACGTGGTCACCGTAAAACCCGGTTACGCACGCAACTTCCTGCTGCCCCAGGGCATCGCTCTGCGCGCGACTGACGCCAACAAGGCTGCTTTTGAAGCCAAGCGCGCTCAGTTGGAAGCAGACAACCTGAAGCGTCGTGAAGAAGCGGAAGACATGGCCGGCCGCATGGAAGGCCTGTCCATTCCAATGATTCGCCAGGCGTCCGATACCGGCCAGCTGTACGGTTCGGTTACCACGCGCGACATTGCGCAGGGCATTTCAGATGCTGGTTTCACCATTGGCTCGAGCCAGGTTCTGCTTGACCGCGCCATCAAGACGCTTGGGGCTCACCCCATTCGCGTGAAGCTGCACCCGGAAGTTGATCTGAGTGTACAGATCAACGTTGCCAAGTCCGAAGAAGAGGCCTTGGGTCTGGTTGTTGAGGAAGAAGAAGACGATTTCGGCAACGATCTCGAATTCGGCGCTTTTGACAACGAAGACGGTGATGTCGTGATCACGCGCTCTGACGCTGATGACGATGCTGAAGCGCCTGCTGAAGAAGCAGCAGCTGTTGACGCCGACGACGACTAAAAAACGCACTCAGCCTTTTGGCTGAGACCCGACAAAAAAGGCCCGACGCTCCCTGCGCCGGGCCTTTTTTCATGGTCGTTTCCAGACACGGGCCTCCGCCGATCTTACCACTTGGACACGCAGGGTACCTTTGAGAGGTCGGCGCGGTCCTTATAGCGCTGGGCGATTTGTGTGACTTCGGCCATCAGGCCCTCGTCCAGCGTGGTTGGATTGAGCCCCAGGCCCAGGAACTGCGCATTGGCCACGCGCAGCTCGTTTTCGGCCGCTTCCTTGCGCGGATTTTCCAGCCGCGCCACCTCTGCGCCCGTCATTCCCGCAATTTTGTCGGCCAGGTCCCGCACGCGGTGGGTCTCGGTCATCTGGTTCAGGATGCTGACCCGCTCCCCCGGCGCCGGGGGGTTGTTCAGGGCCAATTGCACGCAGCGGACCGTGTCCTTGATATGAATGAACGCCCGTGTCTGCCCGCCGGTTCCATGCACCGTCAGCGGATAGCCCACCGCCGCCTGCATCAGAAAGCGGTTGAGCACGGTGCCGTAATCGCCATCATAGTCAAAGCGGTTGATCAGCCGCTCGTCGCGCTCAGTTTGTGGCGTTTGAGTGCCCCAGACGATGCCCTGGTGCAGGTCTGTGATCCGCAGGCCGTCATTCTTGTTGTAGAAATGGAAGAACAGCGCGTCTTGCGTTTTGGTCATGTGGTAGATCGAACCGGGGTTGGCCGGGTACAGGATTTCGGTCTCCACCTCCTCTCCCGGGCGGACCTCCACCCGGACCTTCAGGTAGCCTTCCGGGATCTGCATGCCCGCAGTGCCGTAGCCGTAAACCCCCATGGTGCCCAGGTGAACAAGGTGGATATCTCGGCCCGATGCCACAATCGCGGCACAGATGTTGTTGGTCGCACGCAGGTTGTTGTCCACTGTGTAGCGCCGGTGCTTGGCGGACTTCATGGAGTAGGGCGCCGCCCGCTGTTCGGCGAAGTGGACGATGGCGTCAGGCTTTTGATCCGTGACCAGCGCTGCGAAGGCGTCATAGTCTTCGGCCAGATCCAGATTGCAGAAGCCGATCTCGCGACCGCTGACCTCAGCCCATGCTGATAACCGCAGACCCATGGGCTGGATCGGGGTCAGAGACTGGGCTTCGAGTTCGTTATCGATGTTTCGGCGAGACAGGTTATCGACGATGGTGATGTCGTGACCCTGTTCGGAGAGATGCAGGGCCGTCGGCCAGCCGCAAAATCCGTCGCCGCCCAAGACGAGAACTTTCATGGGGATTTCGCCTCCTTTGGTGATGGGGTGTCCTTTAAACGCGGGTTCTGCGCAGGAAAACACACTCACTCCAGCAAGTCTGTCCAGCGTCTAGTTTCGTCAATAACCGTGGTGGAGCTTCAAAAAGCCCATGATTTTGTCGTCTTGATCTGAGACTGTTCAGCTGGGAACGGCGAAAGACGCAGATTAAGGCGACATAAAGGCAGGCTCGGGAGCTTCACGGCGTTCAAAACTAGACAGTCCGTATTAAAAACGCAGGTTCAGGACCCACCTTCCGTCAAATATTCGACAGCAACCAAGGGCTCAGCTTGTCGCCAAAGGCCTGTGCCTCTATCTAAAAAGCAGACCCTTCGGAGAATTGCTCAGATGAAAACCACCTTCGGGCTGGCGTGCGCCCTGTCCTTGCTGACCGTTATGAATACGGCGACGGCGCAATCGGGCGATTACCTTGCCGCTTTGGTGGCGACCCGATCCAGTGATGCGGCCAGTGCCACATCCTACCTGGCCAATGCGTTGGAGAAGGATCCGGACGAAAGAGCCCTGATCCGCCAGCAGATGCAGATTCTTACCATCGAAGGCGATTTTGACGCAGCTTTGCCCTATGCGCAGGATTTCTTGGCGATCGACCCGCAGGACGCTTTGGCGCAGACCATCGTTCGGATTGAGGCCATCCGCAGGGATGACTGGCCAACCGCTCTAGCAACCCTGCCCCTGGCCGCAGAGTCCCGGTTGGACGCCATCATTGAGGCGATCACCTACGCCTCCGTCCTAACGGGAAATGGCCAGGCTGATCAGGCGCTGATCAAGGTCGAGGCGGGATTGGACGCCATCGGCTTTTCATCGCTGGGCCATTACGCGCGCGGTCTGATCTACGCTGTGCAAGGCCAGTACGAAGACTCAGCGGACGCCTTCGCCGCCTTTATCAACCAGGACCCCTTTCAATACCCTCGCATGGCGCAGCTCGCCGCAGAGGCCTTTGAGCGGTCCGGCGATTTGGACAACGCCAAGCTCGTGTTTGAGGCCCTGCTCACCACAGGCGCGCGCACGGCGGGTCAAGCCGGGTTAGCCCGGCTGGAAGAAGGTGAGGCCATCCCCGACGCACTGACGCCTCGGGCCTTAGACATTTATACGGAGTTGCTGTTTGTCATCGCCCGTCTGCTCGCCGAGCAGGAGCAATCGCGGCTGGCCTACCGCTATGCGCAGGAAATCGGCTACCTGTTGACCCCGACCGCCAGTCTTTACCCCGGTTATACCGAAGTCATCGCCTCATCCCTGCTTGAACTTGAGCGATACGAAGAGGCTGTGCGCTTCTATGCAGATCTGGAGCAGGTGGAGGCGTTCCGTCTCGCCGCCCTGCTGGGGCAGGTAAAGGCGCTGTCCGATCAACGGCGTTACGACGACGCACTGACCACCCTTTCTAAGGCTGAAACCCTGCTGGGTGGAACCCCGGGAATCAACCGCCAGCGAGGCATTCTCCATTTTCGGGCCGAGCAGTACCAGCAGGCCGTCGAAGCCTTCTCGGCCTGGCGTGCGGATGTCCCTGAACTGGGGCCGGGCGCTGCTCAGCCGCTGTTTATCCAGGGAATTTCGCACTACCGCCTGGATGATTTTGACAGCATGGAAGACGCTTTGCTGACGTCGCTGGAGCTGGATCCGGACGATCCCAGCGTGCTTAACTTTCTGGCCTATTCCTGGGTCGAGCGGGGCCTGAATCTCGACCGTGGGTTTGAGATGCTCAATCGGGCCGTCGAACTGCAGCCCGATAGCGGTGCGATCATCGACTCGCTGGGCTGGGCCTACTACCAATTAGGTCAGTACGAGGAAGCCCTGCCGCATCTGGAACGAGCCTTTCAGCTCAACCCCTGGAGTTGGGAAATTGCGGAACACTTGGGCGACGTCTACTGGCACCTCGATCGCAGGCGGGAGGCCGAATACTTCTGGAACCGGGCGCTTGACCTGCCGGAAATTCCCCAGGACCACGTGGACGCCATCGTCACCAAACTGAGCGACGGCCTGCCCAAGGCCGCTGATGCATCCGCTGGCCAGTGACCAGCGACAGCCTGAGTCGGTCGCTGTGCGCATTTTTGCGCCAGCGAAGCTGAACCTGTTTCTGCATGTCCTCGGGCGCCGCCCGGAGGACGGTTTGCATGCCCTCCAAAGCTTGTTTGTCTTTCTCAGTCTGGGCGACCAGGTGACGTTTTCGCCCGCTGAGCAGAACGATCTGCGCATGACCCCTGACATGGATGTCGCACGGGAGCAGAATTTGGCCTGGCGCGCCTTATCCCTGGTCCAAGGGTTCGCGCCAGAGCTGCCGTCCGTCCAGGTCAGCGTGGACAAAGTGATTCCCACAGAGGCCGGATTGGGCGGTGGAACAGCCGACGCGGCTGCGGTCGTGCACTGGGCAGAGCAATACGGGTATCAGCGGACCGGACAGACAGCGGACATACGCTCCTCGCTTGCTGGATTGGGCGCCGATATGCCGCCAGCCATGGATCAGAAGGCGCGGCTTTGGACGGGCAGCGGTGACCAACCCGGCCCTCGGGTCCTGGGATTGAGCGGGATTCCTGTGCTGCTGCTCAAGCCGCCAACCGGCGTTTCGACGCGCGCATGTTTTACTGGCCTAAAGGGCCAATTCAGCCCCCCTGTCGACTGGCAACCGGATGCCTCGGCGCGGGATCAGATCATCGCCGCGCGCAACGATTTGGAAGCTCCTGCGCAGACGTTGAATCCCGAGATTGCCACAGCTCTGGCAAGCTTGGGTGCGCTGACAGGGGTCTGGTTGGTAAGGATGACGGGGTCAGGCAGCGCCTGTTTTGCGCTGTTCGACGAAAAAGGGCCGCGCGATGCGGCCCTGATTCAACTGCGTCAGGCTCTTCCGACCTGGTGGTCGGCGGCGGCTGACATTCTTTAGATTATCGCCACGGCTGGTCTACTGGATCAGATCCAGAAGACCCATAGCTTCAGCTTCATCTTCCAGGTGCTGCAAAAGCGGGGCAGAGACCGATTGCGGGCCAGAATAGCCGTATTCGACCGCATACTGGGTGATCGCCATCGAGGTTCTGTCATCGATGATGCCGTCAACCGGGCCCGGATTAATGAACAGAGCGTCCAGCACGGCTTCGATGCGGTATCGCTCGGTCTGACCAATGGTGGTTATGGGCGTGTTGGTCCGCTGCATGATCGATATCGTTGCCCAGGCTGCAGCCGCCAGAAGGACCAATGTCACAAGGATCAGCGCCAGTGACGAGAAGGCCATGCGACCTTGCTTGATCTGTGTGATGGGGCCAGCAGGGACGGCAGCGCGGGTTTCTGTGCGCTCGACATTATCCTGAATCTTGCGGGCCAGAAGGGTGCGGCGGGGTTCGGGTTCTTGCTGTAACACGCCCTCGCTTTTCACCGGGCGTACGTTGGCGTCCGGGCGCGCGTGGGACGAGTCAGCACGAGCTGAGGCGGCGAGTGATCCCATCTGCGGGGTCAGCAGAGAATTGGCAGGTAAACGAGACACGCGACCTTTTACTCCTGCGCCGCTTTGCGCGGCAAAATTCGAGAGCGCGGGGGTTTCACTGACAAGCTGCCCTATGCGCTGCGTGGTGTTTTGCCACATCGAATCAATATTAGCGACCAAAGATTTCGCGACCAATGCTGATTTAGAGGTGAAAGTACCCAGCATATCTGACGCTTTTCCAATCAAACCACCGGCCAATGGCGGGAGCCCAGCAATACCACCCGACGTTTCCGCTGCCGCTGATTGGTAGGCCGTGTTCATCGGCGCGTGGTTGAGGTCGGAACTGTCTGTGGGTCCAGCCAGGGCCGGATCATCGTAGGCAGAGTGATCCAAACTTGAGGCCTGCTTAGGGCCATCCTGTGGTTCTGAGGTGGCGGGCGCAAAGGTGGTCTGAGGTTCGGATTCGAGAGCTGGCGCTGTAATCGCTGGCTCAATCATCATGTCCTGACCGTCAGAACCAGATGTCGTGATGGCGGCGTCTGTCACAGGCCGGGTGAGCGTTGGGGCAGGGTCCGCTTCGGGCTCCACCAACGTGTTGGCGGTTTCGAGATTGTGGTGCTCAGCCTGACGCTGGGTAAGTTGGGGGCTGCGTCCAACGTACGCCTCGGCCATGGGGCTGGGGGGCTCAGGGATGACATCGCCAAACCCAAGCTCGGGCGCGGGGTTCGGATCGGGTGCGCGGTCGATGGTCGTCCGTTCGGGTGGGTTCAGTTCAGAGGGGCCATTCCTGCGGGCGCCAACGGCGTCGCGTGGCGCCTGTCGGTCCAAGACGGTTGCGGCTTCGGCATAGGTCCGCAGACGCTGACGCGCGCGGAACTCAAGGGACGGCTGAGGTGGGCGATTGGCGGTGTCACTCTGGTGCGGGGCGACGCGTTCGTCCTTTGAGGTGACAATCTTAGGTCGCGCGCGCCCGCTTCCCAACTCAAGAGCATTAAACCGACGGCTGCGGCTCAGGTCGTCTGAACGGTCCATATAGGCCTCAAAATCGTTTTGCCAGAAACACTTAGGTTTCTGATTTAAAATATGTTTTTCGACCGAAATTATGACGTTGGTCGAAGAAAGTGGGCTAAATCCCTGAAATTAGACACGTTTATGCCAAAGATTGTTCTCTTTTGCAAGCTTTATGCGAATAGGAGTGCTGGCCAATTTTCGCTGGTCCGATACGCAGGATTGCCCTTGCCAGAACCCGGTGCCTCGCATATGTAACCAATCCATCGGTTGGGGCATGGCCAAGCGGTAAGGCATCCGGTTTTGGTCCGGTGATCCCAGGTTCGAATCCTGGTGCCCCAGCCACCTATTATTTTCCAGACAAAGAGTGCGACCAAAGGCGCGAAAGCGCAGAGCCCTTTGTCTTGGGCGCTGGCTGTTCTAGTTAGAACAGCGTGATCTCTACAGCCAAGACTGAAACTATGACTCAGCCGATCCGTGTACCGCGGGACATTCAAGACCTCGACATGCGCATCGCAGCCAACGGCGATTGGTTCTATCGCGGGTCCAAGATCAACCGCGAGGCGCTGGTGCGCCTGTTCGCCAGCGTGCTTCGGATCGAAGCCGACGGGCGCTATTTCCTCCAAACCCCGGCGGAGCGCGGGGAAGTTGTTGTCGAGAAAACTCCCTTTATTGCCATTTTGATGACCGTTGAAGGCGAGGGCCGCGATCAGCGGCTGACCTTTACGACGAACGTTGGCGATACCGTGGTCGCTGATGCCGAGCATCCGCTAAGCTTCACGCTCGACCCCGCCACTGGCGAACCCTTACCGATTGTGTTGGTCCGGGATGGGCTGACTGCGCGGTTGAACCGGGCTGTTTTTTACCAGCTTGTGGATCTGGCACAGGGAACGTCAGGGCCGGACGATGCCGGCGCGGGGATGACCGTTTGGTCGTCGGGCGAAGCGTTTTCGCTGGATGGGCTGACGCCGTGAGTTTGGACCTGGGCACGCTGCGCGCGGTAATTGGTGCATGGGGTCAGGATGAAGCCGCGTGCGAGCCCCGTTTTGGCGACGACCTGGACGCCGACGGTAGCCACCTGACGCGCCGCGCCAGCGCCGTGATGGTCATCTTGCTCGACACAGCGGTCGGGGTTTCGCTGGTCCTGACCCAGCGCGCTGCACACTTGCCCAAGCATCCGGGACAGATTTCCTTCCCTGGCGGTCGAGCCGAACCCGACGACCGTGATTTGCTCGATACGGCCCGACGTGAAACACGAGAGGAAGTGGGCCTGGACATCCCCCGCTCGGACGTTCTCGCCGCGCTGCCGCGCTATGCTACCCGAACCGGCTATGACGTGGCCCCGTTTGTTGCGCTGGTTCAGCCGCCTAAGCTGTGGACACCGCAGGAGAGCGAAGTCGCCGAAATCCTGGACGTGCCGCTGGAGCGCTTTCTCCATGCCGGGAACTGGCGGCGTGATGGGGCGCGGTTCGCTGGCAGCTCCTTGCGGCACTGGTGGGCCATGGATGTCGGTGGGCGTTACCTTTGGGGCGCGACGGCGGCTATGCTACATGGGTTCGCAGCGCGCTTGTGCGCCGATCTGAACCGACCCTTCTGAGCTCCCATGATCCCAGACAACCCGGAAGACCCCACCAACGTTCCGATGTTCGCGGAGCCTGCCGCAAAGCAGGCCTCACGTGCCGCCCCTGGGTCGAGGCTGCCCTCTGACCCGGTCGCAACCGTGGATCCGACGCCACTGCTTACCGCTCATGGTGGCGCGGCTGCGGCCTTGATCGAGCTGCTGGGCGGCGATGCTCGCTTTGTGGGGGGGTGTGTCCGGGACATGGTACTGGGCGAGTTCGGCAGCGGTGATATCGATATCGCAACGCCTGTCCACCCCAACACCGTCACGCGCCGCCTGACCCGTGCCGGGTGGAAAGCCATCCCTGTTGGCATCGAACACGGCACCGTCCTTGCCGTTGCGCCGGAGGATGGGGGGACATTTGAGATCACCACCCTGCGCGAAGACATCGAGACCGACGGGCGTCACGCCAAAGTGCGCTTCACCGAAGACTGGCAGCAGGACGCCGCACGGCGGGATTTCACCTACAACGCCTTGTCGGTGGATCGAAAGGGCAATCTCTACGATTACTTTGGCGGGCTTGAAGACCTGGAGACCGGGCATACCCGGTTCGTCGGCAATGCCGCGGACCGGATCGCTGAAGACCGATTGCGGATCCTGCGCGCCTATCGCTTCCACGCACGGTTTGGCTTGCGGGCCTGGGATGGCGCAACGGCGCGGTCGCTGGCGGCACAGGCACAGGGGCTGGAGGCGCTGTCCGGTGAGCGTATTCGTCAGGAGATGGGTAAGATACTTCTGGGCCCCAGAGTGGTTGAGACCTTGGCGATGATGGCGGAACACGGTGTGTTGGCGTACGTGGTCCCGGCTGCTTCTCACCGTGCCCGCCTGAATGATTTCACTCTACTTGACCGATTGATCACGTTGGAAGATTTGCACGATCAACCTGGCCTGTGGCGCCGTCTGGCGGCTTTGCTGCACCGAGATGAGGCGCGGATGACGGGGCTGGCTGCGCATTACCGGGTTGCCAATCGCGACCGCGATGCCCTGCTTCGGCTCAGCGCTTCCCTGCCTGCCAGAACGCTGAACTGGGGGCTGTATCTGGACGGTCCTGCGGCCGCGTTGGACCGGCTGCTGCTGGACGCAGCCGAAATGAACACGCCCGCCAGCGCTGATTTCGTGCGCCAGATCCAGACCTATCAGCCGCAAACATTGCCCATCAGCGGGCAAGACGCCATCGACCTGGGTGTCGAGGCTGGACCGGAGGTGGGTCGGTTGATCCGACGGATCGAAGCCTGGTGGGTCGAGCGAGATTTTTGGCCCACGCGGGAACAGTGCCTGTGGGAACTGTCAAATGTTATCAAAGATGAATTTGACCTTCGCTCTGCGTGAACCATGTCATGAAAGAATGGTGTGTCGATCAAGACCTATGCACGCATGCGAATATGAGATACGTATCGCCAAGATATCGTGAACGACGAACTGAGGGTTGAAACCTTGAGTCTCAAGCCTGAAGCCACAAGCCAGAGCCGCGAGGCCGGACAATCGGTAGCAGACTGGGTTGCCGACGAGCTGAAGCGCCACATCGCTTCGGGTGATTTGGCGCCGGGTGATCGGCTGCCCGGTGAGCGCCAACTGTCGGACGCATTGAGCGTCAGTCGGGTTTCAGTGCGGTCAGCCTTGCAGAACCTGAAGGCACAGGGGCTGCTCAGTTCGGTTCAGGGGGGTGGGACCCACGTTGTCGCGCGGGACCCATCCATGGATCGCCCCCTTTTGCACTTGGTCGGTTCTGATCCCAACGCATTGCACGACCTTGCCGAAATGATCGGCCACGTGGCCAGCTTTGGCGCGCGCAGGGCGGTTCGACATGCGAGCGCGGATGACATCGAAGACATGAAAGCCGTGCTCGAAACCATGGCCATTTCAGGCCGGTCCCCATCCTTGCAGGCGACCGATGATATCAAGTTTCACGGCCTGCTGGCTCGTGCCTCGCAAAGCGGGTCCTTCATGCACATCATGGCGGTCTTACAGGAAACGCTGGGTGCGGCGCTCATGTCCACTGGCATGCGCAATCAGCCCACGCGCGAAGAATCGCACGAGCTGCTGAATTTTAACCGGATGATGGTTCTTGCGTTGGTCAGTCGGGATGCTGATCAAGCCGGAGAGATTGCGCAGGCGCACGCCGAACAGCGGCGCCAGATGATTGGCAATGCTGTCCCGGAGCGCGAGGTTCAGCCTTCGACTTTGTCCAAGGCCGCTGCCGGCTGACATCAACGCCGTTTCAGCGCGACATCACAGATCCAGCGTTCCCGTCATGTCACGCAGGCGTTCAGCGACCACCTGCCACATGGCGTTGTTCGGATTGATTTCGAGCGCGGCTTCGACGAATTCCAAAGCCAACTCGACCTGACCCGAGCGCATAGCGATCTGTGCGCCACCCATCAGGGCGCCAAAATGCCGGGGTTCAAGGTCGATGGTGACTTCAACGTCTGTCAGGCTCTCGAAGTCATTTCCCAGCAAAAAGTGCGACGTCGCGCGCATGTTGTAGGCTTCGGCGAAATCAGGGTGCAGGTCGATAGCATTGGTGAACAGGTCGATGGCCAGTCGATAATCCGCCACCTGCATCGCATCCATACCTTGGGCGAAATAATCATCAACCGCGGGTTGATCAGTCGCGCGCCAGGCCGACCAAATCTGGTTTTCCAGGGTCTTTAGTTCAACAATGTCTTCGGTCTGGTAGAGGGCTTCGAAGTAGGCATCCAGGCGCGGATCGGTCTGATCGGCCTGCACTGCCGTCACGGGCGCCACGAGGAGGGCGAGGATGGGAATGAGCTGTTTCATGCCCTTAACCATGAAACGCCGGGCGCGATCTTCAAGCGTCCGATTGTCACAGCACCCGAAAAAAACGCGGGTGCTCACGTGGGTGTGACGAGCTCATAGAAAAAGGCCGGAGCTATGCGCACCCGGCCTTTTGCAATTTTTACTCAGCGCGCTGCGAAATTCGCAGCCGTTGCTCAGCCCTGGCGGGCCTTGAAACGGGGGTTGCGCTTGTTGATGACGTAGACGCGGCCGCGACGGCGAACGACTTTACAGCCCTTCTCACGCAGTTTCGCGGTCTTCAGCGAGTTACAAACCTTCATGGCTCTCTCCGTGGCCATGCGGCCAACTCAAATAGGTTCCGAGGAATTGCTCGGGTTTTAGCCGGGAGTCGGCCTGTGAGTCAACGAAGCGCAGTCTTGCGTCTAGGGCGCAGCAGGTCGAACCCTCGGTTTCGATCATAACGGACCTCATTACTGTAATGTTTGTTACAGTGCTCGTCACCCGACCATGTTACGGCACGGCCTGTCCGCAGCCTATGGACAGGGTGAAACCAGCCACGCATAACGGCGTGCAGCCATTATGACCCCCACACCGCCCCTCGCACCGCTCCCGGCGGCATTCCACCACTGGCAAAGGCAAACATCATGCTCCGCAATCGACTGGCCAAGATCGTCGCGACCCTGGGTCCAGCGACCAATACGACAGAAGCGATCACGTCGCTCTACGAGTCCGGCGCGGATGTCTTTCGGATCAATGCCGCCTATGCCGACGACGCGTACAATGCAAACCTGATTGCTCAGGTGCGGGAGGCAATCAATGACGAGTCTCAGCCGGTGGGCACTATCTGGGATCTGCCAGGGCTCAAGCTGCGCATTGGTGGTTTCAGGGACGGCAGCGCCACTTTGCGCGCCGGATCATCCTTTACGCTGGATCAATCTCCCGAGGATGGGGACGAAACACGGGTCTACCTGCCCTCGCCCGAGGCCTTTGCCCATACGCGCGTCGGCGACCTGCTGCGACTGGATGACGGCAGGCTGACGCTACGTGTGACGGAAGTGACGTTGTTCCGCTTGTCCACGACGGTTGTGGCGGGCGGTGAGCTTTCCGCGAACAAGGCGATTTTGTTCCCCAACGTGCCAGTGCCCACCGCTGAAGTGTCCAGTCGGGACGCCGAAAGCCTCGCGGCGGCGCTGGATGCCGGTGCTGACTGGATCGCGGCCAGTGCGAATGGGTCGCTGGACGTGATCCGCGACCTGCAGCGTCGAATCGCGGGCCGCGCGCGCCTGATGGTCAAGATCGACAGCAAGGATATGCTCGACCAGCTCAGCGAGGCGCTGGAACTGGCAGATGGGCTGTTTCTGGCGCGCGGTGATCTGGGGTCGCGCATGCCGGTGGAGATGATCCCCAACGCCCAAAAGGACACGATACTGGCGGCGCGCGAAGCCGGTAAGCCGGCGATTGTTGCTGCGCAGATGCTTGAATCCATGGTGGGCGACCCGACCCCGACGCGGGCAGAGGCTTCGGATGTCTGTCAGGCGATCTATGACGGTGCGGACGCGGTGACCCTGTCGGCTGAAACCGCTGTTGGGGACTATCCAATCGACGCAGTGGCGATGATGGAGCGGCTGATCATTTCTGCGGAGACCGACGATTTTGATACGGCTTTGAGCCCGTCAAAGGTTGTCGGCGGCGATGACGGATCCAAGGTAGAAACCATCGGTGGTGCGATTTCCAACGCTGCCGTGTCTGTCTCCAACGAGTTACAGGCCTGCGCAATCGTCGTGCACACATCGAGCGGCTCGACCGCGCGCCGGGTGGCGCGCTTGCGGCCCGGAAGACCGATCTTGTGCCTGACGGACATGGAAGAAACCCGTCGCTACATGTCAGTGGTCTGCGGCGTGCACTCGCTGCACATGCCATCGCTGAGCAGCTGGAAAGAAGTGGTCGAAGTGGCGGTCAAGGCCGCGCGCGAGCAGCATTTGGGCGATGCGGGTGAGGTGATCGTGATCACGGCGGGCATGCCCTGGGGCGCGTCGGGTTCAACCAACATCCTGCGCGTGGCGACGCTCTAGGCGTTCTGCTCAGTCTGCCGGTGCCACAGGTCAGCGTAGAGCCCACCGGCTGCTAGCAATTCGGCATGCGTTCCGCGCTCTACCAGCGCGCCGCCGTCCAGCACCAAAATCTGATCCGCGTGCATGACGGTGGACAGACGGTGCGCGATGATCAGCTGGGTGCGGCCTTCTCCTGCATGGGCGAAGTTGCGAACGATTTCAGCTTCGGTGACGCTGTCCAGCGAGGACGTGGCTTCGTCGAGGATGAAAATACGGGGGTTTTTCAAGTAAGCGCGCGCGATCGCCAACCGCTGGCGCTCCCCACCTGACAGTTTCATGCCGCGATCGCCGACGATCGTGTCGTAACCCTGTGGCAAGCCCTCAACAAAACGCCCAAAGGCGGCCATGTGCGCTGCTTCGCGGACCTCGTCCATGCTGACATCCGGGCGGGCATAGCGAATGTTGGCTTCGATGGTGTCGTGGAACAGCACGCAATCCTGCGGCACCACGCCCAGTGCATCGCGTGCGCTGCTCAGCCGGACGTCACGGATGTCCTGCCCGTCGATCAGGATGGCGCCCTTGAGGGGGTCGTAGAGGCGCAGAAGCAGCTTCTGGATCGTCGATTTCCCCGCCCCGGTCGGCCCGACCAGCGCGGTTGTCTTGCCACCAGGCGCAACGAAGCTCAAATCCCGCAGCACCATGCCCTTGGACGGGTAATCAAAACTCACGCCCTCAAAGGCCAGCGCGCCATCACCGGGAACCAGATCGCCCGCCCCGTCCTTGTCGTGGATCGTGTTGGGCACTTTGAACAGGGACATCATGCGCTCGGTGTGGCGCAGGCTGTCGAGGATGCGCCGGTTGACGATCCCAAGCCCGCGCAAGGGCTGAAACAGCCGCAGGATCAGCGCTGCCAGCGCCACGAATCCGCCTACGGTCAGTGCCCCGGCTGAGACCTTGGGAACGGTGAACGCAAGCAGGGTGATCAGCGAGCCGCTGAGGATGACGGCGATGGTGACTTGCCGGATCATAAAATAGACGGAGACCTTTAGCGCGCGCGCCCGGTAGTCTTCCATGGCCGAATCCAGGGCAGTGGCCTGGCGGTTTTCGGCGGCGAAGGTCTTGACGGTTTCGGCGTAGGACAGGCCTTCGACGATCAGGTCCGAGACCCGGTCCTCGGATTCGTTCACCCGCCCCACCAACCGCGAGCGCACCCGATCGAACAACACCACTGCTGTTAGGTACAGCACCATGGTCACTGCAAGGATCAGTGCGGACCAGATGTCATAGCGTGTGGCGAGCAGAACGTAGGCGATCAACAGCTCGATGATAATGGGAATGAAGCTCAGCAGCACCACGTTCGCCAGTTCCTCCAGCGCCCGCGTGCCGCGCTCGACCGATTGCGCCAGACCGCCCTTGCGGTTGTCGAGGTGATAGGCCAGCGGCAGACGCAGGATGTGGCCATAAACATCAGTGGTCACGCGGCGAATGGCGCGCAGGCTGACCCGGTCCATCAGCATGTCCATGACGTTATCCAGCACCGTGTCGGCAACCCGAAACAGCCCATAGGCGAGCACCAGACCCAGCGGCAAAGCGACCTCCATGCCCACGCCCAGATTGTCGATCAGCGCGCCGTAGACAAAGGGTAAGCCGATCACGAACACCTTGTCTGCCACCAGGAGCACTGCGATCAGTGCCAACAGGCCGGGGCGGCGCTCAGCCGGGTTTTTGGACCAAACGATCTCTTTGACCAGCCCGACCAGATCGCGCAACTTGGGCTCGGACTTGCCCTCTTGGGCACGGGGCCATTTGCCCATGGCAACTTTAGATACGGGTGGCATCGTTCATGTCTTTCCGGCGAGATGCTGCGACAGGCTTTGACTATGGCGCAAGGGCGTCAGCGCTTCCCATACCCAACGTTCGACCGGCAGGGGAAGCGCCAGAGCCTGAGAGAGAAGGCTTGAGGCTAATATGGGTGCATAAAGGTAACCTTTGGACCCCAGACCCGTCAGAATGCCCAAATAATCGCTGTGCCAGCCGGCAAGTGGCAGGTGATCCGGCGTTGTCGCCCGCAGGCCAACCCAGGTCCGCCCAGCCGCGCGCGCGGCCAGGTCTGGCAGCGCAGCGCGCAGGCGCGCGAGGTTGTCGGCGCTGTCGCTGCTGCGTGGGTGCTGCCAGTCCGTGGGCGGATCCCGGTCAAAGCTGGCACCCAGCCACGCCTGTCCTTCACTGTCCGCAGGCAGCAGCAGGCGGCCAAAGTTGAGCGGATGGGTTAACGGCTGATCGAGGCTGAGCAGGTCC
>Ga0115564_10002713_pt1 | contig 15266 bp, 13 predicted proteins | sample COGITO_mtgs_1105_7_FD_88680 | JGI IMG/M metagenome (GOLD analysis project Ga0115564, IMG submission 88680) | Pelagic marine microbial communities from North Sea - COGITO_mtgs_110523 | ecosystem: Environmental > Aquatic > Marine > Epipelagic | place: Germany:Helgoland, sampling site Kabeltonne...
CGATCCGTGGGCCTGGGCTGCCGGTGCGACCGCCACGGAGGTGAGCATCGCGCCCACGTCCCCGAAAAGAGTTGCCAGAGCTGTGATTCCACGTCGCTTGCTGTGCAAAGATTTCATGAGTCGACTCCAGTGGCGGGTATTTTTGCTACGGCCTGTACTGATGGATCTCATGTTGTCGATTCAATGACCCACGTTGCGTGCTGAGATTTCCTTTCCCAGAGTCCTTTGCAAGTGCCCGGCAAAAGTGTTCGGTTTTCACCGCGAGAGCGGAACAGAGTTCATGTTTCAGGTTCGGTGCTGTCAGGTGACGTTCCCGTCTGAGCCGACCAGGGTGCGTGCAATGCCAGGACTGTAGTCCGGCTGTCCAGGTCGTCCTCGAACGGCACTGCGTGTTCCGGAGTGGACTCATCAGAAGCCGGGGAGGATGTGCGCGGCATCCAATAGAGGCCGGTGTCGTTGGCGATAAACATTGCGCTGATGATTCTTTGCCTGTTGTTCATCAACGTGTCGGCTGATCCAAACCGGATGGCAAGGTGAAGGCGGTTACCTCCAAGGGTTAACCACTACCCCTGGAGGATTCGTGCAACGTGTGCTCCTAACGGTTGAGGGCGCTATCGATCCCCAGCCGTAACTACGTTGTGCACAGGAGAATCGCCGGCTTGTCCTTGCTGGTGATCGTCACGAGTCCATGACTCAGCGGTCTTTGCCTTGCGTCCTGCTTATCGGGCGCTTGGCGCCAAACCTCAGCGCACCCGTGCAAGTCTTGAGGCGCGACCACGATGGTGTATTGACGGCCCACTCGCGGCTGCCCGCGATCCAAGACCGTGGCAGGATGCGATTGATGAAATCCGAGGCACTAGCCGTGAGACTGCGCGAAGGCGTTACCACTGCCACCCCCGAGTGGGCCGGGGTAGCACCTGACATGTGTGTGATGCAGGCGATTGAGATCCCATGACCCACGTTGTCGTTGTCGGTGCTGGACTCGGGGGGCTACGGGCTGCTGAGTTGCTGCGCAAGAGTAACTGTGACGTCACCGTCATTGGTGACGAAAAGCATTTGCCCTACAACCGGCCACCACTGTCTAAGGAGGCGCTCAAGGGTGGTGTTGACGTTGAGAGCCTGCATTTCCGCCGAAAGCGCGAGGATGTTCAATGGCGGCTCGGCGCCCCGGCCACGGCCTGTTCCCTAGCCGAGCGTTGGGTTGAGGTCGGCGACGAACGTGTTGATTTTGATGGACTCGTTATCGCCTCTGGTATTCGCGCCCGACACCTCAATGTTCCCGGCCCCACCCCCACCACGCTACGCACCGCCGATGATGCGATCGCCCTGCGTGATCGACTGACGAATGGGGCATCACTACTCATCGTGGGTGCCGGATTCATCGGCTGCGAAGTAGCTGCCACGGCACGGCAACTGCGCTGCGAGGTCACCGTGACCGCCTTTGACGACTACCCCATGGTGCGAGCGCTAGGCCCTGAGTTGGGTGCAGCCATGCAGGCCGCGCACGAAGCACACGGGGTGCATTTCCACCTCGGCGTCGGGGTCGATGAATTTCACACCGACGGTGTCACCACGAGCGATGGCCAACGACTACACGCAGATGTCGTGCTCGAGGCGGTGGGAAGCGTTCCTAACGTAGAATGGCTGCAGGACAACGACTTAGATCTAACCGATGGAGTGCTCACCGACAATCTGCTGCGCGTCGTTGGCACTGACGCCCCCGCGGTAGCGGTGGGTGATGTGGCCCGATTCCCCAACCCACTTTTTGATGATGTGCCCCGGCGCATTGAACACTGGAACATGCCAACAGAAACAGGTAGACAGGCCGGTCGCACGCTAGCTGATTTGCTCGCAGGTGCCTCAACCACCGAGGTCTTCACCCCGATGCCGGCGTTCTGGTCGGATCAGTACGACATCGGCCTGCAGTCCTACGGGATGCCGGGGCTTGGCGCACCACGACTCGTCGACGGTGCATGGGATGGCGACTGCATCGTGGAGTATCACGACGCAAGCGGGCGACTCGTGGGCGTGGTGGGCGTCAACCGCACCCGTGAACTCATGCCCTACCGCACCAGGATCGGTCTGGAATAGCCCTTCCGGGCGATCAGCGGCAGAGTGTGGACATGCAGGGGGCTGTTGCGGTCGTTGGTTCGGTCCTTATCTTGACCTGGCCCATTGTTGTCATGCTCGTTCGCTCCCTCATCGAAGCGTCTCGATGGAACAGCATCCTGATGGCCCGCGCCTGGATCGGTGCCTGGTTTTCTGGAGTTGGAATCATCATCACCGCCGCCTGGATTATGGTCGTTATCGCGATTCGACTCATCACCGATGCGTTCCTGGCTGATCAGGATTCCGTTGGGGCGATGACCTGGGTTCTGGTGGTCGGCGCCATGGTCATCATGGTGCCCTTCGCTATCCGCCGGCCCAAAGACTACGATCCTTAATCTACATGCGTTCACGTAGTGAGTCATATATCGGCGGCCCGTTGAGTAGTTTTGCCGCAATCATGGCAGTTCCCGCCGCCAAGAGCATGGGAATAACCTGCGACGTGGTGGCGGTCATTTCGATAATCAAGATGATGCCGGTGAGTGGTGCTCGTACGACCGCGGCAAAAAATGTTGACATGCCCACAATGGCAAAGGCTAAGGGTGACAGGTCAAGAGTGGGCATCAGCGAATTCAAAGTTGATGCCACCAGCGAGCCAGCGACAGCCCCCACCACCAGCAGCGGGGCGAAGAGGCCACCTGGTGTTCCCAGGGAGTAGGACAATGGGCCGAGGAAAAACCGCACAATAAAGATGAGCAGCAGGGTACCTAGGGAGTAGGAGCCGACCAGCACGTTTTCATTTAGCGGGCCACCACCGCCGATAAGGAATGGCGCGAACACTCCTAGCAATGCCACCAGGCCGCCTACTGCCCCGGCAATAATCTCCGGAGGGACTCTGCGGATACTCCCTGCAAGGTCGAGGAGCAGCAGTACTGAGCGGTTGTAGACGACACCGAGGGCGCCGAGGGCGAGGCCGAAAAGGGCATACAGGGCGAGATGCCAGTGCGGGCCGGCCGGCAGGTTTGGCACTGAAAAAATTGGGCCTCCACCCACGATCCATCCTGATACCGTCAGTGCCGCAGCGCTAGCCACGAGTGTGGCAACGATTAATCGGGTTCGAAAGGCACGCGCCACCTCTTCGAAAACGAACATGGCACCGCCCAGTGGTGCGCTGAAAGCCACGCCCAACCCTGCACCCGCCAAGGATGCCGTGAGCGTTCGCCGGTCGTGTTGACTCAGCCCGGCTAATCGAGCCGCCTGATTGCCGATGGTTGCACCGATCTGCACCGTGGGGCCTTCCCTACCCAGTGCCAAGCCCGAGCCGATCGCGAGGAGGCCACCGAAAAACTTTGCCGGGATGATGCGCAACGGTGAGACTTCGTCGTCGCCGCGCATATTGGCTTCCACATGTTGCACGCCGCTGCCGGAAGCTTCGGGCACGAAACGAACGATAAGACGTGCCGCGGCCACGGCGATGGCGGCGATCGCCACCGGAATAATCCAACGCGCTGCTGGGTTTTCATCAGCCCAAGCCAACAGGTCAATGCGAGGTTCAAAGGCCTGGTTCAGGAACCACCGAAAGAGCCCACCGAGCAGGCCGGCCAGCACCCCACCAATAGCCGCGACGATGGCCAACCGGATGATGCCCCCGGATGCGCCGTCATCTTCGGGAAACAACGTGACCCGAGGATAAGGCCCGACATGGTAGTCGCTCATGCTGTGTCCTCGTCCTGAGTCTGGCGGCGGCTCTCATGTCAAGGTATATGTGAAACCTCAGGTTAACCGAAGGAAGTGGGGTTGGGGATTCTTTGCCGGACCGGCCCAACGCGCAGCCGGGGCGCTAGTTCCCAAAATTAACGCACAGGTGCACTACCAACCTTGGGTCAGTGTGTCGATCTGCACCTTGAGAAGCCCAAGGCTTCGGTCCTCGCCACGGATGCGAACCTTGATGCCGGAATTTCCGTCCCATTGCGCCCCTGTTGGGGTAAAGGTCACCTGGGTCCAGGTGCCGCGCCGCAGTTGAGTTTCATCTCCGTGCACCCAGGTGCCGTTGGAGTCGCGCATCGACAGACGACCCTGCCATTGGTTGCGGGGGCTATCGGGACTAACGCGGATCCAGACAGCAAGTCGGTTGCCGTTCTCAGCGCTCAGCGAGGTGGCTTTATCAGCCACCGAAACCCGGGCCTTCTGCCCGGGCGCGATACCGGTCTTAACCTCAAGGCTGCGTCGGCCAGAGTGTGCCTTGCGGCTGGCGGACATCTCAGAACGTGAGGTCCACTGCGACACCGCCTTCGGACCGAAACTATAGACGCCACCGTTGAGGGAGAGGTTTTGCATGTGATCACGCACGGCTGCGCCATAGGTGGTGGGTGTGCCGTCGTAGTTGGTCAGCAATGCCGGGCCTGACCTGCAATCTGCCGTACTCCACGACCAGGGTGTGTAGCCCACCCCGGTGCGGTCGGCCCAGTCCATGTACTCAGAGGTGAAGTCGCCCGTGCACGTGTCTTCACCGATCTCGGTGGATACCACCGGATGAGTCTTGGCTACCTCAGCAATCGTTGCATCCCAACAACTTTCAGTATTGCACTCGCTGAAGGAATAAATGTGCACACCGGCCGCCAGATTATTGAGCGGATCCGTTGGCGCGTGTGCGACCCATTCAGAAAGATCCCCACCCCAGTTAAGGCCACTGGCAATGAGAAGGTTCCTGGCCCCGGTGCCACGTACAGCGTTCACGAGGTCTTGCATCCCGGCCGCTTCCCAGCCCTCGGCGGTTGTGCAGCCGTCACGCCAGCAATTCCAGGAAATATCGTGCGGCTCGTTGTACAGGTCGAAGGCCACCGAAGGGTTATCGGCAAAAGTCGCTGCAACAGATGCCCAAAAATCCGGAGAATGATCGGCATCGGCCATGACCTGCTGGCTGTAGGCAATATTTGTGCCCGGTGCATTCCAGTGCAGGTCCAAGATGGCAAGCATGCCGGCGGCATTGATGCGGTCAACGAAATCTGAAATGGCGGTCTGGTAAGCCTGCCCGCTGTACTGGGGGGATACCCCGTTGATGCCAAGCCAGCAGGTTTCGTTCATCGGCACGCGCACCGTGTTGCTGCCCCAGGATTTGATCAGTTCCAGTGTGGTCGCGTCGACGGGGCCGTCAAAGAACCCCCAGCCCTGGGCACAGGCATATTCGGCCCCTGACCTGTTGACCCCGATGAGGCGAATACCGGTGCCGTCGCCGTCGACGAGTCGATTGCCCTGCACCGTGGGGGATGGGCTCTGGGTAGTGTCGGCCTGCGTCGCCGATGTAGTCAGAGGCACCAGCGCGAAGGCAAGGGCGGCAGACAATGCAGCGGCAGCGATGTGACGCGGACGAAGTGGAATCACGCGCCAGGATATCGCTCGGCGAAGTGGTGATGCAGCCTGGTTTGTATCCACTCCCAAGCTCCGGGTGCGGTTATCCCTTGCTGCCGCGGGCCTAGCCAGCGGGAATCTAGCCGGCGAGGCAGGCGGCCGCGCCTTGCCGGGCAAGTTTGCGTGCCGAGCACATCGCCACCTGCGGGTAGTACTCGCCCATGACCGCCTCGGCCGCCGCTGGATCGTTGGTGACTTCGATGGAGGTAGCCGACTGTGCAAAAGCTGGGTTGGGCAGCATATTTCGCAGGGCGATGAACTCTTGTGTGGTGCCGTAGCGTGCCGACATCGGTAACCAGGTCATCGCCTTGGATTTGGCTAGACGCTTGTCAATGCGCTTCTTATCAGAGGGGAATGACAGCACCAGCGTCACCTGATTTCCGGCCGCGCCTCGGGTGCTTGGAGTTTGATAGTCGGCCGTGCATCCCACAACCTTGTTCTCGCCTCGACCCACCACGACGGCTGGATACGGGGAGGTATAGACGTAGTTACAAAAAGACCAGTAGCGCAAATCTTTTCCTGCTGGCCACACTTCAGGCGTGGTACCGGATGGTGTTGTAGGCATCGTTGCTCGCATCACCACGACGCGGCCTTTTTGCGGGGTAAACAGCGCACCGATGTAGGCACTGCTCGCGTTAGGGAAGGGGGTGGCCAGTGACTGGACCTTGAACGACTCTAATTCTGGCGGGCAATCGTTTCCACAGTCCGGGATCGGCGGATTTTTGCGGTCGGTGAGCGCCTTAACGAGACTGGCACCGGCTTTGGTTCTGGCGAGCACCTTGCGGTCTGCCTTCGTGCATTGGCTCAATAGCTCTGTGCTGCCGTCCTTGTAATGCAGTGTCACCTCGGGAAGCGGCATCGCGTTGAAGGACCCGGTGGGAACGTAGATGCGCATCATCAGAAAGTTCAGATCGGCTGGAGTGCCCGGAATGAGCGGTTCCACTGCCTGCTGTGGAGACAGCGGCAGCACGTTTTGCCCGGTCTTCGTGTCGGACAGGGTCAGGGTCCACGCGCCACCTGCAGCTGCATCGTTGACCCATGGGTTTATCGAATCAGGATCGGGCGCGATTTCGAAATCGGTGATTGCTGAGAGCTGGCCACCCGGTGACTTGAACAATTGGGCGTCACCGCCGTAGGCCTGTATTGCAAAGTAGCGAGCGTTCGGATACTCACCACTGAGCGTGATTTCATCAACCTCATCAGTGCCATAACCCATAGTCCAGTAGGCGGCGCTGGTGTCGGGATAAAACACATTCGAGTTGGCTAGCGATGTCTCGATCCACCAAGAACACGGCTGGGCATCTGTAGCGGCAAGTGGTGCATCGGCAGCGATCGCCGGGGCCACACCGACCATGGCAGCGGTGGTGATCGTGGCGAGGGCGAGGACAGCAGTTTTCTTCACACCATCATTATGGTTCACAGCCTCATTATGTGGGGACATAGTCATCATCTGGATGTGGGGCTGAGTGAAGCGTTCAGCCATCTTCGGTTTTCACCTAGGTGCTTGTTGATCCATCTCGGCGAGGGTGATGCCTCTGGTTTCTTTCAGCCGAAGCAGCAGTGGCAGTGCGATCAGCGAGGCGACGACGAGAAGTCCGGCTGGTGCTATGGGCGTGTCAAAGACGCTGATCAGCCACGCGGCAACCAAGGGGGCGAAGCCGCCGAGCACGGCCGTGCCCAGGTTGTATCCGGTGGCGAGAGCGGAGTAACGGGCCCGCGACGGAAACTGCTCGCCGATAGCGGCGACCACGGGGCCGCCGTAGAGCATGAGTAGCGACAGCAGCGCGAGACCGGCGAGTACCACGATCCAGACCGGTTCGTTCGTCATCAGCCACAGCAGCGGAAAGCTCAGTACGACGAAACCAATCGAAGCACCGATGAGGGTCGGTTTTCGCCCGACTCGGTCGGAGAGCAGGCCGAAAAAGGGGGTAGCGACCGCATAGACAATGGTCATACCGGTGGTCACCCACAGCGCGGTGTCGCTTTGAATATCGGAATAGGTGTCCAAAATCGTGGGTACGAAGCCCAGCACAACGTAGTAAAGAATTCCACCGAAACCGGCAAGAAATGCGGCTGTGAGTACCGGGCCGGGCAAATGCCGCAGCGCATAACGCAGTGGTTTCGCTGGGACAGTGCCGTCCTGCTCTTCCTGCTCGAACGCCTGTGTTTCCTCCATGCGGCTACGCATCACCAAAGCGAAAAGCCCGAGGGCGCCACCCACCAGATAACAGGCTCGCCAACCGTAGTCAGACATGGCCTGTTCGGACAACACGGTGGTGAGCGTGGCGACGAGGGCGGAGGCAAGGAGCACGCCGATGCCGGAGGTGAAGACGGCCGTTGCTGCGAAGAAACCACGCCGGTTCGCCGGGGCCTGTTCCACTAGTTGAACGACCGTACCGGAATACTCACCACCGGCAGAAAATCCCTGCACCATGCGCATCGCGGTGAACAGCAGGGTGGCAGCAATCCCGATGCTGGCGTAGGTGGGCAAAAAAGCGGTAAGCGCCATCGGGATCGTCATCATCAGAATCGACAGAACAAGGGCTTTCTTACGCCCGAGTCGGTCACCGATACTGCCGAAGAATGCTCCGCCTGCGATACGCAGCAAGGAGCCGGCAGCGAAAACGCCGAGGCTGGCAATAATCGCGGTGAGTTGGTCGTCGGTAGGGAAAATGAGCGGGGCAACGATGGGGACCAAATATAAATAGAGGCCATAGTCAAACCACTCGACCACGGTGCCCGCTGAGCCGTAGATCACCGAATTTCTGCTACGTCGCTTCTCGGCCGCGGCAAAGGTCTGCGCGCTCACGTCGTTAACCGTACGCGGAATTGCCGAAAGGGGTGGCCTCAGGTTGAAATTGTGCGTCGATCATAGGCTGTAGGCATGCCCAAGGAATTAGCGCTCACCATCTCTGATGCGGTCTGGGAATCACTTCAGGCACGTTCGGAGTCTAGCGGCCATACGATCGAATCTTTGGTGCACCAGATGCTAGCCGAAGCACTTGACGTGGCGCACCATTCCGTTTTTCAGGTGTCGACCTCAGGTGCCATTGTGCAAGGTCTCTACCAGGGTTCTGTCACCCTGGGCGACCTACGCAACCATGGCGATCTAGGGCTAGGCACCTTCGTTGACCTTGACGGGGAAATGATCGTCATTGATGGGTGCTGCTACCAAGCAAGATCTGATGGCTCAGTTCGGGTGGCCAGCGATGATGAACTCACCCCCTTTGCCACGGTGGTGTCCTTCGCCCCTGCGCTATTCATGCACACGCCACCGATCGATACCTTCGCGGACTTAACGGGTGCGCTCGATACCGTACGCACCAGCGCCAATTACATTACTGCGATTCGTATTGACGGTACGTTCGACCACGTCCGGGTGCGTACCGCCTGTAAGCACGCGTCGGGAACTCATCTCGTAGCGGCTACTCAAGATCAACAGGAGTTCGACTTCACCGACATCGCCGGTTCTATGGTGGGCTTTTGGAGTCCGCCATTTACCGCTGCGATTGGTATCGAGGGTTACCACCTCCATTTCATTAGCGATGATCGGGCCCACGGCGGCCATGTCCTAGATATTCGGTCAGGTGCGCTGAAGGTCAATGCCCAAGAGGTCACCGATGTTCATCTGTCCATGCCGGAGACCGCCGACTTCGCAGCAGCTGATCTCACCGGCGACACGGCAGCGGCCATCAGCATCGCCGAGCATTGAGCGCGGCACTTCTTTCCTGGTCCCGAGAAGTTCACAGTTGTGAAAATTCCGGATAAGGACTGTGGACGGGTTAGGCTTCTTCGATGATGAAGCAGTCAAGAGCGGTCTCAGTGGCAGTGGTTGCGGCTTCTACCGCGACCCTTTTGGTGTTGTCGCTAACCGGTGTGGGGATGGCAAAGTCGGCCGTGGATGCCCCAGTGGCAACCGCTGTTGCGCCGGTTCCCGTCACGGTAAGTATGCCGGTGTACTCCGTGCCCACCCCGGGCCGAACCGGCACCAACGGCATCATCCGCATGCGTGTTGGTGATGGGCCCCTTATCAAGGTCATGGTGGACACCGGGACCGTCGGCCTCCGTTTATGGGGCCGAGTCCCCGAGGGTGCACAGATCTCAGATCAATCCATCACTACTCGGCTGGATGGAAAGTCAGTGCGTGGCGCAATCGGGTCGGCATCAATGAACTTTTCCGGAGTAACGACCACTGAGAACGTTCCATTTCAGTACATCAACACGACCAGCGGTTATATCAATCGCTGGAAGAGTTTGGGCGTCTCCGGCATTATCGGACTTGGCGTGGGTGCGGGCGATCTCACCAACCCCCTCATGTCCTTGCCGGGAGTTTTGAGCGAATCGTGGAGCCTGAACTTTAAGCGACGGGGCACTGCGGGCAGCCTCATCCTAGGAGCCTCTGCGCCTCTAGACGCCACCATGAACTTCGATCTTCCCAGCCAGGGCCGCAACCGCTTTGGGCATTTAATCTGGGACGACCACTCCGCTAATGGTTGCTGGTCTGTTGCCTATCGGCCGGCGCTTTGCGTACCCACCTGGTTCGACTCCGGCTTCACCCGGATGCGAGTGACTGGAAAAGAGTTCAACCGCCTTCCCGTGACAGCTTCTGGGCGGCTCGATAACAAAACGTCGGTGCGTCTAGCGGTCGAAACGAGTTCATTTTTTGGCTATCGAGTCAAGGCGGGCAATAAAGCCTCCCGAAACTTGGTGAAGGTCATTCCCCGGGGTCGTTCGGTGATCAACACTGGAAACGCCGTGTACTTCGCGTTCACCGTGACCTATGCAACCGCAACCGGCAATATCTATCTCAGCAGCAACACTGATTAGGAGGACTGATACATGTCGGAAAACAATGGGGTTGACAGCTCCGGTTTGAGTCGTCGGCAGCTACTTCAAGCCGCCGGTGTGGTCGGTGCAGCAGGAGTTGCCGCGGGTATGACGGTCGGTGCAGGGGCTGCTCAAGCTGCGCCTCTGACCCCGTTTCAGGCACGAGGACGGCTCAGTCGACGACCGAACTTTCTGATCATCATGGTTGATGAGCAGCGCCACCCACCCTTCTATGAAAGTAATGAACTCAAAGTGTGGCGTGAAGCAAATCTTCCTGCTCAAAACTTTCTGCGTCGGAAAGGTTTTGAATTTACCCACCACCACGTGATGTCGGTCGCGTGTCAGCCGAGCCGGGCATCGATTTACACCGGTCAGTATCCGTCGCTGCACGGTATCGCGCAAACATCTGGGGCAGGAAAAAGCGCAATCGAAGATGATTTGTACTGGCTGGACCCCACCACCGTGCCCACGCTTGGTTCATGGTTTCGTGCGGCCGGCTACGACACGTATTGGAAGGGCAAATGGCACATTTCTGATGCCGACCTCTACCAGGCTGGCTCGTACAACCCATTGCCTTCCTACACTGACCGAGGGGCGCGTGACCCGTTCTTAGAAGATGTCTACCTTGAATCCGCGCGCTTGGAACAGTATGGATTTACCGGCTTCGTTGGCCCGGAACCGCACGGCAGCAATCCACTCAACTCTGGCTCCTCAGGACCTGGCGGCCGTGGCCGAGACGAGGCGTATGCAGACTTCAGCATTGAGGAATTGCAGCGGTTGCAAACGGCGGATAATCCGTGGCTGATGGTCGCATCATTCGTCAACCCGCACGACATCACCCTGTGGGGCAACCTCACCCTGGCGGCGGACCTCACTGGTGCAGCCAACTCGTTCTACCTTGCTGAGCAACTCATCAACTCAAATGTGCCCAGCAATCTTTTCGGTCCGGAATATCGCGTGTCGGCAAGTGAAGACCTGAGCACCAAACCCGATGCTCAGGCCAGTTTCGTAGCTCGATATCCGGATGGATTTCAACCGCTGACAAACGATGACGACTACCACCGCTTCTACTACCAACTGCAAAAGAACGTGGATGCCCAGATTTCGCGCGTGATCGCTGCGCTGCGTAGTAGCCGTCGTCAATACCGGGACACCATCATTGTGTATCTGTCCGATCATGGCGAAATGCTTGGAGCACATGGTGGAATGTTCCAAAAATGGCATTCGGCATACGATGAAATGCTTCGTGTTCCCTTCGTGTTCCATAATCCAAAGCTGTTCCCGCAGTCAGTGAGCAGCGATGAGATCACCAGTCACGCCGATCTGCTGCCCACGATGCTCGGGCTCGCCGGGTTGGATGAAAACGTGCTTGCCAATCAACTGAAAGAAACTCACACCCAGGTTCGACGCCTCGTGGGCCGGGACCTGTCGGGCGTTTTGCTTGGGGAGCAGTCGCCCAATCGTCTTGCCAATGACTCGGTCTTCTTCATGACCGATGATCAGCCATTCAAGGGCAAAAATGCGATTTCGACGTTCGGCTTGCCGTACCAGCCGGTAGATCAGCCCAACTGCGTGGAGACAGTGGTCACCTACTTACCCACGGGGCCGGATGGCGAACGCGAGCGATGGAAGTATTCGCGGTACTGGGATAACCCAGATTTTTGGACTACTCCGAACGTGCAGGATGTGTTCACCTTCGTTCCCGGTCCGGTGAATCGACCGGGAACGCGCGTGGCGACGACAACGGTCAAGGCCGCGAACCCCACTGGCGGCCAGGTGGCGCCGCCGGCTGATCAATTTGAGATGTACAACGTCACCCGTGATCCTGCTGAAATAGACAATCTGTACGGCAACCGTACCCATGCCCAAACGCAGGCACTGTTGGTTGCCCGGCTAAACGAACAGCGCACAACGAAGCGCCTCAGCCCTACCACCCAGCCGTGGGCCGATGGTTCAAGCCAGCAGTTCCCGTTTCAACCGACGAATAGTTGAGGTTCGCTACACCAGTTCGCTGGCCTGAGGGTGCACGATTAGAGTCATCGGTCGGGATTCGACCGGTAACAACGAGAGAAGGAAAAGCATGGAATTCGGACAGTTCTTGTGGAGTCTGCTCATCATCTTCTTCATGATCATGTACTTCATGATTTTGTTCTCGGTGATCATTGACCTCTTCCGCCGTCACGACACGAGTGGCTGGGTAAAAGCGGCGTGGATCGTGGTGCTGCTCATTGTGCCGTTCATCTCGCTACTGATTTATGTCATCATCTACGGCCAGTCCATGGGCAAGCGACAGATGACAGCGGCAATGGAAGCACGTCAAGAGACCAATGATTACATTCGCTCTGTCGCTGGTACTTCGGCGTCGGACCAGATCGCCCAGGCCCACAAGCTGCTTGATGCCGGTGCGATCACGCAAGAGGAGTTCAACAAGATCAAGACCAAGGCGTTGGCCTAGTAGGCACCGATCTCCATCAAGCTGGGACCGTCACGAATGTGACGGTCCCAGCTTTTTAGGTGGCCGGTGGATCTTTGGGCTTGGCCTGGGGAACAGGTTCGTCAAAGTCGGCGATGGCCACCTGCGTTGGGCGGCGAATAACCCAGGTAAAGGCCGCGATGATGGCGAGACCTCCAAGGATTACCTCGGCTAATTGGATGGGTCCGCCCTGGGCAAATTCGATGATGGTGGAGCCCACTTGCTGGCTCAGGACGAACACCGCCATGACCAGGACAAACCAACCAAATCCTGCCCGCAACCTGTCCGGATGGATGTATCCCACGAGGCGACTACCGATCAACGCGCCCACGACGGCGGCTGCTGTCACGATCAACGTAATGGGCCACTCAATCTGGGTTTCAGCGTTCCAACTCACCGGTGAATCACCGCCGAAGGTGAGTGCGTAGCCGAAGAAACCGGCTGAAGACTTCATGGCGACCACGAGCAGGGAGGTTGCTACTGCATTGGGCATGGCGAGGCCACCGAGGAGAGCCAGCGCCGGGACAACCAGGAAGCCCCCGCCCGCGCCGACCAGGCCGGTGACCAGGCCAACAATGAGTCCGTCAAGAATTATTCTGAAAACGGGGAGCCCGGAATGGGCTTTGCCCGCAATTTTCTTGCGTCCACGAATCATGGCTACTGCGGTCACAGCCATCATGACCGAAAACGCGGCGAGCAGAAGCGCACCGGGTAGTAGTGCGCCTACCTGACCGCCGATAAAAGCGCCCACCATGCCGGCGAATCCGAAAATCAATCCGGTTCGCCACATCACTCGCCCGGCGCGGGCATGGCCGATGAGTCCAAAGACGGAGGTGACCGCAACAACGAAAAGGCTCGCGGTGATTGCTTGTTTGGCGTCGAACCCCACCACGTAAACCAGGAGCGGGGTGGTCAAAATTGAACCGCCACCGCCGAGGATTCCAACTGCCATCCCGATGAAGATGGCGAGAAATCCGGCGAGCAGCGTGATGATTCCCATGACGAGGGTGTCCTGTCCTTAGGCGGTAATTGGTGAGCGCGCGGGAGTCCAGGTGGACTCGAGGCTGAAGCGGTCGGCGCGGATGTAGGTTTCGCGCCACTCGATGGGGTGTTGCTGGGCCAGGGCGAAACGTTCCATCATGAGGAGAGCGGTGTGCTCGGCTACGTGGAGTTGCTCAGCGATATGAGATGGCGCGTTAATGGCGGTGACCTTCTCGGTTCCGGCATCCACGGTGACACCGCACAGGTCATGGAGTTGGGCGTAGAGGCCGGCTTCTTGGAAGTCGACGCCGAGCAGGGCGGCCGCCGGTTCGGCGGGGAGCCACGAGGTGTCGACCGCTAGCGGTTCGCTGGCGGCGTAGCGAACCCGCTCCAAGACGATCAGTTCCGTATCGACTGGCAGCCCCAGGTTTTCGGCCACCACCCCGTTGACGGTTCGGGCGAGGCGGCGGACCTGACTGTGATGGTCAACACCTTGGGCTTTCATAGAGTCGAAGAGTGAATACAAGGTGTTGAGGTCTTGTTCGAACCGTGGTGGGGTGAGGGTGGTACCCCGGCCTCGCTCACGGCGAATGAGACCCTCGTTGGTGAGCACCCGCATGGCTTCGCGGATCGTGTGTCGGCTCACGTCGTAAGCCTCGGTCAGGCTCAGTTCACCGGGAAAGCCGGCCGCAAAGTCGCCGGTCATGATGCGCGCCCGCAGGTCGGCGTGTACCTGGGCCCACAGTGGCATCGGATCGGTTCGATCGGGGCGCTGTATTCCTGGCCAAGTGCGGGACATGGGGTAAATGTACGGACATCCGGACAATCTGTCCAGCCGTTCGAGCAATCTCTTGCGCAGTAGGCTGCAAAGCGTGGATCTTGTGTGGCGAGAGGCGCCGTCGGAACCGATTTTCGTGGGCGGTACTGGACGCAGCGGCACCACGATTGCGGGGCAGTTGCTCGGTCGCCATGCCCAGGTCGGCTCCACCAATCCGCGTGAGTTGCGCTTTATTGCATCGTTTGGTGGACTCGCTGATGCCTACGCAGGCCAATGCACACCGGAGGAGGTCATCGCCAACCTCCGCGCCCACTGGTACGTCCGGATCAAGCCCTCAGGTGCGAGGTCAGGGTTGTTCCGTCGAGTCAGCGAAGCCGAACTGGATTTACTGGCGGCGGACTATGAGAGTGGCTTCCCCGTCGACCCCTTCGTCGCATCAAGGCGCTTCGCCGAGACGATTGTTTCTAGCCGGACGCGTCGGAATCCGTTGAGTCGCTGGGTCGACACAACCCCGGCGAACGCTCGAAACGCTGATCGGGTACTCGCGCTCTTCCCCGAGGGGAAAGTGGTGCATATGATGCGTGACGGTCGCGACGTTGCGGCGTCTTTCGTATCCAAACCATTTGGGCCCAGCGAAGTCATCCAGGGCCTGGATGCTTGGCGTGATCGCATGATTGAGGCCCATCGGGCTGAGGTCAACTGTCCGGTCGGGCGGGTGCTGCGAGTAAACCTGGAACAGTTGGCTTCGACTGA
>Ga0115564_10002735_pt1 | contig 15203 bp, 15 predicted proteins | sample COGITO_mtgs_1105_7_FD_88680 | JGI IMG/M metagenome (GOLD analysis project Ga0115564, IMG submission 88680) | Pelagic marine microbial communities from North Sea - COGITO_mtgs_110523 | ecosystem: Environmental > Aquatic > Marine > Epipelagic | place: Germany:Helgoland, sampling site Kabeltonne...
AATTTTTATGAATGACAACAGAAAACCCATTCAAGTACTTCAAAACTTCGCCCAAAATTATCCGCTTAGCGGTTATGTATTACGTGCGTTACCCTCTTAGTTTTCGCCAAGTTGAAGATATCTTGCATGAACGCGGCACTTTGAGATGTGATAGGCTTTGTCTGACAACACCTAATTGGACACCGATATATTGTTTGGGGGCTTGATAAAATTATTAAATGATGTACATGTTAAGTAAATGATGTACATGTTAAGTAAATGATGTACATGTTAAGTAAATGATATACATGTTAAGTAAATACAACACGATAACAAACTCATGAAAACTGGAGGAGTAACCATGAAACATTTATTAAAACTAACAACAGCCGCCGTTGTTGTGTTAGGTACCAGCATTTCCGCAATGGCCGATGACATCACACTAACGATTTCCAGTTGGGCGCCACCAACCCAAGTCTTTAACGCTGAAATGTGGCCAAGCCTTTCTGAAATGATTTTAGAAGCAACCGGCGGCAAAGTTAAAACAGAGTTGAAACTCGGCCTTGCACCACCACCTGCACAAATGGATTTGGTAATGGACGGCGCGGCCGACATGACAATCATCTTCCACGGCTACCAACCTGGTCGTTTCACCGGCACAAAACTGGCTGAATTGCCAGGCTACATTGGAAACGCAGAAGCAGCATCCGTTGCTTACTGGCGCGTGCACGAAAAATTCCTTGCGCAACTAGACGAGCATAAAGGCGTAAAGCTTATGGCCCTGACCACACACGGTCCGGGTCAAATCCACTCTAACAAAGACATCAAAACCTTGGCAGATCTGAGAGGTTTGAAAACACGTATTGGTGGCGGCGTTGCTGGTGATGTTGGTGCAGCACTTGGCCTTGTTGGTATCCGTGTTCCAGCACCAAAAGTTTACGAAACACTTTCATCTGGCGCTGCCGACGCGGTTGCAATGCCAATGGAGAGCCGTAAGGGTTTTAAATTGACAGAAGTTGCGGCAAATGTTTTAGAAATGCCGGGCGGTTACTACCGTGGTTCATTCGCGTTCTTGATGAGCCAAGAGAAGTTCGACAGCTTACCTGAGGATATCCAAAAAGCACTGGACGAGAAAGTCTTTGGAGAACCTGCATCACGTATGTTGGGCCAAAAGTGGGACAAAGTTGATGCCATCGGTCGCCAAACATCTTTTGATGCTGGCAACACAATCAATATGGCATCTGATGCGGACATCACGGCGTACAAACTGATCACTGCTGCAGTGACCGAAAAGGTTCTGGGCGAATTGTCAGCCAAAGGCGTTGATGCGCAAGCGGCTTATGACATGATCAAAGCCGAAACGGATAAATAATCTAACATATGGCGGCGCGGAATTATCGCGCCGTCATTTTGCCGCCATTTTATGGGGGGGGATATAATGAATAACCTGTTAAAAAAAACCACCAATCTGCAAGTGTTGCCAGTCTATGTGGCCTCTGCTGCGCTGTTTTTTCTTATGTGTCTGACTTTTACTGACGTGATCCTACGTTCAATGTTTAATGCCCCAATAGAGGCTGCAACTGAACTCACTCGCATGTCAATGGCGATCATGGTTTTTTCGATTTTACCTTCTCTCTCGGGTCGTGGCCAACACATCGCCGTTGACCTGCTAGACGGTTTGTTCACGCACCCAACCGTCCAGCGTATAAAAGCGGCAATGATAAATCTGTCTTGTGGTGGCATGTTGCTTTGGCCTGCGCAACGGGTATCAGTTCTGGCTGAACGCGCGCGCTCTTACGGGGATGTTACGGAATACTTAAACATCCCTCAATTCTATATCGCATGGTTTATTGCCATCATGACATTCGCAACTGCTGCGGTGTTAATTATTCGCGGATTGCTTGAGCTCTTCGCCCCTAAAATGCTGGAACCTAATGATGTTTGAAGCTTTAATTGGATTTACCTGTGTCCTTGGCCTTGTGATGTTGCGCATGCCTATTGCTTTTGCAATGGGTCTGGTCGGAATGGTTGGTTATATGTATGAAACCAGCTTTCGTGGTGCGATATCAATGGTGTCTCGCCTCATCATAGACACATCTCAGGATTACGGTCTCTCCGTTGTTCCCTTGTTTATCCTGATGGGGCTCTTTGTAAACAAAGGAGGTATTAGCCGCGAACTCTATGCGGTTTCAAATGCATTCTTGGGGCACATGCGCGGTGGCCTTGCGATGGCGACAATCGTAGCCTGTGGCGGCTTTGCGGCGATTTGTGGATCATCCCTTGCTACTGCGGCGACAATGTCCAAGGTGGCGATGCCCGAAATGCGTAAATACAATTACGCCGACAGCTTATCGACCGCATCAATCGCGGCGGGTGGCACATTAGGCATCCTGATCCCACCATCGGTTATCTTGGTGATCTACGGCCTATTGACAGAAACATCGATTGGCAAATTGTTCATGGCAGGTATCGTTCCAGGCTTGATCGGAATTTTGGGTTATCTGTTGGCCGTTCGTTACACAGTGATGCGCAATCCAGCTGCGGGTCCTGCTGGCCCGCGTATTGATTGGGCTGGTCGGATCAAGGCATTGCGTGGCGTTTGGGCTGTATTACTGTTGTTCTTCTTGGTCATTGGTGGTCTGTATGGCGCGCTGAATTTCTGGCCAATCAATTTGACATTTTCCCCGACTGAAGCCGCAGGTATGGGGGCCGCTGGAGCTTTCATCATCGCCCTATCGCGTCGCGCAATCGATTTTGCTGAGATCAAGGAAGTGTTGCGCGAAACGACCGTTACAACATCATCATTGTTTTCGGTTCTTATTGGTGCATGGATATTTTCTAACTTCGTAAATATTGCCGGTCTGCCAGAGGCACTGCTAACCATGGTCACGCAATACTCGCTCCAACCTTGGATTGTGATGATGTTTATTGTTTTTGTTTACATCGCCCTTGGATGCATTTTCGAAAGTTTGTCGATGTTGTTGTTAACAGTACCCATCTTTTTCCCACTTGTGCGCGACTTGGGATATGATCCGATATGGTTCGGTATCATTGTCGTTGTTGTAACTGAAATATCCCTGATTACGCCGCCTGTTGGATTGAATGTGTTCATCCTTAAAGGTGTGGTTCCAGACGTTACGACAGCCACAATATTCCGCGGTGTAACGCCGTTCTGGATCGCAGACATCATTCGATTGTTACTTTTATTAGGTATCCCAACGTTATCATTGTTTCTGCCAAATCAAATGGGTGGTCTTGGTCACTGATGGTTGGAGTGGTGATGTTGTTTCTCTGTTCGTGTATGTTTAAAACCTTCATCGCGCGTAACATGCGTCATAATAACCACTTGTGTCGCTCGATATATTAAAATATTAGTTAACATGTAAACTAATATTTTTTTCTGGCATAACAGTATGAACATTGGAGAGAGGTTAATATGCAATTTCATCTTAATGGATTCAAACCGGGCAATTATCAAGTTCCTGAAGCGGTTAGAAAGCCATACCCGAATCCTCCGATTGAGGATCTGCCGCGCGAAGTGGATGTTCTGATCATTGGCACCGGCCCTGCTGGATTGACTATGGCGCGACAAATGTCCGAGTTTGAGGACATCAAAACCTGTATTGTTGACATGGAACATGGGCCGCTATTGTTTGGGCGCGCGGATGGCATCTCGTGTCGTACAATCGAAATTATGGAGGCCTTTAACAGCAGTGAAATGGTGGTTAAAGAAACCTACCAGTTGAAACAGAACACTTTCTGGGAACCTGACGAGGCAAACCCCGAAAATATTAAACGTACCCACAAAGTATCTGATGCAAGGGCAGGTCTATCCGAGTTTACACACGGCATTGTCAACCAAGCGCGTTTACACGAGCTTCTGATTGACGGCATGGCGAATTCGATCACCAACTTGCGCCCGCACTACAGCCGCGAATTGGTTGACTTGGATATTGATGATAACCTCACTCAGGACCTTGATGCTTATCCGATCAAGGCAACATTCAAGCGAACTGACGATGCGGGTGCAGACAAGATTGAAACGATTAAAGCACGTTTCATCGTAGGCAGTGACGGCGGTAGAAGCCGCGTTCGCAAAAATCTAGGAATAACGCTAGACGGTGATTCTACCGATAAGGCTTGGGGCGTTATGGACATCCTATTAAACACAGATTTCCCGGATATCCGCGTCAAGAGTTTTATCCAATCTAAAAACCATGGCGCTGTCATGACAATCCCGCGCGAAGGCGGATACCTTTGCAGGTTCTATGTCGAGCTGGATATGATTGACAAAGACAAGCGTGCGTCGGACATTAATTTAACCGAGCAAGATATCATCGCAAAGGCGCAGAAGATTTTCCATCCTTACACACTGGATGTGAAAGAAGTGGCTTGGTGGTCGATCTATTCCGTGGGCCAACGCCTCGCAGAGCGTTTTGACGACCGCCCAACTGGAAGTTTGGACGAGATTGTCCCGCGTGCCTTTGTTTCCGGAGATGCTTGCCACACGCACAGCCCCAAAGGCGGTTGGGGCTTGAATACCTCATTGCCTGACACCTTCAATTTGGGTTGGAAGATGGCGGCGGTGCTCCAAGGCAGAAGCGATCCCAAGTTACTCAGCACTTACGGTACTGAGCGCCACAAAGTAGCCCAACAGCTGATAGACGCTGACAGGGAACTCTCAAAATTAGTTGCTACACGACCAACTGCCGGCGATAAAGAAAACGCCAAAGTCGATACGGCCAAAATCGAAGCCTTTATGAAACGACAAAGCGGTTTTGTATCTGGAACATCCATTGAGTATTTCCCGTCCTACATTTGTACGGGGCAAAAAAACCAACATTTGGCATTTGGATATAAAATCGGCCAACGGTTCCATTCGGCAGAGGCAACACGCGTGGCAGATGGCAGAAGCCAGCACTTGGGACACTTGGTCAAGGCCGACGGCCGCTGGCGTGTCTTCGTTTTTGGTAACAAGCAAGATCCAACACAAACGTTGTCGCCATCATATCAACTTTTTGATTTCTTGGCCAATTCTGCCTCTTCACCCGTGCAGAAATATACGCCAAAGGGCTCAGATATTGACGCAGTCATTGATATATACGCTGTCTTTCAACAACAGGATTTGTCAATGCATGACCTACCTGATTGCCTGTGGCCAGCAAAAGGCAAGTACGGCCTGCGGGACTATGAGAAAGTATTCCAATCCCAAGATCATAATGACATCTATGACCTTCGCGAAATTGATCGTGATAAGGGTTGCGTTGTGATTGTTAGGCCAGATCAGCATATCGCTTCGATCTTGCCTTTAACGGCTCATGCAGAGCTCTCAAACTTCTTTGATGTCTTCATGATTGAACAGGCTTAAAGCGCCGGCGCAGTCATGGATGATACAATGGCAGATGCCGAGTGAAGTGTTTGGCAATCAATTCTTGACCGTGTGGTGTATTCTAAAGATTTATCCTATGGCTGTCGTGCCCGACAATTATTTGGCCGTTGAAAACACCGTTCACCCTTGTTTGCAGGTGACCTTTAGTAAGTTCCAGGCCGTCAGAGGGATAAATTGTGAAAAAGCTGGCGTTTAACACGTGCCTTTTGAGTTATTTGTTCCACTTTGGCGGTTGCCGTATGTACACGTAAAAGTCTTTACTTCACAGCGCTCAATTAGCCGCCCACACAGGCCCAGTTGTCATGGTGCTAAAACAAAATGGTTTAGGGGAATGGAGTTGCGAGCGTGCGGATTTGCACAACCACAAGAGACCAAAACAGTTTTTAAGAGAATTATAAGAAACACTACCATTAAATGCACAAAAACATCGCATTGATGTCTGTATCAATGGCGCTAACTTCAGCCAGAGGGCGCTGGCAGTGTTCGATGATTGGTCTGCGAAAGGTTTAGTCGCGTGACCCAGTGTCCAACAGTGCCAACAAATCAAGCAGGGTTTCATAGTTCTTATCGCCCAATGTTTCGCGAATATTTGCAACAATCTGTGTGCTTTGTTCAGACCGCTCATCTATAATTTTTTGACCTGCTTCTGTGATAGTAATAATTTGCCGCCGTCTGTCTATCTCATCGCGGGTTTGGCTTATTAACCTTTTGTCGCGCAGCGTTGCGACAATACGGGTTAAGCTGGGAAATAAAATGCTGGCGCGATCCGCTAATGTTGACGAGTCAATTGCCCCGCATTCGGACAGAACTCTTAAAACGCGCCATTGTTGTTCTGTAATGCCGGTATCTGATAACATTTCGCGGATGGGTGCCATCAAACCTTCGCGGGCACGGATTAGCGCGATAGGCAAAGATCTAGAGGTAGATGGTAGCTTTGGTTTCATAAGATACGATGCTTTCAAAATAACTGATCTATCTGGTCTCAAATTTGGCTTGACAATGCAAGGGTAAATTATTTAATTTCACAATAATTAACATGTTAAGGAACTGCATGCCTCACTTTCATATCGAATACTCGGGCAACCTCGAACAGACGGTTGATATCGGTGCATTATGTGAATCTATTCGTACTCAAGCGACGCTTATTGACACCTTTCCAATGGCTGGAATTCGCGTTCGTGCGACACGCGTGGATCATCACGCGATGGCTGATGGCGACCCTAAGCATGGCTTTATAGATTTATCTGTGCGCCTTCGCGATGGGCGTACCGAAGCAGTCAAGCAAGATGCGATAACGCGTATTTTCAAGACACTCAAAGAATTCATGGAAGAAGCAATGCAAACGCAATCAATCGCTTTGTCAGCAGAAATAAGAGATATTAATGCGGATCTTTCCCCGAAATTTGGAAACATTCATAAACACTTGGTGGAACGATCATGACTGCCCTAGACACGAACATTACGAAACTGAACGTCTACCTTGAACGGTTTCGTACAACAGGTATCCAGAACCGCATCGCTGGCAAAGATGTTGCCGGCAGTGGAGGTGTTTTTCAGACGACATCACCTGTTGATAAATCTCTGATCTGTGACGTGGCCCATGGCACCGCAGATGATATCGACGCGGCAGCGAAAGCAGCGTCGCATGCTTTTAAAGAGTGGCGTGATATGCCGGCACTCCAACGCAAAAAGATTTTGATTAAAGTTGCCGAAGTTATCGAGGCCCGCGCTGAAGAGATCGCATTATGCGAGTGTTGGGACACGGGTCAAACCTATAAGTTCATGTCCAAAGCGGCATTGCGCGGTGCAGAAAATTTCCGTTACTTCGCAGATCAGGTCGTACAAGCACGTGACGGCCAACACTTGCGATCACCAACATTGATGAATGTGACAACGCGCAAGCCAATCGGCCCCGTTGGCGTCATTACCCCATGGAACACACCTTTCATGCTGTCCACGTGGAAAATCGCCCCTGCCCTTGCGGCGGGTTGTACCGTGGTTCATAAACCTGCGGAAGCATCGCCATTAACAGCACGTTTGCTTGTTGAAATCGCAGAAGAGGCAGGTCTACCACCAGGTGTATTGAATACTGTCAATGGGTTTGGTGAAGGTGCAGGCAAAGCATTATGTGAACACCCAGACATCAAAGCCATTGCGTTCGTAGGCGAGAGCCGCACCGGATCGTTGATCACAAAACAGGGTGCAGACACATTAAAGCGAAACCACCTAGAACTCGGCGGCAAAAACCCCGTGATTGTCTTTGACGATGCAGATTTGGATCGCGCCCTTGATGCGGTGATTTTCATGATCTTTTCGATTAACGGTGAGCGTTGCACGTCATCATCCCGTCTGTTGATTCAGGATACCATCCGTGAAGAATTCGAAGCAAAATTGATTGAACGCGTAAACAACATACGTGTTGGACACCCTCTTGATCCTCAAACTGAAATTGGTCCACTTGTTACCGAAGAACATTTTAACAAAGTGACTAGTTATTTTGACATCGCCAAAGAAGAGGGTGCAACCGTAGCCGCAGGTGGCGTAAACGTTGGGGACGAGGGTTACTTCGTACGCCCAACCGTATTCACCAATGCAAACAACAAAATGCGCATTTCCCAAGAAGAGATTTTTGGCCCCGTATTAACTTCCATCCCATTTTCAACTGAGGAAGAGGCGCTAGAAATGGCGAATGATACGCCTTACGGCCTTACTGGTTATGTGTGGACCAATAACTTTACGCGTGCGTTGCATTTTACTGAGGCACTAGAGGCGGGGATGATTTGGGTGAATTCCGAAAACGTTCGCCACCTTCCGACACCCTTTGGTGGTGCCAAAGCAAGTGGCATTGGCCGCGACGGCGGCGATTGGTCATTTGAATTCTACATGGAGCAAAAGCATATCGGCTTTGCGACTGGACAGCACAAAATCACCAAGTTGGGAGCAAGCTAATGGGAGAGATTGTTTTGGCAGCAAAATGCACTCATGTGCCGACTATGTTGATGTCGGAACAGGACTGCCCGATCAAAGGCAAACGCCAAGAAGCCATTGACGGGCATTTCGAAATAGCCCGCCGCGCCAAGGAGTTAGGTGTGGATACAATTGTTATCTGCGACACTCACTGGGTTTTTAATGCGGGTTTTAATATCAACGCAAATAGCAGTTTTGAGGGCCTGTTCATCTCAAATGAATTTCCACAATTTATCCAAAATATGTCCTACTCATATGATGCTAACCCCGAGTTGGGTGCTGCCATCGCGAAAGAGGTTCCTGACCGTGGTGCTTACACGCTGGCCCACAGTCTGGATTCACTTCAATTGGAATATGGCTCTTTGGTGCCGATGCGGTTTATGTCGCGCGCACATGAAATGAAGGTTGTTTCAGTGGCTGCGTGGTGCACGGTGCACGGACATGATGAAAGCCGCGTAATAGGCGAAGCAATTCACGCCGCTGTAGAGGCGTCTGACAGCAAGGTTTTGCTGGTCGCTTCTGGTTCTTTGGCGCACAAGATTTGGCCAAACAAGGATTATGCCGCAAATAATGGCACTTTCACAATCAGTTCTGAATTCAACTGTCAGATGGATTTGTATGTTCTGGATATTTTGCAACGCGGTGATCATGCCACCTTCCTTAAGATGTTGCCAGAATACGCCGAAAACTGCTTTCGTGAAGGCTTCAGGCATATTACTGCGATGCTGTATGGTGCGCTTAGTTGGGATCAATACAACGCCAAATGCGAAGTTGTCAGCGAATATTTACCGTCGTCTGACACTGGCCAGACCAATGTAATTTTCCCAGTTCAATAGGAGGCCCGAATGCCTATACCCGCAGCAAATTTATACCCCGATTTCAACACGATCCGCCTGAGCCATGTGTGTTTGAATGTCAAAGATCTGGCTGCGTCTAAAACGTTCTACACAGATATTTTAGGCCTTCAGTTAACGGATGAGACTGATACTCACGTGTACTTGCGTGCGATGGAAGAGCGCGGTCATCATTGTATTATCCTGCAAAAATCCGACCAACCCGGCACAGTCGAGGTTATGGGTTTTAAAACTTTCGACGATGCCGATTTGGATCGCGCCGAGGCATATTTCAAATTGAAAGGCCGCCCAACATCTTGGGTGACGCGTGCTTATCAGGGCCGTACTTTGTTAACATCGGATAACATGGGCATCCCATTGGAATTCTATCACAAAATGGATCGCCTTGAGCCGATCCATCAAAAATACGCCTTGTATCGTGGCGTGAAACCTTTGCGGATCGACCACTTCAATTGCTTTTCACATGATGTGGATGCCTCGGTTGAATTTTATTCCGACTTCGGTTTTCGTGTGACGGAATATACCGAGGATGAAGATAGCAAAAAACTTTGGGCTGCTTGGATGCACCGCAAAGGGGGTGTGCATGATATGGCGTTCACGAATGGTACAGGGCCGCGCATGCACCATGTTGCGTTCTGGGTTCCGACACCGTTGAACATTATCGATTTGCTGGATCTGATGGCCACCACAGGATACGTTGATAATATCGAGCGCGGCCCAGGTCGGCACGGTATTTCGAACGCCTTCTTCTTGTATATTTTAGATCCAGATGGCCATCGTATCGAAATCTACTGTTCTGATTATCAAACAGTTGACCCAGATTTGGAGCCGATCAAATGGGATCTACAAGACCCGCAACGCCAAACTCTTTGGGGCGCCCCTGCACCAGAAAGTTGGTTCAAGCATGGGACGAAATTCGTTGGTGCTGAGACCAAGGATTCTGCGATCAAAGCCAGCCCAATTATTGCGCCATGATGGATCTGAACCTTAAAAATTCGGAATTGATGCGCAACGCGGTTCCCATTGGGGATCGCTGGATCGAGGCGAATGGTGACGGCACGCAGGTGAAGAACCCTGCAACTGGCGCAGTTATCGGCCATATTCCAAACCTTGGGGTCGACGAAACAAACGAAGCAATTGAGGCGGCACAAACTGCACAAGTGTTATGGGCAAAGCGCACGGCCAAGGATCGCTCAAACGTACTGCGGCGTTGGTTCGATCTTATTATGACCAATCAAGATGACTTGGCGCGTATATTGACCGCAGAGCAGGGCAAGCCATTGGCCGAAGCCGCAGGCGAAATCGGATATGGTGCCTCTTTTATTGAATGGTTCGCCGAAGAGGCGCGTCGTGCATATGGCGACATTACACCCGGGCATGCGCCAGATAAGCGAATTTTGACTGTTAAACAGCCCATTGGTGTCGTTGCAGCGATCACCCCGTGGAATTTCCCAAATGCGATGATTACACGCAAGGCAGGACCCGCACTTGCCGCTGGTTGTGCAATGGTTCTTAAACCTGCGTCACAGACCCCGTTTTCTGCAATAGCATTGGCGATCTTGGCCGAGCAAGCAGGGCTTCCAGCAGGATTATTTTCGATCGTAACAGGTGATGCCCGTAAAATTGGTGCAGCGCTGACCGACAGTCCTATCGTTCGCAAATTGACGTTTACGGGATCAACTGGTGTTGGCGCCCAACTCTATGCGCAATGCGCCCCAACAATCAAAAAATTGGGCCTAGAGTTGGGGGGGAATGCGCCCTTTATTGTATTCGATGATGCTGATCTTGATGCGGCCGTCGAAGGTGCTGTCATTGCAAAGTTTCGCAACAACGGGCAGACCTGTGTGTGTGCCAACCGCATTTACGTCCAAGCAGGCATTTATGACGCCTTCGCAGAAAAATTGACACAGAAAGTCTCCTCACTACCAACTGGCAACGGATTTGACGAAGGCATCATTTTTGGCCCCTTAATTGACGATGCCGCAGTGTCGAAGGTTTCGGAACACGTGGCGGATGCGACTGCAAAAGGTGCAGTGGTTCTATTAGGTGGAAAACCACACAATTTGGGTGGGACATTCTACGAACCGACAATCTTAACTGGTGTGACTTCCGACATGGCAATCGCAACCGAAGAGACCTTTGGTCCAGTTGCAGCATTGTTCAAGTTTGAAACCGAAGCCGAAGTCGTCCATGTCGCAAATGAATCCGAGTTCGGACTGGCATCTTATTTTTACAGCAAAGACCACGCACGTGTTTGGCGTCTATCAGAAGCGTTGGATTATGGCATGGTTGGCGTGAACACTGGCCTTATCTCGACTGCAGAAGCACCCTTTGGCGGTGTTAAATCCTCTGGTTTGGGTCGCGAAGGATCGCGACATGGTCTCGATGATTACCTAGAGATCAAGTATATCTGTATGGGTGGAATCGACGCGGGCTATATGTGATGGATTGGGAGAATTTAAAATGAAATACGCAACATATACAGCAAGTGGGCAAAGATATTACGGGGCGGTTACCGATGCCGGAATGATCGCGCTAAATGATGAATTTCCACAATGGCCGTCATTGTTGGATGTGGTTCAATCCAATGGCTTTGACGCGCTTGAAAACGCCGCCAAAGGCAAGGGTGTTACGCATTCAGATTTCGAATACGAAATGGTGCTACCTAACGCACCACGGATTTTATGTGTTGGTGTGAATTTCCCAGACCGTAATGCAGAATACAAAGACGGCAGTGAACAACCAAAATACATGTCCCTATTTCCAAGGTTCGCCAGTGGATTTACAGGCCACAATCGCCCATTAATCCGCCCACCCGAAAATGATACATTGGATTATGAGGGCGAAGTTGCAATTGTGATTGGCAAATCTGGCCGCCGCATTTCCCAAGCCGACGCCTATGATCACATCGCAGCGGTTACACTTTGTAACGAGGGAACAATTCGCGATTGGGTGCGCCATGCGAAATTTAATGTAACGCAGGGCAAAAACTGGGATAAATCAGGTTCTATCGGCCCTTGGTTGGTGCCATTTGCGGACGCCAAACAATTGGACGATGCGCGCATTATTACCCGTGTGAACGGAGAAGTGCGCCAAGATGACGTCCTGTCACGCATGATGCACCCTATCCGTCGCGAGATTGAATACATCTCTACCTTTATGACGCTCCACGCAGGGGATATTATAGTCACAGGTACACCAACAGGATCTGGCGCACGTTTGGACCCGCCACAGTATCTTAAACCCGGTGATGTGGTCGAGATCGAAGTGAACGGGATCGGTACCCTGCGCAATATGGTTGAGGATGAAGTGATATGACGCCAGAAGATTACAAAACCGTTGCTGACGAGCTGTTGAAGGCCGAACAAGATCGCGCTCAAATTGGGTTGTTGACCAAGCGGTTCCCTGAAATGGGCATGGACGATTCGTATGCCATCCAAAACGCAATTTACCATGCGAAATTGGAACAGGGACGCTGCGTGATCGGATGGAAAATTGGCCTTACATCCAAAGCCATGCAATACGCGTTGAATATCGATATTCCCGACAGCGGAATTTTGTTTGATGACATGCAATTTGGAAACAGCGCAACAGTTCCTGCAGATCGTTTCATTCAACCTCGCATCGAAGCAGAAATTGCCTTCGTGCTGAAATCACCTCTGGGTGGTGCTGATGTAACGCGTGATGATGTTATCACCGCTACCGATTATGTTGCCCCTTCAATTGAAATTCTGGATACACGTCTCGTTCGCGCCGATGCGGAAACCGGACAATCCCGCAAAGTGTTCGACACCATTAGTGACAATGCCGCAAACGCAGGTATCGTTTTAGGCCCACAAAAACATGCAATCGATGCATTCGATTTACGTTGGGTAGGCGCCATTACTTCACGTAACGCCGAGGTCGAGGAAACGGGCCTGGGCGCGGGTGTTCTAAATGATCCAATTGAAAGCGTTGTCTGGTTGGCACGTCGAATGGCTCAGTATGGTCAATCAATTGAACCGGGCCAAATCATCCTTTCGGGCAGTTTCATTCGCCCAGTTGAATGCCCTAGCGGCACCGAAATTTCAGCAGATTTTGGTGACTTTGGTAACGTAGAAATTTCATTCGCCTAAAGGAGACCAATATGCCGGCACCATACAACCCGTTCAAACACGCAATCAAATCCGGGAAACTTCAGATCGGGTGTTGGCTTGGATTGGCTGACCCCTATATCGCCGAAATAAGCGCTAGCGCTGGTTTTGATTGGTTGTTAGTTGATGGTGAACATGCTCCCAACGATTTGCGCTCTATCGTAGCGCAGCTACAAGTGCTGGCGGCGCGTGACTCCCATGCGGTTGTGCGACCACCCATTGGCGAGACATGGATTATCAAACAGCTGTTGGATGCTGGTGCACAAACACTCTTGATACCAATGGTGGAATCTGCAGATCAAGCGCGTGAATTGGTTGATGCCGTTACCTATCCACCCCACGGTGTACGTGGGGTTGGGTCTGCGTTGGCAAGGGCATCTGATTTTTCTGGTATTGGTGACTATTTAACCACCGCTCGAAGTGAGATTTGTTTGATAGCGCAGGTTGAAAATCAAAAAGGCATTGATGCACTTGATGAAATCCTTGCTGTGAAAGGCCTTGATGCGGTCTTCGTTGGACCATCCGATCTCGCGGCCGACATGGGCTTCATTGGAAATGCAGGCGCAACAGAGGTTAAGAGTGCAGTTTTGAATGCCATGCAAAAAATTGTTAGCAGTGGCAAAGCTGCAGGTATTTTAACCATGGATCATGATCTACAAAGAGATTGCCAAAAAATCGGTGCCAGCTTTATAGCAACAGAAATTGATGTGACGCTTTTTGCAAAGAGCATTCGCAATTCTTCCAAAGAGGCTTTTAACCGTCTCTCATGATTTGCCGGTTAATGAATAGGTGCGCGCGAACTTGGCGCTGATATTCTTGATGCGAATAAATAACGGTGTTGTCAGATAAACTTGACGGGTAAGCGGCTAATCCTTAATTCTGGTGAATGAAAACAGAAAACCCATTTTAGTACTTTAAAACTTTGCCTAAATTCATCCGCTTGGATGCTTTAATATTCATCAGGTATAAGTCCAGCATCCTCGAGCTGGCGTTCAAGCCGCTTTGTAATATTAGCAAGAATTACGGTGAAAGAAGGCATGGTGGATGACTATTTAGCCATAGCTGAAGAAGCCGATAAAGCGGTTGAGAAAACTGAAGAAGGTATGCTGTTTCATAATTTTGATGCAGACCCAGATGATCCCAATAAGTTTGTTTGGACAGAAGTTTACCGCAAAAGTGAAGATTTCATATTCCATGCAGACAATCCGCCTGTTGGGGATTATGTAGCAAAACATGGTGAATTAGCCACGCATTTTTCAATAGAGATTTATGGAAATGTTACTCAGGCTGTTATTGATAAGATCAACTCTCTGGAAATACCTTTAAAGCATTTTTCCACAACATCCGTAGGGTTCGTTCGGTCAGAAAGATTTTCTTAATCAGCATCCAAATACATAAACGCTCTCTTTGCTCCATTATCTAGTGCCTTTATTGCGTTCTGGTAATCTGGGCTGTTGTATCCATTCTCAGCGGCTTCCATGCTCTCCCATTCAACAACAATGGTTCTTACCGCCTCTCCATCTTCTTTGACTGCGAAGGGAACGCCTCTTGCTATAAACTTTGCCCCTGCTTTTTCCATAGCTGGACGGGCTAGTACAGCATATGCAGCCAGCTTCTCAGGATCACTTACACTTTTGTAGACTACAACTTGAATAACTTTAGACACATCTCATTCCTTAATATTGATAACCTCAATACGATACACTAGCCTAACCATATGTAAATGTTAAAACAGATGGGAGAGAGAAATGGCAAAGTACGCAGTTCACACCAAGTGGTCATGGCCTGATGGCGTTCCAAGCGCAGAGAGTATGCAGCAGAGACATCGTGAAGTTAAATCAAAAACTAAAGCTGAAGACATTATCTGGTTTAAGATTGATG
>Ga0115564_10002737_pt1 | contig 15196 bp, 8 predicted proteins | sample COGITO_mtgs_1105_7_FD_88680 | JGI IMG/M metagenome (GOLD analysis project Ga0115564, IMG submission 88680) | Pelagic marine microbial communities from North Sea - COGITO_mtgs_110523 | ecosystem: Environmental > Aquatic > Marine > Epipelagic | place: Germany:Helgoland, sampling site Kabeltonne...
TGCATAAGCCATCGCCTCTGATACAGAATTAAAACGGCCGAATTCTCCGAGTATTGGGGTTGGAGCTGGTTCCGGCACGGGCACTGGTGCTGACTGGTACATGCCCCCTCCTGGCGCTAAATTGCCGTCAGAGTCGTAAATCATGATTTCGCCGTTTTGGTTCGTGATAACTCCATCTGATTGAACCGTGAGAGGACCTTGTCCGTTTGCGACAGCGTAAGTTATAGCCTCAGAGACCGAGGAAAATCTGCTTGGATAGTCGGACATCTTGCTTCTCCATAAAACTAGCTTATTATTTCCGGCAGAATCACTTAGAGTCAGTGAACGTAACTAAAACATAGATTTTATTGCAAACATTACCATTGTTAGAATGGCAATGAAACGTGCTATGGATCATTAAGTAACAAAATATCACTATAAGTCACTCAATTCTCTTTAGCTGTAGCATCAGACTTCCAGCGGAATCAGAAAGCGAGTGTATTCGGTAAGCATGCTTGGAGGATTAAATCAAAAGAATTAGGTTAGTTGTTTTGATATTAGGAATACTGCAGCGCTCAACCTTTTGCGTGCATAACGAGCCAAGGTGTTGGCCCAGATCTCCACTCCCACGTTGCGAGCAGTTGGTCTAGATGCGATAGCTGTTCAAACCAAGCAGGCAGATTGTCTAGCTGCCTAGATCCGTTATCTGGTACTAGCTGGATATCGTGTGTAGCAGAGAATCTCAATATCAGCGTGTCTGTAATGCCGGGTCTTAAACACTCATGTGACTCAACAATCAAGTCCATCGATTTCAGCGCAGGCGCGATTTCAGGGTTGAGTAGTTCGAGCTCAGCTCCCTCTATGTCGCAGAATACCAGAGTCGACTCTTGATCATGATTTGCAAAGTTAGCAGGTGAGAACAGGCCGGCTACTTCTACTCGATCACTTACTCCATTCTTTTCTGCAAGTTGTACACATGCTGCCTGTGCTTTTGGGTCGGTATCAAAGGCAAGAGATCTTGTATCTGGTATTGCTCGAGCAAGTCCTACTGCGTAGTACCCTTCGGCGCAGCCTATGTTAAGTATGGTTGAGTAGCCTTTTTCGATAGCAGAGGCGATGTGAGGCTGAAGAGGCTGTTCATAGCAACCCAACAATTTTGCAATATGGCAGCCCTCGGCAGATGCCTCAATAAAGTCTAAACCTTTTAGTGGCCCTTGAAGCACCTTGGTGCCTTCTTTCTCTAGTAACGTATTTTGAATCAGCACGCTGCGCCATTTGGATAGCAGGCGCAATGAGTTATTTAGCGTCGCATTTAGGTCGTTGGTCTCTTGCGAAAGGCTCGCAAGCAGCTGTTGGATGATATTCTTTGCTAAGCTCATGAGGTTCTCTTAGTTATCGCCATCGGAGAATAGGATTTGTGACCGAAAATAGTGGGAGCGAAGGACCACAACTATGGGAAGTACTGCTTTGCAAGACCAACCAATTCGTCTTCGAGAAGTTTCTTCTTTGACGCCAAGCGGAAGCGGTATTCCTCCCTACGAGCACCCGCTACAGATTCGAACCCAAAATGCTTAAACGTTCCAATCAATGTTTTCTGAGTAAATCCTGATCTGTGCAACATGTATAAATTCCCTATCGCCATAAAAATACTAAACCATCAACACATCGATTGGAGCTATGGATCCTGATGGGGAAGCGTAGACAGGCTTTGTAAGCTTGCCCTCTGCGACTAACTTCCAGACAGACTAAAGATCGGGGGATGTCTACATAACAAATCCGTCGCCTTTTAAAACTCAATGGAGCTCTTGTAACGCAGTTCCCACCTCATGCGGATAAAGGTGCTCAATGTTATGTGGAGAATAAATCGCATCTGCGCCTTCGCTCCCTGAACTACTCATGTCTGTCATCGTACCAACATTATCGGGCTTCACATTCTCAACGATATCAAAGCGATTTCCTTTCCAGTCACCTGAATTAAAGCCGCAAGCAGTTGATGTTTCTGTTTTTAGATCACAGCCGAAATGTAGGAATTTTATAATTTCCACTTCGCTCATTCTATACGGTTAGTGTAGTAGCCACTGTATTTGCTTCGGAAGACAGTGTTTCGCTAGGTCGTAGTTTTCTATAGCAAATACTCTCGCTGCTTTTCCTAAACGGACGCGGGTGTCCTCATCGTCAAGCAACTGGGTAACTGAATTGGCTAACATACTGTGGTCAAAGAAATCAACGAGCCGACCTGTCTCATCATGTTTAATTGCTTCGTGCAGCGGTTGGGTATCGCTTGCTACGATAGAACAACCAACGCTCATTGCTTCCAGAAGGCTCCAGCTCAACACAAACGGGTACGTAAGATAAACATGCACTCGAGAGACCTGTAGTAGATTAATAAAACGCGGATAGTCGATGGTGCCCAGAAAATGTATACGCTCGCGCTGCTGCGGTGTTAGCTGGGGTAAAACTTCCTCGCTAAAAATCGTCTTCCAACTCTTGCCTTCAGGAGGTTGCGCACCATAGCTAACGTCTTCTTTTCCTACTATGAGCACCTGTGCGTTGGGTCTTGCAGCTAGGAGTATAGGTAGCGAGCGCATGAAAGTGTGAAAGCCTCTGTAAGGCTCTAAAGCGCGATTTACAAAAGTAATGACCTCGTCATCACGAGTAAGGCTCTTCCCGTTATCCAGCAAAAACGTAACGCTTGGGTCAGGGCTTAAGACGTCAGTGTCCATCCCGTCGTGAATGACAGTTATTTTATCTCTAATGTGTTGAGGGAACGTGCTGGCCTGCCAGCGGGTAGGGCTTATTCCTGCATCTGCCTGCTGAAACTGAAGTAGCATATTCGCGTTCTTAAGCATCACTCTACCTGCGTCTGCTGGGTCGCTTGATGAATACTCGGGATCAAAGCCCACATCAGCGCCGCGGGCATGGTAGAAAAACTCGCAGTAGAGTTTTAGCTTTGCCTCTGGCCAAACTTGTTTGAGAAACAGACTCTCACCCCAACCTGGATGAGCCACAATAACGTCCGGAGTGTAGTCTTGCTTCTTTAAATTTAGAGCAGCTCGCAGACACGCCTCACCCCTAACGACTTTGCTTTCAAAGTCTACCGTCCATGGGTGTGCTTCTTTGGCGTTTCCACGATTAAGCGAATACGGAATCAGTTTCACTCCATTCCACTGTTTAGCTTCAGTTTTAGTAAGAACCAAGGCCGTAACGTCGTAGCCTAGAGAAGCAAGCGCGGGCGCTAGATGCTTAAATTGAGCTGGAAAGTTTTGGTGAATAAACAAAATATTCATGAGAATTGAAGAAGACCGAGCTTGCACAGCCAAGCAAGTCCCCTCAGTACATAGGGGCGTCTTTGAGGAGTTACACCGATAATCAGTTCTTCCGCTGAACAACTATCTGGATAGTTCTTCTCTGCCACTTCAAACACAGATAGTACTTCTTCGTGAGTTGGAAAGACGAAGTGAGCATAGTTCACCATTGCTAACTCCTTATACTTACCGAGTTTTAGCATCGCCTCTTCGGCACTAGGCTTTGTTAGAGCAAGTTCGGTCGCCAATGTAAGGTGTTGAGTCGGATAGTTAGCAAACCCAATAGTTGGGTCGAGCCTTGCTGGCCATACTGATGGTGGTAAAGGTTTGCCTGACTTCTTCGCGTTCTCCTCTCTGGCCTTCTTAGCGGCGAGACGAATCTCAGTTTGTTCGTCCCAAAGCTCTTCATAGCGCGGAATAATTGCTCGCCAGTCGAAGTCTTGAGCTGCTCTCAAGCGACCTGCTTCACCCATCTTCTTCCTCAGCTCTGGCGACTGAAACAGTTCTATAAACGCTTGAGTCAATTTCTGTGCGTGAATCGCGACTAAGCTAGAGCTGTGGCCGCAGTACATGTCGTAGGTGTCAATTTCAAGCGCGTGACGATAAGCAAGATCACCAGCTAAGCCTGGCTTCGGTGCCATGGTTGGGATACGGAACCCGTCAACACCGTCTCTTACTGTATCTTTGTATCCGTCCCAATCAGACACGACGACAGGAAGCCCTGCAGCCATCGCTTCGATGGGCACAATCCCAAAGGTTTCTTGTATGTTGTCCGACAAAGAGCAAAAGACATCGGCGCTAGCCCAAGCGATTTGTCGATTCTCTGCCATGCGGCCGTCAAGGGTGACTGCTGTTACGGACGGGCTAGCCAATTGCTCCGCTACAGAGAAGGCTTGTTCAATATATTCATTGGCGTGCCATCCGCATTCGACAAGCATTATTTTTTTCCCAGTTATCTGAGCAGCTGCCTCTAGAGCTTGATACATCGCCAAAGGGTGGGCTTTAGCGTGGAAGGATAAGCGACCCATATAAACCACGACAAGCGTCTCGCAACCTGCATTTATTTGCGCTCGCGCGGTTGCTCGCTGACCCTCGTTATACGAAAAGTCGTCGGTGTGTATGCCCAAAGGAATAACAGGGAGCTGAGGCAGTATTAGTTTAGTAATGCCGAGTCTAGTCTTTAACTCATCGATTTGCGCTTGAAGGATAGCTTCAACGTTTTTTTTAACCGCTGTCGATGTACAGATAACGGCGTCCCAAGACTGTACAGGCGCCGTAATCCAGGAAGATATAGCGTCCATAGCTCCGATAGATGATGTTGTGTGGGTAATTCCACACAATCCCCAGTTTTGCTCGCCTAAGAGTCTTCGATGATATGCGTGTTCGCTAATCGTTGGACCAGGATGGAAGACATTGCCAGCCTCCGAGGCGACCCCTAAATTTCTATTTATGAAACTCTTTACCTCCTCTGTGCGCCCATGTGCTCTCGCCGTTTCCGCAAATTTATTGGCGTGTGAATCAGTCGCTACTTGTGTATAAAAAATTGATCGGTTCGTGGAATATGAGAAAAAGCCACGTAAAAATGAGTCACCTGCTGCGTTTCTCCCCATAAGCCGTGGTCCAGACGTTTCATATGCTTCTGGATGATAATATATCGCAGTCATTTAATTAGTCTTAGAGTTATCTATGAGAATTTAGTTCGTAGGCGGCAGTTTATAAACTAGTACATGTTCGCTGCTCAAGGCAGCTACTGGTTTTAGTTGGCTATTTGTTCTAGCTCTTTGTGTCTTCGGCATTTCAGTCAGTGAATTATAGATCATAATCCTCCGCGAAATCGACTAAGTAGTTACGTTAATTTTGTAGGCGACCGAAATACACCTATGATGCTCAAAATGTAGTGTGAATCGCCATCATTTCCTAAGACGATTATCACCCTCATTTGATAACGCGCTTCATACGTTACAGGCGACAACTGCTTATTGGAACTATAATGGGGCTAATTGGATGTTAGAAACCGGCCTACTTTGCGTGTCATCGCGTGATGGGACGTTAAAATGAATTGGAGTAGTTTTGCCATTTACAATGCCTTAGTTAATCGCACGGTTTAACATCAAATGCCAATACGACTCTGTCTTCAGATGAGTCGAAAGGAATCGTGTAGTGCAAAAGTGATGACGGGAATAGACAAATGTCTCCAGTTTTCACATCCACGCTTCTCTTTTGCTCAGGGCCGACGCCAGCCAAAGTTTCAGCGTCTTCGGTACAAACAACCAAATTGCCACTGTCGACTGATTTTTTGGGAGGTACATTTATGTAAATGCTCGCGCTTATCCACCCCATCTCATGCATATGAGCGGCCAGCCTTCCCCCGCTCTTCAGGCTGATAAACCAGCCAAATAAAGTATAATTTGAGGGCCAATTAACCAAGAATCCCTCTTCACTTTTACTATGTTTTTTCCTATACAATTCAATTTCAGATCTAATAATCTCTTCTATTGGCGACATCAGGTCTTTTTCTAGGCTAAATATATTCCCCGCGGTTTGCAATCCGTTCTTCATTAGGCCCTGATGTCCCACCATCGGAGTGGACCGCAACACAGAATGCGCAGTGTTTACAAATAATTCGTTAAAATTGCACTTCTTTAATAAACTCGTTTGATCAACATAGTCCAAAGGTTTCTTACAGAATAAATTAGGTTTTTCCCATCTGTACCTAGCCTCCGCTCTCGATCCAAGAGACCCGACCATCGAGTTGACACTCCCACTTGCTATAGATTGATCCAGAAGATTACTAAACTTGTCTTTTTCACCCCTTAGATATAGACATTTCAGGACATACCGATCACTCCACTTATAATCTAATCCCTCTAGTAAGTGAGTCGCTTTTTTAAGTTTGTCGCTATTATAGAATAGTATACCTAGCTCATAGGTAGCTTCTATATACCCTGCGTCAACAATAAGAGCCTCTTCGTAAGAGGACCTCGCCTCTTCCAGTCTATTAAGCTCTTGATAGCATTTCCCCAAATTAGTCAGTGCATTTGGGTCGCTCTGTCTATATTTGAGCGCAGTTTTTAATGATTGAATTGCCGATTCGAATTCACCTTGCTCGAATTTAAACGTTGCCAGATTGATATGTACATCTGGATTTTTCGATGTGAGTTTACCGACTTTTTTAAAGAAGTTTTTCGCTCGATTAGATTCACCAAGAAGGGTGTGGGCCTTTCCTAGGCCTATTAGAGCCTCGGATGTGTTAGGAGATATTGACAGCGCAGTCTGGAATGCTTCTATAGCATCTCTCGCACTTCCTTCAAGGAGTAAGGCGTTTCCGAGATTTATGTGCGCTTGAATAAGAGACCGATCGATTTCAATCGCATTCTTCAAATACTGCATTGCTTCGCCTTGCTTCCCTATATCAATTAACATGGCTCCAATATTACTGAGAGCCGCCACGTCCTTAGGGTTGATCTGTATTACTTTTTCGAGACATTCTATGGCTTTCGGTAGATTAGATATTTTAATATGTAGGTGGGCTAAAATATTCCATCCGCTGATCTCTGACGGATTTTCGCAGGTTAGTTCCTCTGCTAAGATTAATGCTTCGGCGACGTTGTTTTGTGCGACAATATTTTTTAGCGCCGTGATTTTTTCTTTATAGTTCGCTTTAGAATTACCTTCACTGGATTTTGGTGGGAGCTGATTTTTACGCTGTCTCGTTTCGAGGCAAGGGGCTGTCCATTTGCCTATAGTAAGAAGCAATAGATCTTTATCTTGATTGTTTAGCAAGGATGCTTTTACAGTCTCAGCGGCCTGTGGAATAAGATCTTTGGGTGAGCTGGTTAAAAGGTGAACTAACACTTTTACGCAGTATTCAATATCCTCAGTATAAGTACTCAACACAAGAGCGAATACGTTAATCGTTGCGCTTTCTCTTGTGAATATTTTCCTCCAGTACTTCTCGTCATTTGACTGAAGCCGAAGTCCTTTTAATAAGGCTTTATAGATCGCTGTTGCGCTATCAATAGCACCACTTTTTTCGAGATGGTCTGCCTTCAGTATCGCCTGAGATACGTTTAGTTTCATTAGTGCTCGCCTTTACCTCACAATGCTCGGTCAGCTAGGCTTGACATCGAATGCCAATACAATTCTGTCTTCTGAAGAATCAAAGGGAATCGTATAGTGCATAAGAGATGCTGGGAATAAGCAAATGTCGCCTGTTAGAACATCTACGGTTTTTTTTTGATCAGGGCCGACTTCGTTGAATTTCCTAGTATCTTCAGTACAAACTACTAAATTACCGCTGTCGACCGCTTTTTTGGGAGGTACGTTTATATAGACGCATCCGCTTACCCAACCCGACTCGTGTATATGAGCATCTAGCGCCCCCCCACGTTGCATGCTGATAAACCACCCATATAAAGAATAGTGGGAGGGCCAATGCCTCATGAGGCCCTCTTCACTTTCGCAATGTTTTTCCAGATATAGTTGTACTTCAGATCTAATTATCTCTTCTACTGGGGACATTAGATCCTTTTCGAGCTCAAATATATTTCCGGCAGTCTGCAATCCATTCGTCAGTATGCTCTGGTGCTCTTTCGAGGCAGCAGTACCCAAGATATCAAGAGCAGGTCGTACAAATAATTTATTAAAATCGCATTTTCCCAATAAGCTCGTTTTATCAACATAATCCAGAGGTTCTTTGCAAAATAGATTAGGTTTGTCCCATCTATATCTGGCTTCTGCTCTCGATCCAAGAGACCCGACAATCGTGTTTACTTCGCCACGTTTTATAGATAATTCTAAACGCTCTCTGAACTGTTCTTTTTTACCACTAAGATATAGGCACATCACTAAAGTTTGCTCGCTATCTTTGTAATCTAAGCCATCCAGTAAGGTTATCGCCGCCTCAAACTTCCCCATATGCTTTAATAATATCCCCAAGCTGTATTTTGCGAACGGAAGTCCCGGCTGGATAGAAATAGCTTTTCGTAAATACTCCTCAGATTCTTTTGCCCGTCCTTTCTCTTTATAGAGAGCACCCAACGAAACCAACGCGTCATAGTAATTTGGTTCCAACGTTAGCGCAGTTAGAAAGCACTTTTCCGCGTTTGAGTTATCACCCAGCGCTAGATAAGTACTGCCAAGCCCATTCTGAGCAACACTCCAATTTGATTTTAAAGATAACGCTTTTTGAAAACCTAACTGAGCTTGTGATATATCTTTGAGCTCTAGGTGTAATATCGCCATGTTACAAACAGAAGCAGCATCGCCTGGGCATATGGCCAGTGCCTGCTCATAAGCGGCTAAGGCGGCTGATCGGTTGCCTATAGATTGGTAGGAGGCTCCCAGTAACTGCCACGAGAGTAAATGCCCGCTATCATTTTCTACAATGCTTTTTGCTAGTTTTATTGTTTTATCATACGATTTTGCTACAAACGTCTCTTTAAGCTTTTTAACCTTTTTTGTTTTTGTTAGAGACGAAGGATTAGTCGATGCTTTTGCCGCAATTGTCGTTTCGGTCTGAGTAGTGGTACCGCCTTTATCCAATTTGCGTTGTAAATTGGCGAAGTCGCGGTCGTTTTCATATTTTTCGAGGGCTAAACCGAGGAATTTTTCTGCGTTTTTTGTTTCACCTAGTTGAATATAAGCAAGAACCAAGGATTTCAAGACATGTTTATTCTGAGGCGAAATCTCTAAGGAGATTTTAATATATCGAACCGCCTCTTCAGCATCAAATTTAAGAAGTAATTTCCCTAAATTGAAGTTTGCCTCAAAGTTCCTTGGCCTTCCGACAATAATTGCCCGATAGATTGAAATCGCCTCCTTGTTTTTCCCACTGGCATATGCCGTCTCTGCCCGAGCCAGCGCCTCCTGCATCGAGATCTTCATTGCCGCCTCACAAACAAATTTCGCTATTATCGGTAACTTGTGCTGCTGCCCGATCAGTCGAAGGTAATGGTGTCACCCAGACCCTCTATCTGAACTTCGGTTTCACCATTCTCTTGTTCGTCGAGAATTCGTTTTAACGCCCGAGCGTAGCCGACTCTCGCGGTCTGATAGGCCGCCACTTTAGAGCTCAATATGTTTAGTTGGCTATCGACAAATTGTAGACTAACAATTTGAGCTCTCGCGTCTTCTGATAGATCCGCTACGTCATATTCCGAGTCGTCAATCTTAACTTTCGTCATATATTGTTTCCTTTAAGTATCCTTTTTTTCTACACCCAAGCAATTTGCTGTGGTGGGCTTATTAAGCGTTGCTAGCCGCTATTGATCCTTCATTCCATAGTTATTGTTTGCTGCAGCGCTAGGGCCTGCAATGGATTCTAACAGTGCTTTAATTAATTTACCTCGAGCGACTACTTAACCGACGAGCTAAGGATTGTGGCAGGTGTGCAGAACGCCGTTGTTATTCAGTTTTCGATAAAGCTCTGATAGTGCGATCATTTTCTCGCACGACTACAGTTTGTCAACGTTGTGGGTTGAATATAATTCGTCTAATTAAACTGGTTTCAATTTGCTCGTTTGGGTCTCTGCCCAACGATGTCCGAGATAACGCTCTTTTTGATACCGTAGCGCGTTTCATGTCACCTAGTTAAGCTAAATTCTTTCGTGGTATTTGATTTTTCTTTTGAGTCTCAGCATATATGTAGAAATTTTTTACATACTCTCACCCTTGTCTGAAGATCGTAGGGGAATGATTTCGTTTTGAAAAGGTTGCAACGGTAATATTTAGCAAGGTAGTGGGATTATTTATCTGTATAGGCTAACTCAAAAAAAACCAGCTGCTCTTGCAAGCAGCTGGTTTTCTTTTTTTCGTTGGATCTAACTACGATCCAAGGACTACTTGATTACTGAGCCATACCAGTAGTAAACGCAGTAGCACTACTCATTGCTATGACACCAATTATCTCCAGCTCGGTAGCCTCTATATCGTTCACGGTGGCATCCCCGTCATCGGTATGCTTGACCAAGTACGAAGCGTCTGTGTCACTCGCGTCGGTGATCACAAAGTAGTTGGTCATGCCGCCGGTACCTGAAGCGGTAAATCCGTCTTCTGTGTTCAAGAACGTTGCGATAGCAGTCGTGCTGGTGAAATCCGATACCGGAGCTGCAATATTAGAACCAATTTCCGTGGCATCAGTGTCAATTACGTACAACGTGGTGTTGGTCCCGGCGAGTGTAGTCACACCCAAGGTCGAACCAGCATCGTTCGTAACCGCGATCTTAGCGAAAGTACCAGCCAACGTCGTAGTACTGAAGTCGAGTTTGTCGTCTGCCGCAACAAAGGTAAAGGTGTCCTTACCGTTGGTGTCAGCTACTAGATAAACGTCTGCCCCAGCTCCACCGCTGATTGTGTCATCGCCTGCTCCACCTTTAATGGTGTCTGCCGTACCTGCACCAGTAATGTTATAAGCGATATCTGCCTTAATGTTGGTTAACGCGGTAGCCCGAGTAGTTGAGGTCACAGCAACCCCGTCTATCGTAAGGCTATTCATATTAACAACCAGGTCGATATCGTCATCCTTCAAATCGCCATCGCCGTTACCGTCGAAGAGCAATGCACTAGTGGCAAAGTGAGCGATGACTCCAGTAGAAGTAACCCCTGTAGTGCCACCACCGAAGACTACATCGTCTTCGTGATTGAAGTTAGTGATGCCAGTAAGTGTGACGAGCGTGATCTCATCCGCTGATGCTCCTGCGTCGAAACCAGTGATAGTATCGGCACCGGTGTCATCACCACTAGTTGTAGTAGCCTGGGTGGCCTTATCGGAAGACCCACCGTTAGTGAGTTCAACGTCGTCAGCTGCAGCAGATGATTCAGTTAGAGTCACTGTATCGTCACCAGTTCCGGTCTTAATGATATCCGCGCCATCACCACCAGTCAGGATGTCGTTACCGTCACCACCAAGAATCGTATCGACGCCAGCATTACCACTTAACGTATCGTTACCGGCACCGCCGGTCAACGAATCGGTACCTGCGTTACCTGTTAGAGTGTCATTTCCGGCGCCGCCAGTAATCGTGTCAGCTGTCGTTGAACTCGTATTGGTACTGATAACCTGATTTCCGCCAATGGCCGAGCCAACCCAGGTTAGTGCACCTGTGCCCGTGTGCGTGTAGTTCGCTTTCGTAATCGTACCGAAATCGAACATATCATTTGCACCGCCGTAGGAAAGGATGTTGCTGGCATCTAGATCGATGGCTTCAGCGCCCAGTGCGGTCGTTAGATTCAGGGTTGTAACAGTACCAGAAGGTTTGATCATCTCTGCACCAGTAAAGGTCATACCTCTACCTAAGCTCAGGTTCATCGTGGTGATCGCGCCGCTAATGGTGAGGTCATCACCAGCAGCTCCTTGCCCTTCCATAGTTGAGTAGTCACCGAAGCTAAGGTTAGCAGTGGTAATTACGCCAGAATCAAGTTCGTTGGCCTCGTAGAAGAGCTTGGCATTATCGTCCACATTGATTGTGAGTGTGCCAATGGTAGCGCTTGCAAGATCAAGAGCTTTAGTCGTTCCGTCTAAATTGATCGTCGAGTTCGCACCGGTTGCTGTAATGCTAACGGTAGTTAGCGCTGAAGAACTCGCCGCGTCTATTTGCGCAACAGTAACAGTCGCCGCACTCGAAGCGCTCAGTGAGAGGCTTGTCAACGCCGCTGCGGTCGTTCCACCTATAATACCCGTGGTATAACTACTGCTTGCGCCGCTCGCAGATATAGACAGTGAGGCCAGCGACTCGGCATCAATTACCGTACCGATAGTTGAGACCGCACCCGCTGCAGCGGTAGCAGTGATGCTTTGCAGTGCTGATGAGTTAGTTATATCACCAGCAATAAGACCGGCGCTATCATTAGCTGTTAGCGTTAATGTTTGTGTTTCGTCGTCATCCAATCCGAGCGCAGTAATGCTGTTTTGGATGTCGTTAGAGTCACCGTTGCTTGACGTTATAGTAACGTTTGCAGCACCAGTTAAGTCGGTGACCGCGCCAGGTGATACCGTGGTCGCAGCGTGAACGAGTGCATCTACGTTGGCGTTAACATTTAACGTAAGCGTACCGCCGTCGACAGTATTGACATTAACTTCATCGAGATTACCAGTATCTGCCGGGGCGGAAGCTGTTGCAGCTCCATCCCACGTATCATCGTCTGAAATAGTTACAACAGAGCCAGACGCGATAGCAGTAAGGGTCACGTCGTCCGCGGCTGTACTACTAGTAGATGATATGTTGTATGACTTGAGTGATGTCTTGTCAGTCGCATTCGTCAGGTTCAGGGCGAAGTTGGTTGATGTATTTACTACCACTGCCTCTATTGAAGTAAACGAAGGCGTCAATGTTCCGGCTGACGAGTTAGTGATGGTAAGTGTATCTGTACCATCGCCACCAGTAATGGTGTCTGCCCCGCTCAATCCGCTGATTGATAGAATGTCGTTACCTGCACCTGCATCAACGTTATCGTTACCAGAGCTAATAGTGATTGTATCTACACCGTCGCCACCGGTGACAACGTCGTCACCAGATCCGTCTGTAATCGCGTCGTTGCCGTCACCGCCAACAATGCTGTCGTTACCTGCATCACCGTTAAGTGTATCGTTACCGGCACCACCCAGGATCGTGTCGTTATCGGCACCACCAGACAGGTCATCGTTACCTGTACCACCTGTGATGCTATCTGCACCTGCGCCTGCTGTAGTTACAGTATCGTTACCTGCACCGCCGTCAATAACGTCAGCGCCTGCGCCAGAGGTATTCACCAAATCGTCGCCGTCGCCCAACGTGATTGTGTCTACGCCGTCGCCAGAGTCGATTGTGTCGTTACCCGCGCCAGATGTAATAGAACCACCGTCGTCGCCTGAATCAATATCATCCGCACCTGCGCCAGAGACGATCGTGTCAGCACCGTCGCCTGTAGTGATTGCGTTGGCCAATGCAGATCCGCCGTCGCCGACAGTGACTTTATCCGCACCCTTACCAGTGGTGATCGTTGCACTAGTGGTAGTAGGGACAGTGACCGTCATTGCCGCCTGTGTAGTACCGCTGTTCGCTGTAATTGTCAGCGTATCTCCTGTAAAGGCATCTGCGTTAACGGTAGCAAGAGCTGTGTTCTTCGAGCTAGCAATGACAGTCAAGTTCTCTGAACCTGTGATTGTTATGCTAGTGAGATCAGTAGCCGTAGCTGCTGCGGCAGCAACTGCAGCGGCGGTAGCGGTAGCAGTTTTACCCGCTGTGTTGTTGCCTAGGGTCAATGAGTTACCGGTTGCGCCAATTGAATTGACAGTAACAGTCTCGGAATCAACGGTATTTAGTGTCAGCTGGGCACTAGTGGCTCCCAAAACACTACCCAAAGTCACAGCCATCGCATCAGCTGTTCCGTCAGTAGCCTGGCTAATACTTAGCGTACCGTTGGCGCCACTAGTAGAGGCGTCAACAGAAGTAATGGCCGTTTCTCTTAGCGTTACTGCGCTATTCGATCCTGTCACTGCTTTAGTGATCGTATTGCCAGCAAGACCTAAAAAGTCTTGAGTCAATGCGCCGGTTGTCTTGATAGTCTCAAACCCAGAAATGCCTACGCCGCTATTAAGAATCGCGGTATAACCAACAGCTGTTCCAAGAGAGAGGACATCCGTACCTTCACCGCCGGCAACCGTGTCGTCCAGAGTTACATTAGAAAGGACAATAGTATCGTCGCCTGCACCGCCATCTAGGTTGTCGTTACCAGCACCACCAGTGATCTCGTCGTTGCCCGCACCGCCGGTGATAACGTCGTTACCAGCCGCGCCTCCCAGCGAGTCGTTACCAGCACCGCCGGTGATCGTGTTGGATGTTGCGTTATCACCAGTAACAGTGATATTGCCTGTCGACGCGCTAGCGTCGTAGGTCTTAATCGTTGTACCAGTATCTGTAATAGCTTTAAGATTGAGCGCACCACTTCCAGTAAATACAAGTTTAGTGGTGTTCATGCCAGACGTGGTTAACGTATCGATTTCACCGTCAGAGAGCGAGTTTAACGTGATGGTTTCCATCGCGTTGGCAGCTGTACCACCGGAAACCGTTAAGTCTCCATCTACACCGACCAGGTCTACGTCTAAATTATCCGTAGCACCCAGCAATGAAGTAGCCGTGTATGCAAAGGTAGTTACTTCGCCATCTGGCTGAGAAGTAATCCCACCGTTCGCAGCGGCATTAGAGATAGCGTTGAATGTTACCTCCGCGGTGCTGTTCAAGTTTTCTAGGTGCGTGTATGCCTTGTCGTTAGGTAGCGTTATTGCCAAGTTACTTGCGGCCGCACCGGCAGCTGTTATTTGGATCTTCTCCACATTCGTAACAGTCGCAAGATTTTCTGTGGTCCTATCGGATTCTATATAGAGAGTGTCTGTGCCTCCACCACCATTAATCTGGTCAGTTGGTGAATATGTTTCCGTTTGACTCGCAGAACCGCCGCGGACAGCGTTGATTATATCGTTGAGAGCTGTGCCAGAAACGAAGTCCGTACCTGTAGTAAGCGTGAATGTAGTACCGGGTACCACTACTACTACAGCTGCAGTTGTGTCAGCAGCAGCATTTGCCGCCGTAAGTGTAGCCGCATCACTGGTTACTGTCGCGATCGCAGCAGCAAGCTCTGCATCAGTAGAACCGCCAAGCTCTTTAGTAATTGAGAAATATTCTGCGGCATCGGCGCGATTTTGGAATGATTTAGAGATATCACCTAGATCTGCGTTAGTGTTATTCGCAGTGTTTGACAGGTAGTCGATAACGGCCACAAAGCCTTCGGCTTTTGTTGTGCCGGCTGTGAGCATACCCTCGAGAAGATCGATGACGGCCGTGTTGATTGCCGCATCAAGTGTTCCGCCAGTAATGAGCTTGGCGAACATTTCAGTAGCAAACTCTCTTGCTGTCTGGGTCGAAGGATACTCGGCA
>Ga0115564_10002744_pt1 | contig 15165 bp, 16 predicted proteins | sample COGITO_mtgs_1105_7_FD_88680 | JGI IMG/M metagenome (GOLD analysis project Ga0115564, IMG submission 88680) | Pelagic marine microbial communities from North Sea - COGITO_mtgs_110523 | ecosystem: Environmental > Aquatic > Marine > Epipelagic | place: Germany:Helgoland, sampling site Kabeltonne...
TATTTGGGGTTTGGCCTTTAAGCCCGGAACCGATGACATGAGAGAAGCACCAGCCATTTATGTAATAAAGGAACTAGTGAAACGAGGTGCCAAAATAAAAGCCTATGACCCAAAGGCGATTGAGGAAGCCAAAGAACATTACCTTAAAGGGATTGAGAACATTACATATGTAGCATCTAAATATGATGTTTTAAAAGATTCGGATGCACTAGTATTACTTACCGAATGGAAAGAGTTTCGTTCGCCTGATTTTGAAGAGATAAAAGCACAATTGAAAAACCCTATTATTTTTGATGGAAGAAATCAATACAATGCATTTAATTTAGAAGAAAAAGGATTTGAGTATTTTCAAATAGGTAAATAGTTTATGAAAAAGAAAAATTTAATAATATTTGGGACTAGACCAGAAGCAATTAAGATGGCTCCACTTGTTAACCAATTCTTAAAAGATAATAGGTTTGAAACTAAAGTTTGTGTGACAGGTCAACATAGAGAAATGTTAGATCAAGTTTTAAATTTCTTTGATATTACACCGGATTATGATTTAAGTTTAATGAAGCCCAATCAAAATTTATATAATTTAACAAGTGAGGTAATTACTGGTTTAAAACCGATTTTAGAATCATTTAAGCCGGATTTTGTGTTTGTTCATGGAGATACAACCACTACTATGGCAGCAAGTATTGCAGGTTTTTACTCTGGCGCAAAAGTTTGCCATGTCGAGGCAGGTTTAAGAACTCATAATATGTTATCTCCATTTCCTGAAGAAATGAATAGACAAGTTGCAGGTAGAGTTGCATCGTATCATTTTGCACCAACAACAAAATCTCAAAAAAATTTGCTAAAAGAAAATATTTTAAAAGAAAATATTTTAGTCACTGGAAATACAGTTATTGATGCTTTATTAGAGAGTTCTAACAGAGTAGTGAATTTAGATAATGAAGATATTATTGAACTCAAAAAAATACTAGATTTTAATAATAGAATTCTTTTAGTTACTGGGCACAGAAGAGAAAATCATGGGCAAGGTTTTATAAATATTTGTGCGGCATTAAAAGAAATTGCGGTTAATAACCCAAATATAGAAATTATATATCCAGTTCATTTAAACCCTAATGTTTTGAGGCCTGTAAACGAACTTCTTGGAAATGTAAGTAATATTCATTTAGTAAGACCACTTTCATACCCATCATTTGTTTGGCTTATGAATAAATCTTATTTAATCATTACTGATAGTGGAGGAGTACAAGAAGAAGCCCCAAGTTTAGGGAAACCTGTTTTAGTAATGAGGGATACAACTGAAAGACCCGAAGCTGTTGAAGCTGGTACAGTAATTTTAGTTGGTACAAATACAGACAAAATAATAAAAGAAACACAAGAATTAATAGATAATCCAGATAAGTACAAATCAATGAGCTCATTACATAATCCTTATGGAGATGGAAAAGCTTGTCAAAGAATAATTGATTTTATTTCAAAATTATAATACAATGAGTAAAGTAAAAGTAGTTACAATGGGTTTAGGTTATATAGGTTTACCTACATCAGCATTAATAGCACAAAATAGAATTCGAGTGCATGGTGTAGATATTAATCAAAATGTGGTAGATACTATTAACCAAGGGAAAATTCATATTGTCGAACCAAGCTTAGATATTGCAGTGGAAGAGGCTGTTAAAAAAGGATTTTTGAAGGCAGATATTAAGCCTGTTGAAGCAGAAACTTATTTAATTGTAGTTCCAACTCCTTTTAAAGGGAACCATGAACCAGATATATCTTATGTTGAATCTGCTACTAAAAATATTTTACCGTTCTTAAAAGAAGGAGATTTGTATATTATAGAATCTACATCGCCAATTGGAACTACTGAAAAAATGATGAATTTCATTTACGGGGAAAGACCAGAATTAAGAGGGAAATTAAATATAGCGTACTGTCCTGAAAGAGTATTGCCTGGTAATGTAATGCATGAATTGGTGTATAATGATAGAGTAATTGGCGGTGTTGACGAGAAATCTACAGAAAAAGCAATTAATTTTTACAAACAATTTGTAAAAGGAGAATTACATGCTACCAATGCAAGAACAGCCGAAATGTGCAAACTAACTGAAAATTCTTCTAGAGATGTACAAATCGCTTTTGCAAATGAGCTTTCTTTAATTTGTGATAAGGCAGATATTAACGTTTGGAATTTAATTTCTTTAGCGAATAAACATCCAAGAGTTAATATTTTACAACCAGGCTGTGGTGTTGGTGGTCACTGTATAGCAGTCGATCCCTATTTTATAGTTTCAGACTATCCAATGGAATCTAAAATTATTGGCACAGCAAGAGAGGTTAACAATTATAAATCTTTTTGGTGTGCAGAGAAAATTCAGACAGAAAAATTGAAGTTTGAACTGCAGTATGGAAAAAAACCAAGTATTGCCCTAATGGGCCTTGCTTTTAAACCAAATATTGATGATTTAAGAGAATCTCCAGCAAAATATATAGTCAATAAAGTGTTGCAAAACGATAATAACGGAGAGTATTTTATCGTAGAACCAAATATTAAAGAACACAATGTTTTTAAATTAACAGATTATAATGTTGCTATTGATAAAGCGGATATTATTGTCTTTTTAGTCGCTCATGATGAGTTTAAAAATATTAAAAATACAAATAACAAAGTTCTTTTAGACTTTTGTGGAATAAATAGATAATTATGAGTAAGAAAATATTAATAACTGGTGGAGCAGGTTTTATTGGATCTCACGTTGTAAGGCTTTTTGTAAATAAGTATCCTGAATACAAAATTTATAATTTAGATTTTTTAACTTATGCAGGGAATTTAGAAAATTTATCAGATATTGAATCAAAAGATAATTACATATTTATTAAAGGAGATATTACTAACGAAAAATTTATAAATAGTATTTTCGAAGAACACAAATTTGATAATATAATTCATTTAGCTGCAGAATCTCATGTAGATAGGTCAATTACTGATCCTTTAGCATTTGCTAAAACCAATATTTTAGGAACAATGGTACTTTTAAATGCTTTTAAGAATGCTTGGAAAGATAATTTTCAAGATAAACTTTTTTATCATATAAGTACAGATGAAGTTTATGGAACACTAGGTGAAGAAGGTTTGTTTACAGAACAAACATCTTATGATCCAAATTCTCCTTATTCTGCAAGTAAAGCTAGTTCAGATCATTTTGTTAGAGCATACGGCGAAACATACGGAATGCCATTTGTTATGAGTAATTGTTCAAATAATTATGGAGCGAACCAATTTCCTGAAAAATTAATACCATTATTTATTAATAATATTATTAATAATAAAGGCCTGCCTGTTTATGGTGATGGAAAATACACTCGAGATTGGCTGTATGTTATAGATCACGCAATAGTGATCGATTTAGTTTTTCATAAAGGGGGAAATAAGCAGACTTATAATATTGGAGGGTTTAATGAATGGCAGAACATAGATTTGATAAAATTATTATGTTCACAAATGGATTTAAAATTAGGAAGGGAAAAAGGTGAAAGTGAAAAGTTAATCACTTATGTAAAAGACAGACCGGGACATGATTTACGTTATGCAATTGATGCAACAAAAATAAATAAAGAATTAGGATGGAAACCATCTGTAACTTTTGAAGAAGGCCTATCTAAAACTATTGATTGGTATTTAGAGAATAACGTGTGGATGGATAATATTATAAATGGTGACTACACTACTTATTATCAAAAGCAATATAATTAATTATGAAAGGAATTATTTTAGCAGGAGGATCAGGTACTAGATTATACCCAATTACCATAGCAGTTAGTAAGCAATTATTACCTATTTATGATAAACCGATGATTTATTATCCTTTATCGGTTTTAATGTTAGCAGGAATTCGAGAAATATTAATTATAACAACACCACATGATAAAGAAGCATTTATAAAATTGTTGGGAGATGGATCTCAAGTAGGATGTAGATTTGAATATGCAATTCAACCAGAACCAAATGGGCTTGCCGAAGCATTTATTATTGGCGAAGATTTTATAGGAGATGATAAAGTTGCACTTATTCTTGGAGATAATATTTTTTACGGTAACGGGTTTGGAACCTTATTAAGAAGTAAAGTTAATGTTGAAGGAGCAGCTGTTTTTGCTTATCCTGTTAATGATCCAGAACGTTATGGAGTAGTCGAATTTGATGAAAATAATAAAGCAGTTAGAATTGAAGAGAAACCAGAAAAGGCAAAATCTTCTTATGCAGTTCCGGGTCTTTATTTTTATGATAATAAAGTGGTTGAATACGCTAAAAAAGTAAAACCATCAGAAAGAGGCGAAAAAGAGATAACAACTTTAAATCAAATATACTTAGAGAATGAAGAATTAGAAGTAGGTTTAATGACAAGAGGTATGGCTTGGTTAGATACAGGAACTGTAGATTCTATGGACGGTGCAACGGAGTTTGTTCGTGTAATGGAAAAAAGAACAGATAAAAAAATCGCTTGTATAGAAGAAATAGCATACTTACATGGATTTATCGATAAAGAACAAGCTTTAAAGTCTTCTGAGAAATATGGGAAAAGTGGTTATGGCAATTATATTCAAAAAATAGTAGAATAAATATGGAAGGTGTTAAAATAATAGAACTACCTAAAATTTTAGATAAAAGAGGTAATTTGAGTTTTTTTGAAAATAGCAATCAAATACCTTTTGATATCAAAAGAACCTATTGGATATACGATGTTCCTGGTGGAGAACTAAGAGGTAGTCATGCTTTTAAAAAATCACATGAATTTATTATTGCGCTTTCAGGTAGTTTTGATATTATTTTAAATGATGGAAATAAAGAAAAGAAGTATAGCTTAAATAGATCATACCATGGACTATATGTTCCAAATCTATTATGGAGAAGATTAGAAAATTTTTCTACCAATTCATTAGCACTAATAGTTTCATCGATATCGTATGATGACAATGACTATGTTAGAGATTTTGAAGAATTTAAAACAATTATAGATGAAGCTAAAAAGTAATACAGTATATGATTGTTCTGTGATAGATGTTTCAAAGATTCATAATGAAACAGGTACTATTACGGTATTAGAAAATGGAGAAAATATACCTTTTGATGTAAAAAGAGTTTATTACCTTTATGATATACCATGTGGAGAAATCAGAGGAGGTCATGCACATTATGAATTAGAACAATTTATAATTGCTGCAAGTGGTAGTTTTGATGTAATTCTAAATGATGGTAAAAATAAAAAAAGAGTAACATTAAACAGACCTAATTTAGCCTTACATCTTGTACCGGGCTTATGGCGCGAATTGGATAACTTTTCTTCTGGTTCTATTTGTGTGGTGTTAGCTTCTCATAAGTATGACGAGAAAGATTATATTAGGGAATATAATGCGTTTTTAAAATTTAAGAAATGACATGTTTTATTCATGAATTATCTGATGTTCAGACAAAAAATATTGGAGAGGGTACAACTATTTGGCAATTTGTAGTAATCTTAAAAAAAGCTATCATCGGAAATAATTGTAATATAAATGCTTCTGTTTTTATCGAAAATGATGTAAAAATAGGTAATAACACCACTATTAAAAGTGGTGTGCAAATTTGGGATGGTATCACTATTAAAGATAATGTATTTATAGGGCCTAATGTAACATTTACCAACGATTTATTTCCAAGATCAAAAAAACATCCAACATCATTTAGTAAAACTATAATTATGAAGGGGGCATCTATTGGTGCAAATGCAACTATTTTAGCAGGAAACGTAATTGGCAATTATGCTTTAATAGGTGCTGGTTCTGTAGTAACAAAAGATGTTGGTGATAATGAATTATGGGTTGGTAACCCCGCAAAAAAAGTAGGGTTTGTAACCGATGAAGGTGATATTTTAGATTTGGACTTAAATTCAAAAAACAATGAAAATAAATATCGTTGGAATAATAAAAAATTGATATTGATAAATGATTAAATTTTTAGACTTACAAAAAATAAATGCTCAATATGAAATTGAGTTAAAAGAAGCCGCAAACAGAGTTATTGATTCAGGTTGGTACTTAATGGGTAAAGAACTGGAGGCTTTTGAACAAAATTTCGCGTCTTTTTGCGGTTCAAAACATACTTTGGGTGTTGCCAATGGGTTGGATGCTTTGCGATTGATATTCAAAGCCTATATAGAACTAGGTGTAATGCAAAAAGGAGATGAAGTCATTGTGCCCGCCAATACCTATATTGCATCTGTATTAGCACTCTCAGACAATGATTTAACACCTGTTTTTGTAGAACCCAATAACTATACCTATAATTTAGATAGTACAAAAATTGAGGTTGCCATTACCAAAAAAACCAAAGCAATATTAACAGTGCATTTGTATGGGCAAAACTCTATTGATCAACAAATGTTAGATATATGTACTAAACACAATTTGAAGTTAATTGAAGATGGGGCACAATCTCACGGCGCTATTTGGAATGGAAAAGTATCTGGAGCTATTGGTGATGCTTCTGGGCATAGTTTCTATCCTGGTAAAAATTTAGGTGCTTTGGGTGATGCAGGTGCGGTTACAACAAATGATAAAGAACTAGCAAATGTAATTAGTGCTTTGCGCAATTATGGTTCTCATGAAAAATACAAAAATCAATATCAAGGGTTGAACTCACGTTTAGACGAAATACAAGCAGCTTTTTTAAATGTAAAACTAAAATACATTCAACAAGATATAGAGGGTAGAAGAAAAGTAGCCAACTATTACTTAGAAAATATTAAAAACCCTGCAATTATTTTACCAAAGGTTTTAAATAACAAAGAGCACGTTTGGCATCTATTTGTAATTCGTACGACAAAAAGAGAGATCCTGCAAAAACATTTAAGTGAAAACGGTGTACAAACCTTAATACATTATCCAACACCTCCTCATAAACAAGAAGCTTATGCAGCGCATAATAAGCTATCATTTCCAATTACAGAAAAAATGCATGAAGAGGTATTAAGTTTACCATTGAGCGCTGTTATGAGAGATGAAGAAATTTTAAATATTGTTTCTACTGTTAATAATTTTAAATAAGTATGATTTTAAATTTTTTTAAAAAAAAAACACCACTTATTATCAAAATTCATATTGGAAAGCTACTAAATTTCAGAAGAAATCATAATTTACAAATTGAGGTTAAAAAAGTACAGTTAACTCAAGAAAATCTTAAAAATGAATTAATTAAAAAAAAGATGATTAATGTCATTTTTTTAGTGATAGATAATTCCGTGTGGAAATATGAAGAGCTATATAGATTGTTGGACTTAGATAATAAGTTCAATGTAAAAGTCGTTATAATTCCTTTAGTTAGAGATGGTAAAGGAGATAAAGAAGTCTTCAGTAGAACTTTAAGTTACTTTGAAAATAACGGTTACAAGACTTTTTCTTCATATAATAAAGAGAAAAGCACTTGGTTAGATATTAAATCGATAACAAAACCTGACATTGTCTTTTTTACAAATCCGCATAAGTTAACATTTGATAAATATTACATTGACAACTTTACGGATATACTTACTTGTTATGTTCCTTATGCTTTTGTTGTTATAAAGACATTAAATGGGCATTATGATAAGAGATTTCATCACTTGCTATGGAAGTATTATGTTGAGACTAAATATCATCAATTTTTTTCAAATATGTATATTAAGAAAAAAAATAGTAATACTGTTTTAACCGGTTTTCCAGGACTAGATAAAAAATTTAATACCGACTTTAAACCTGAAAATATTTGGAAAAACTATAATAATGGTAATTCTTTTAAAATTATTTGGGCACCACATCATACCATATCTGGGCAAGGTAATAATCTAGATTATTCTAGTTTTATGGAATATTCAACATTTTTTTTTAGACTCCTTAAAGAAAATAAAGAAATACAAATAGCTTTCAAGCCGCACCCCTTATTAAAAGAAAAATTATATAAAGATATAAATTGGGGTAAGAATAAAACTAATAAATATTATGCTAACTGGAATGAGTTCCCAAATGGACAGTTAGAAGAAGGTTCTTATATTGACCTTTTTCATTTTTCTAATGCAATGATTTTAGATAGCGCCTCTTTTATTGTAGAATATTTATATTTTAATAAACCAATATTATTTACAATGAAAGATGATAAAATAAAAGAAAGATTTAACTCATTTGGAAAAGAAGTGTTTAATTATTTGTACACCGGTAAAAGCAAAGAAGATTTAAACCTATTTATTAAAAATCAAGTTTTAAATGGAAATGATTGGATGAAAAATAAAAGAAATAATTTCTTAAAAGAAGAAATTTTACCAAAGGATGGCAAAACAGCAAGCCAAAATATTTATTATCAAATAAAAAAAGAATTATGTTAAATATAAAAAAGTCAAATTATACTTTAACTGGTACTAAAGCGGAAACATTGAAAGAACTAGAGAACATAGGGTATAATGTTCCTAAAGTTTACTTTTTTACTTTAGAGGAATGGAATAGTTTTCCTGACAGAATTATGATGAAGTTATTAATGAATTTCAAGAATCTAAATTAGCAATAAGAAGTAGTACTAAAGCGGAAGATACAGAAGACTCTTCTATGGCTGGTGCATTTGAAAGCCTCCTTAATGTAGTATGTGAAAAGGAATCTATAAAAAATGCTATCAAAGAAGTTATAGCCTCTTATGATGATGATATTACAAATCAAGTTTTAGTGCAACCTATGGTTGTCAATGTTGCTATGAGTGGAGTTGTAATGTCTCATGTTTTAGATGATGGGTCTCCTTATCATGTGATTAATTATGATGATAAAACAGGTCTTACAGATACTGTAACAAGTGGGTCAACAATAAATAAAACTATTTATATTTATAATGGTGTTAATGAAAAAGATTTTGATTCTAAATATTTAAAAATTGTTTTAAGTTTAATTAGAAATTTAAAAGAAAATTTCCCAAACATACCAATAGATATAGAGTTTGCGATAGATAAATATTATAATATTTTTTTATTACAGGTAAGGAAAATTACAACTGTAGGTAAATGGAACCAAAAAATAAATAAGCAAGTTTCATCTAGAATGCTATTTTTAAAGGAATATGTTAGCACTTTAATGAAAAGGCGTCTAAATCTTTTTGGAAATAGAACTTTATTAGGTTTTATGCCAGATTGGAATCCTGCAGAAATGATAGGAGTTGTTCCTCATCCATTAAGTATGTCCTTGTATAGAGAACTTATCACTAAAAGCACTTGGAGAGTTGCGCGAGAAAAAATGGGATATAGAGAAATACCTAATATAGATTTAATGGTTTCTTTATTTGGAAGAGTATATATTGATGTAAGAGCAAGTATAAATTCGTTTTTACCTAAAGGAATAGAAGATTCTGTAGCAGAGAAGTTGGTGAATGCTTATATTAATAGATTAGATAAAAACCCACAATTGCATGATAAGATTGAATTTGATGTTGTACAAACAGCTTTCGATTTTTCTTTTGATGATAATTTTGCTGAAAGATATCCAAACCTATTAAATAATAAAGAGCTTCAATCTTATAAAAATGCACTAAAGAAAATTACTATCAATGCAATAAAATTAGAAGAAAACAGTTCTTTGCGTTCTGCTTTAAAGGATATTGAATTTCTCAAAGAAATTCAAATAAAAAACAATATATCTACAGACCTTAATTCATTCTCAATTGCAGACCAAATAAATAACTTAGTTAATCAATGTATAAAATATGGTACTTTACCATTTTCTATTTTAGCTAGGCATGGATTTATTGCAGAGTCTTTACTCAGGTCAGCAGTAAAAAAAGAGGCGTTTACAGAAGAAAGATTAAAAGAGTTTAGGAGAAGTATTGTTACTGTTGCTGGTGAGATGAGTCACGATTTTAATTCAGTACTTACAAAAGAGTTAACACAGGAGCAGTATTTAGATAAATATGGTCATTTAAGGCCTGGAAGTTATGATATTTTATCACCAAACTATACAAATAGAAAAGATTTATTTGATGGTCAAACAATAAGAGAACATGAATCTACTATTTCTTTTGAGTTAACAAATAAAGAAAATGATAAAATTAATAAATTACTGAAAGAAAGTGAACTTATTACTATAAATGCAAAAGAGCTTATATTATATGCAGAAGAATCAATCAAAGGAAGAGAATATGCTAAGTTTATTTTCACCAAACATTTATCTTCAATTTTAGAATTAGTAGCCAAATGGGGAGAAATAATAGGATTTAATAGAGAACAATTATCTATGCTTACTATTAATGAAATTCTTGAAATACTAGTTTCTCCATTAGCAACAGATCTAAAATCATATTTTGAAAAGAAAATAGATAAAGCAGACGAAAACTTTAAAATAGCTTCATCTTTTAAATTAAGTTATTTAATACGTTCTATAAGAGATGTACATATTGTTCCAATGCAAAGAAGTTCTCCTAATTTTATTGGAAATCAAAGGATTGAGGCTGAAATTGTAGAATTGACCCCATATTTGGAAAATATACCTAACTTAAAGGGGAAAATCATTTGTATTGAAGGAGCAGATCCTGGGTATGATTGGATTTTTACTAGAAATATAGCAGGTTTAATCACAAAATATGGAGGAGCTAATTCTCATATGGCAATTAGATGTGCAGAATATAATTTACCAGCAGCTATAGGTTGTGGAGAGCAACCTTTTGAGAGAGTTGTATACTCTAGAAAATGTTTGCTGGATTGCCAAGGAAAGAGATTGGAACCAATAGAACTCAATTAGATGCAATACAATATAGGTATAACAATGAGGGTGACTAGTGCTCAAGGTTATAATGAACTAAGAGATACAATTGCTCAAGATTGGCCTAAATATATGAGTTACCTTTTTCCTCATGCAAATTATTTTTTTATACCTAATATTGAGGAAAGTGCTATAGACTATTGTAAGAAAAAGAATATTAATCTTTTAATTATTTCTGGAGGAGATAATATTGGATTATTTGAAAAAAGAGATAAAACAGAATTAATATTACTAGAGTTTATGATTAATAGTAAACTTCCTGTCATAGGTATTTGTAGAGGAATGCAATTAATACATCATTATTTTGGAGGTATTATAAAAGATGGCAACAAAGACTTTGTTAAAGAACATAGAGCAACAGAACATAAAGTTGTTATTAAAAAAGAAATAATTATTGTGAACTCTTATCATAATTGTAGAATAAAAGAATCGACACTTCATAGTAATTTGTCAATTTTGGCTAGAAATATTAACGATAATAGTATTGAGGCTTTCATAGGAGAGAACTTATTAGGAATTATGTGGCATCCAGAAAGAGATTTACAATTTTCAGAATATACAAAACAATTAGTTACTAAATTTTTATTAGAAAATGAGTAGAGCAATAATTTTAGCAGCAGGTAGAGGTTCTCGAATGAAAGAACATACTAAAGAAAAACCAAAATGTTTAAATGTTTTAGCAAAAGACACATTATTAAATTGGCAATTAAAATCATTAAATAAAGGAGGAATTGATAAAGTAATAGTAGTAAATGGTTATAAAGCAGATTTAATTACTGGAGATTTTGATACTGTTACAAATGAAAGGTGGAGCGAAACAAATATGGTTGCCTCACTCTTTTGTGTACATTCTGATAAAGAAGATAGTATAATTTCTTATTCAGATATTGTATATAATTCAAAGCATATAGAAAATTTAAAAAATGCCGAGGGGGATATAATTATTACTGCAGATCTTAAATGGAAGGAATTATGGGAATTAAGATTTGAAAACCCTTTAGATGATGCAGAAACATTTAAGAGTAATGGCAATATATTAAAACACATTGGAGGAAAAACAAATGATATTTTAGAAATAGAAGCTCAATATATGGGGTTATTAAAATTGACTGGAAATGGATGGAATAAAATGAAAGAAGTTTATCACAGTTTCTCCAATGAAGTAAAAGATAAATTAGATATGACAACAATGATTAATGAATTATTAGATAGAAATATTGAAGTAACTATTGTTTTTGTTGAAGGAGGTTGGTGCGAGTCAGATTCATATTCTGATATTGAAGTTTATGAAAAACAAATGAAATTGAATAAAAACTGGATCCATGACTGGAGAAAATAAGTATAAATATATAGATAGTAATGCACCAAATGTTAAAATAAATTACTCCTATTCTAAATATCTAGGATTAGAGTTCGTAGAGATTTGGAAGGCATCAAGAGTAGAAAACTTGAAAACTTTTAATAAAGAAGATTTTAAACTTTTAATAAAAAAGGATATTGATAATGAAACTATTAAAGATTATACATTTTCAAAAAAAATATTTTCAAATTGGGTCAATAAAATCGAACTAGATAATAATGAAATTTTGGACGATGTTAATCTTCTAGTAAAAAGGTTTGAAGTTACTAAAAAAATTTATAATGAATATAATGATTTAATGAGACCAAGCAATAAAAAAAACTATCTAAATATTGAAAATTATAGTTTATTTGGAATTATTTTAGGATTACTTTTTTCTAAAACTAAAGACTATAAATATTTAAATGCCCATATTAAGCTTAATGATATATTATTAGGTTGGGAAGCATCTAATGAAATAATTAAAGATAATTTGTTGTTAAAATCATATTCTGTAAGTTTAGAATATAATAATGTAATAGAAATTCTAAAGCAAAAAAAGATTTCTCATGGTTAAAATACTATTGTTATGTGGAGATACCAATAGAGCTAAATCTTATGCTTCTATTCTGAAAAACAAAACAAAAATTCATCTCATAGGTTTGTTATATGGTATTGAAAAAAGAGAGAGTCATAATAGTATTATAAATATTGATGCCAATACTAAAGAGTATTTAAACTCAATAGAGGTAGAAATTCCAGAATTAAATAAAGATATTGAATCTATTTTTAAAGATAATCAATGGGATTATTCTTTAGTTAAAGAGAAAAATGTAAATGATGTAGAAATTATTAATAAAATAAAATCTGTAGATTGTGATTTTGTTGTTTTTGCAGGTTATGGAGGTCAAATACTAACCAAAGAACATTTTCTTCAAGGTAAAAAATATGTTCACTGTCATCCCGGTTGGTTGCCTTTAGAAAGAGGAAGTACGACACTTTATTATAGCCTATTAAATAATAGAAAGTTATCTGTAACATCTTTTTTTATGACTGAAAAAATAGATGAAGGAAATATGATTTTAAGAAAAAGCTACCCTTCACCTAAAAAACAAATAAATATAGATATTTGGGCAGATAATGCCTTAAGAGCAGATACACTTTCTAGATCTATTGAATTATTTCAAAATAATTATACTGGTTTTTCTAGAGATACAAAAGAAGAAGATCAAGAGTATTATGTAATTCATCCATTGTTAAAACATATATCTTTACTTTCGTTAAAACAAAAAAATCTTTAATAATTTAAATTTTAAAAATGCATGTCAATAATAGAATCATAAATTATTCATAGATGATTGATATATCAAAATCAAATGTTACTTCAGGAATTGTTTGGAACACTTTGGAAAAACTATCGGTAAAAATCACTCAGTTTATTATTGGTATTATTCTAGCTCGATTATTATTACCTGAGGATTATGGTTTAATAGGTATGATAGCAATTTTTATTGCTATTTCACAAACCTTTGTAGACAGTGGAATGGGATCGGGATTAATACAGAAGCAAAATAGAAGTACCCTTGATTATTCAACAGTATTTGTTTTTAACTTTATAGTAAGCTCTACTTTTTATTTTCTACTTTTTATTTCTGCTCCTTACATAGCGGATTTTTATAATACTCCTGAGTTGAAACTAATCACTCGAATTGTTGGCATCAACCTTATTATAAATTCATTTGCTTTAGTTCAGCGATCTATAATAATGATAGCTTTAGATTTTAAAAAACTAGCAAAAATCAATATAATATCAGTTATATTGAGTGGTATAATCGCTGTTTATTTTGCATATTCTGGATATGGTGTTTGGTCATTAGTAATTCAAACATTAATAAGTTCAATTACTTCTACTATTTTATTATGGTATTTTAGTAAATGGAAGCCTTCTGTGGTTTTTTCAAACAAATCTTTTAAAGATTTATTTGGTTTTGGCTCAAAATTATTATTAGCTGGAATTTATGCAAAAACATTACAAAATATATATAATATATCAATTGGTAAAAAATATTCAGCAGATGATCTAGGTTTTTATACTCAAGGAAAACAATTAGCAGAAGTTTCTTCGGGAACTATCTCTAGCATTTTACAGCAAGTCACATTTCCTGTTTTATCATCTTTACAGGCAGATAAAGAAAAAATGATTTTAGTATATAAGAGATTAATTAAAATGACAGCATTTTTAATTTTTCCAGTGATGATAACCTTGGCTGTTTTATCTAATCCACTAATAGAATTATTGTTAGGAGAAAAATGGTTGAGGACAATACCCCTTCTTCAATGGATGTGTTTTGCTAGAATTTTTTACCCATTAAGCATACTCAATCTTAATATACTGAAAGCAAATGGTAGATCAGATTTGTTTTTAAAAGTTGATATTTTAAAAGCTCCAATAATTATTTTAGCATTAATTATTACTATTCCTATAAGTGTAGAAGCAATTGTAATTGGCCAAGTCATTTCAACTTTCATTAGTTATTTAATAAACTCGTTTTATTCTAGAAAATTATATGGTTATGGAGCCATTTCACAATTTAAAGACATTTGGTTAATGATAATTTCTTCTGTGATTACTGGATTAATTACATATTTTATTATCATAATCATAAATTCTTTAGTATTGAAATTGGTAATCGGGTTTGGAGTTTCAATAATCATATATTTTTTAATTAGTAATTTATTTAAAATTCAAGAAATTCAAGAAATTAAATCACTTTTTTTAAAAAAACATTAAATCTAATTTTATGATTGAAAATCTAAGGAAGTACGAAAATTACTATATTTTAACTGAGGGTGTATCAAATATTGGAGGAGCTCAGTTGTTAGTTTTGCGAAGAGCAAAATTTCTTAGATCAAAAGGTTTTAACGTTAAAATAATTGTGTCTAGACATAGAGGAAATTTTATTCTTGAAAAGGAGTTTAAAGATTTCCCCATTTTATTTCTACCTAAGTTAGATCAACCAATATTCAAA
>Ga0115564_10002745_pt1 | contig 15165 bp, 7 predicted proteins | sample COGITO_mtgs_1105_7_FD_88680 | JGI IMG/M metagenome (GOLD analysis project Ga0115564, IMG submission 88680) | Pelagic marine microbial communities from North Sea - COGITO_mtgs_110523 | ecosystem: Environmental > Aquatic > Marine > Epipelagic | place: Germany:Helgoland, sampling site Kabeltonne...
AAACAAGTATAGATCGTATGATTTTACTTTTGAAAATAAAATATATTCTTATGGAGGTTATGGGTTGTTTAATGTGAACTCCAACCTTACTTTTTTTAATGAATTAAATCGGGAGTGGAGTGAATTTTTATACCATCCAAACTCTAAAACGCCATCGCCTAGACAACTCACAATAGGTCAAGTAAAGGATTCTTTTTTATTCGTAGCTGGCGGATCAAATAAACGGGTTAATGAGCAACTAGAGTTGAATTATAACGTTTTGGAAGATGTTTGGAAATTAGATTTAAACACCCATTTTTGGACGTATTTAGGGACATTAAACTTAGGTTTTTTTAATAGTTCTAACGAGGTGTTCTCCCCAGCTACCGTAAGTGGCTCTTACAAAGGAGGAACCCTTGTGACTTTTAAAGGAAAGGTGATTTGGTTTGATATTAAAAACAATCGCATTAAAGAGTTTACTAATGTCAATCCAATTCTTTTAGAGAATATTGAGTTTATTGATTTCAATCCCACCACCAACCTTTTTATGTTTTCAAAATTGATTCATGATTCTCAAACCTATCGCTTTATTTTTATGACCCCCTTAGAATTATTAGGTAATTCTGTAAATGAACACCCGTTGTATAATAGCGATATTCAATACGTACTCTACCTTCTTTCGATACTATTATTAGTGGGAATCATCCTTGTAGTTTATTTTAAAACAAAGACCAAAAGTAGCTATAGCGTTATTTTAATACATTTAAATAAAATACAAAAGGAGCTAAGCTTTGAAGACTTTAGTGTCCTGAAACTCATTCTAAAAGAATACCCAACCGCCGTTGATTTTCCGTTAATTTTAACTTTTTTTGAACCCAATTTGTCCTACGAATCTCGCGTTAAAAAACTAAGACTTTCAATCGGACGTATCGATAAAGTGCTCATGGTTCACACTAAATCTAAGGTGTCTGTTTTAAAGTTTAGAAAAAACAAAAATGATCGCCGTATCAAAGAAGTTTTTTTAAACTAAACCTTGCTAAGTCCGTCTTCAGTACAAAAGTCTCTATTAATCTATTGATTTTGAGGAGTTTTTTTTAAGACAATTAGTAAAAGGATTATTAACTAGAATATCCACGAAGGAATATCGTACATATCGCCGAGATTCCAAATTGTTCTATCTAGCAAGACACCTTGCTAGAGGTTCAAATTTAATTAATGGTTATAAACAGTTTTTTCTGTTACAGCATTTGAAAAATCACTATTATTTGAGTCTTGTCAATGGGGTTTTAGCCCCTTTTACAGTTGGCTCAATTTCATAAATCAGGATTGTTAGGTTTCCAAGTCTTGCTTGGTCAAACGCCTTTCCTCGTGCCGTTTACTAGCCGCATTAAATCACGTTGAGTACTTCTGTTTTCAATATACCGATGCTAGGCATTGCTAAAGAACCTTGCGGAGGCATTAGATTTTGAGTCGTCTTAATTCATATGTCTTCATGGCTATGTGTATAACTAATAAAGGTTAAAAACAATTAATAATTTAGTATTAACGAATTATATATTTAAATACAAACGAGGTGATTGTGCCGTTCATTACGTCAAATAGCCGTTTGTTACATCAAATAGCCGCTTATTACATTAAGCTAGTATTTTCCTAGTAACCTTCATTACTTTACATAATTAAAATGTGATTTTCACACGTTGAATATAATATTTAAACCCCAAATGTAACATGAAAAAATTTACATTATTTTTATTTTTTATCGGAGGACTTGTATTGGTACAAGCTCAAAGTTCGAAGTCGAATAATTCTATTAATGACGTTCATAGAACACTCATCCTGAAATTAGGAATTAATTTAGTCGATAATTCAGGAGATCGCAATCCTTTTTCAGCTCTAAGTGATTTTGATCAAATGGCCTTTTCAGACAACTATAATATTGAACTAGAATACAGATTTAGTAAATGGTTTAGTCTAGCCGCCGCTTTGAGCAACAATAAGTGGAAAGCTAACAAAGGAAATATTGATGGAATTATTGTGAATAAAGATCAAAAATACTTAGCAATTGACCTTGCTCTAAAACTTTATTATGATGAAGCCTTTGGTTGGTTCGATCGAAATGATTGGGTAGAACTCTACCTCCACGGAGGTGTTGGGTCGGTTAAGCAGGCTGGTAATCATGAAACTACTCTTAATTTTGGATCAGGTGTTAACTTTTGGATTTCAGAACAATTTGGGATCAATTTTAATGGGACAGCTAAAATAGGTTTTAACCAAGGAAATGATTTATATAACCCGAATCACATTCAATATTCTGCATCCTTAATGTATCGATTTATTGATAACGACGCCGACAATGACGGCGTAAAAAATAAAGTTGATGATTGTCCGGACGTGCCTGGGGTTGCTGAAAATAATGGGTGTCCAGAAGAAGTTGATAGTGATGGGGATGGTGTAGTCGATATTATTGACAACTGTCCAAATGAGTATGGAACTGTTAATGGATGTCCCGAAACTGTAGTACTGATGGAAGTTGATTCGGATGGAGATTCTGTATTAGATTCGGTTGATGAATGTCCAACTGTTCCAGGTGTGGAATCTAACAATGGGTGTCCTTTAGAAGAAGTCATGGTTGGTGCTAAAGATTTAGAGACAAATGAAGTGATTTCAGACATACTATTTAACAGAGGAAACGCCAATTTTAGACAAGATTCATACCCTGTTTTAATTAAAATTATTGAAGCGATGAAACAAAACCCTGAAGCTCAATTTAAAATAGAAGCTCATACAAGTAGTTCTGGAAGTTATGCGGACAATATGCGCTTGTCTCAAACCAGAGCTAATGCGGTTCGTAATTATCTAATAAGTGGAGGTGTTCCTTCAGAAAACATAGTTACCGAATGGTTTGGAGAAACAAGACCAATAGCTTCAAACTTAACGGAAGAAGGAAGACGTAAAAATAGACGCGTAGAGGTTATTATAATAAAGTAATTTTATTTCGAAATCATTAAAAGATCTCATGTAGGTCAATAAAAATGACGCTACAAAAAGCTACCCACTATTAACAGTACTATTTTTCTGTAGCGTTTTAATTTTTTGTTAAAACCTTAACCTAATAACAGTTTTGCTTATGACAGGAATCTTTAATTTTTTTATACTTTCAACGACAATTAGTACAGGAGCTTGGATAAAAGACCTATTGTATCTATCATTTTTTGATCCATTATTGTCAAAGTCAACCGGTGTAATACCTAGCTTATACCTGTATCTTTTGGTTTTTATATTAGCTTTTTTTACCGCGCAGTGGTTTATCCCTCAAGCGATTCGATTTGCGCATCGATTCCAATTAGTAGACCATCCAGATTTAAGAAAAACACACATAAAATCTACACCTATTTTAGGGGGAGTCAGTATATTTATTAGTGTCGTTTTTGCTTTGGCGCTTACGAGTTCATTTTTATATACCTCTTTTTCTACACTTGATTTAAATTTTAAAATAGTTTTTGGCTTGTGCAGCGCTGTTTCTTTGATGATGTTTTTTGGACTTAAAGATGATATTTTTGAAGTCAGCCCTTTTGAAAAAGTAATTTTTCAAATCATAACAGCTCTTTTTGTGATCATTTCTTGTGAAGTACGAATTGATAATTTCGACGGTCTTTTTGGTGTATATGAGTTGCCTACTATTTTCAGTTATATGTTTTCTGTATTTGTATTTGTTATTGTTGTGAATGCTTTTAATTTAATCGATGGTATTGACGGTTTATCAGCATCTGTAGGTTTAATAAGTACTTTGTGTTTTGGACTATTTTTCTTTTTAAACGATTTAGTGATTCAGGCAGTAATTATGTTTTGTTATTCAGGAGCATTAGTATCATTTTTAATATTTAATTTTAAAAAGCGATTGTTTTTGGGAGACAACGGCTCAATGAGTTTGGGGGTCGTCATTGCTTTTGGTGTTTTTTCTGTAATTACAACTACCAATGGGATGAACCTTGTTGGAGGGACAGGCTATTTTATTAATAATTCAAGTGTAATAGTCTTAGCGTTAATAAGTTTTCCACTACTAGATACCATTCGAGTATTTTGTGTCCGATTGATAAAAGGTAAAAGTCCATTTGCTCCGGATAGAAATCATCTACATCATCTCCTTACAAACCTAAAATTCTCTCATATTGAAAGTACACTTTTAGTAGTGGTTTATACTGTTATTCTTACAGGAATTGCTCTAGCTTTAAGCTCAATGAACATTACAAATCATTTCTTTATAATGTTATTTTTATCATCTTTAATTTACATTATATCATGGATACCCAAAAAACGACTTAACCCATGAAATCACTGAAGCCATCTACCACTTGTTACACCATACTGCCGTTTGTTACGTCATATTGCCGTTTGTTACATTATGGTGGTTTATTTAGTATAAGTAACGTATTTTTAATCCGAATTTAATAATTTATTTATAATATTATGAAAAATTTCACAATACAGATATCAGTTTTAGCCATCATCTTTAGCTTCCCTACTTTTGCTCAAGATTTGAAGGTTGCTTCAGGGGGTCAAATGTACATATCTCCTACCGAATTCGTCCATGCGTCAAGTAACGTATCTGTGGACGCTGGTGGCGAGCTTATAATGGACTCTGTGTCCAATGATTTTTCTGACTTTTTTGTTGTAGGAACTTCTACAGGAACTGCGGAGTACCGTCGTTATACAGGATCTTCTGCGACAAGAGATTTAGTGTCCCCACCTGTAAGTGGGCAAGCTTTTAATTTATTTGCTGCTGCTAACTCAGGAATAGCAACAGGGACGATTAATACTTCAAATTTAATGTATGGGCCATTTGATACGGCAAGTGGGTCGTATGTAGAATATGCCTCTACAGAAGTCACGCCACTAGTTAGTGCGAAAGGGTATCGTGCTGGAACTACGAGTGGGGGGGTATTGAGTTATGAGGGCGCTGTTGCAACTACCGATATTGCAGTGACTCTTGCCTACGGTTCTACTGCTGGATATAAATACACTAACTTAGTGGGGAATCCCTTTACGACCCATATCGATTCAGGTGCTATTGTAACAGCATTGAGTGGACATGCTAATATTGACCAAAACTATGCTGCTCTTTATGGATGGAACGGCACGGCCACTAATGACCCTAATACTTGGAAAGTCATCAATAGCCTTTCACCTACATTAATCACGCCAGGACAAGGATTTATAATTATAAGTAGTTCTTCTGGAGGTGCTTTTACCTTTCCAAAATCAGCGAGAGAAGTTAGTGATACTCCACAAGATGATTTTCTTACTGGACGTCAGGTAAATACGACTTCATATTTTAAGTTAAGATTAACAAAAGGGCCTAATGCCGCTGAGACGTCAATTTACTTTACTAGTCCATTTGGAACTCGAGGTTTGGATGTGGGCTATGACGCAGGTTCTTTAGACTCTCACATTGGAACTCACTTAGTAGAAAACTCTCAAGGAGTTAATTTTGCTATACAAGCTTTATCCGAAGCTGATCTAACAGCATCAGATTATGCGATTGCTGTGCATGTAAGTGTTGCAGCTGGTCAGGAAGCGACCTTAAGTATCAACGAATTAAATGTACCATTTGGAACAAAATTTTATTTAGATGATACCGAATTAAATGTTCAAACGTTGTTAACGTCAAACGACTATACGTTTACACCTTCTTCAGCTTTAAGTGGGATTGGACGTTTTTACCTAAGAACAACCTCAGGGACTTTTTCAAGTCCTTCTACGGTATTAGATTCTGTTGAAATTTTATCTTTATCAGCTACTAATAAATTAGTGGTTCAAGGGCAATTAAAAAACGATTCTGTATTAAAATTATATGATATTAGTGGCCGTATTATTGAAACGTATAGACTGAAATCTTCTCAGACAAAACATGTAATTGATGTATCTAATATAAGTTCTGGAGTATATATTGTAAACTTGAATAATAAAAATCAAACTAAAACGACCAAGCTAGTTATTAATTAAAGGAGTTGTTTTTAGTTAGTATACTTTATAATACTTGTCCATATTAAATTCAACTCACTACAAATTCATGAAATGAAGAAAGAAAACAATAACATCAGAAACGAGATCACACGTAAAGAAGCTCTTTCAAAAATGGGTAAATATGCAGCCTTGACTGCTGTAGGAACGTTTATAGCATTGAACCCAAGGAAGTCTCAGGCCTTATCTTTACCACCGCCAACTACTAATGACGGAATTTTTGATGACTAAATAAAAGTGATTAAATAGATGATAGCCATGTCTTAAAAAAAATTACACCAAATTCAGTTTAGTGTAATGCTTTTTTTGTGATTTTAATAGAGGAATGGTAAGAGTTATAATTGTGCCATCATCTATTTTTATTTCATATTCTATAGGAGCCTTATAAAGATTTGAAGTTGCTTTTATAACATCTTTAGTAATTCTCATTCCATGTAATTTTTCAGAATATATTTTTTCTGTATCTATCCCAACACCATTATCTTTCACACAAATTACCAAGCAGTTTTTTTCTATTTGATGACTCAGGGAAATAAGCCCTTTGTTCTTCATTCCTTTAAAGGCATGGTTTACACAGTTTTCTAAAATAGGCTCTATAATTCCTGGAGGTATTTTCCAACCTTTAATAGCCGTGTCGTTAAGCTCCTTAAAATTACATTCAAACCTATCTGAAAACCGCAATAACTCTAAATACATATAATCCTTACAGATGTTATATTCGGACTCGTAGGACACCAAGTCCTTGTTCATATTATCAAGTGTAGATCTTAACAGCGTAGCCATTTTAGTAAGAGCATTAGAGGCGTTTTCAACATCTTTTTTGGCAATAAAATAATTTATTACAGATAATGCATTAAATGTGAAATGAGGTTTAAACTTTGATCTTAGAACATCAATTTTCATTTTTTCATTTTTATACTCCAAAGACTCTCTTTCTTTTATACTTTGAAAATAAAAAAATATAAAAATTGAAAAGACAAGAAAAAAAGCAAGACTGACCGAAGTTATTGTTTTTTGATACTTGATATCATTTTTAACGCGTTCTTTTTCTAGGCTCTCAGCTTTCTTTTTTGTTTTTGCTTCTAAGTACGTTATGTCTTTCACAAAATTTAAATATTTTTTAATGACGGTTAATTGTTCGTCGTTTTGGTGCTGTGTAAGTTTTTTTAACTTTGTGTTGTAAAATTTGAATGCATTTATATCCCCATTTTGGGTTTTAATATCAATGATTGCCTCGAGGCATTCATTTAGTTGATACAGGTTTTTGTTATTCTCAAAATAGTCCAATGCTTTAAGGTACATTTTATCAGCTTTTTCAAAGCGATGCTCTAAAGCATAGCGATGCCCCATTTTGAGATATAGAATGTGTTCATTAAAAGAATCTTTCCTTTTAAATTTCTTCAATAAAACAGGGAATAAACTATCTACTTTAGACAGTTTTAAGTTGTTTTTATAAGCAACTAAAAGTTCTTGTGAATTCCTACTTTTTTTGGCATGAATCAGTTCTCTTACATGATTATTTTGAGAGCGATACCAGCGTGTCAAGATTAGATTTTTTTCTTCTTTTGGAGTCTTGTAGGAGTTTAGATAATAAAAAAGACTATCATTATTAGTTTTTTCTAAATAAGTTAGCCTGTGTTTTTGATGTAATTTAATATCATTTACACTTAGGGGTATCGTTTTTAAAATTTCAAAATAGCGATCAAAATAATACCTACTGAGGTCTAATGATGCTTTTGAACTATTAAATCGAGTCAAATAGAACTCACCTATATTAAGATAACAAAGCAGGAGAAGTCTAGGGTGATTTTCTAGATATTCATATTCTTTCAGCATAAGATCTTCCAAAACATTTGTGACTAAAATAACATCAACTGATCCTTTGTTATTTTCTATTTGCCGAAATGTTAAATCTACATAAAGGGAGTCTTCTTTTAAAGACCAAGCCTCTTCTCTAAGGGTATTGAAAATACTATCAGATTTTTGTGTATTTTGATTCTCGAACGCCGTATTAATTTTTTCAATAAATTGCTCTTTTTCGGTGGCTTGCTGAGCATTTATAGGATTGACAAATACGCTTAGCAATGCAATACTTGACACTGCCCAGAATGAACTTAATTTTTTTATGGATTTATTCATATTCTATATAAAATATAAATTTACACAATTACTTTTTAAGAACATATAAGTTGACTTTATTATATTTACTTATAGTGTTTTTTGTAAAAATTTACCTACTTTTGTTTGTATAGCTAATTTGCTTAGAGTGTGATATATTCAAATTAATTGCCCTTTAAGTAACTAATTTATAGCAGGAGTTATCAAAACTCATTTTTTATTTCAATTTATTATGTCAAAAATCAGAGCTATCCTCGTCGATGACGAAATTAAAAACAATGAATTATTAAACATTTATTTAGAAAAATATTGCCCTATAATTGATGTGGTAGGGATTTCTACTACCGTCGAAGATGCTATCCAAAAAATTAATGAATTAAGGCCAAAACTCGTTTTTTTAGACATTGTGTTACAGGATGGAACAGGTTTCGATGTTCTTGACGGAATAAACTATGACGATTATTCGGCGGTATTTATAACAGCATTTCAGGAGTATGCAGTAACCGCCTTTAAATTTAATGCTATTGACTTCCTTTTAAAACCAATAGATCCAAAGGATTTAATAACAACTGTAAAAACCCTAGAAGACAACCTCAAAAACAAGCTTTTTACTACCAATCCTCAACTGGAATCTGCAAAGACCTCTATTGAGACTAAAACGTCAGATTATAATTTTATTGCAATACCCTCCACTAAGAAAATTGATTTCATTAAGATAGACGATATTTTGTATTTTGAATCAGATGGAAGATACACTATTATTTATCTTATTGACCAGACTACCTTTTTTGTATCCAAAAATATAGGAGAGTATGATAAGATTTTAGCTCCAAAATATTTCTTCAGAATACATAAAAAATATTTGATAAATATAAAATACATCATCAATATAAATAATGCTGATGGGACTAACTGTGAGCTTGTTGGAAATATTGTCCTCCCAGTCGCCAAACGCCGAAAAGAAGACCTAGTGTCTTTTTTAAACATTAAGTAGTATTTATTTTTATAACTTTTTTATTGTAACTATAGAAGGAATTATTTTGTTATCCTTTGTTTCAATTAGTTCAAATTTTAAATTTTCATTACCTTGTGCCTTTCAATTCATCATGAAAATTATTAAGTATATTTTAGTTTTATTGTCCTCGTTGGTGATCTCTGCTCAGGAGCATCCACCTGTAATGTCTTATAACCCCGATGCTTATGATGCTAAAAATCAAAATTGGAGTATTTCTCAGACTTCCGATCAAACAATGTATTTTGCCAACAACTCCGGTTTATTGGAGTATGATGGGATGAATTGGAAATTGTATCCAGTTCCTGATAATTCTATTGTAAGATCTGTAAAGGCAATCAACGACCAGATTTACACTGGGAGTTATATGGATTTTGGTGTTTGGAAACGCAATAATAAAAGTATTTTGGAGTATACTTCTTTAGCTCAGCAATTTGATATTGAATTAGTAGAAGATGAACAGTTTTGGGATATCATTAAATTAGATGATTGGTTGATCTTTCAGTCCCTTTCCAGAATTTATTTGGTTAATGAACTTACAAAAGAAACAACTTTTATTGAATCCGATCAAGTCATCTCGAACATCTTTGAAGTTGATGGAGTTCTCTTTTTTAACCAGCTAAATAACGGATTATATAAAATAATTGATGGCAATGTGGAACTTGTTAGTGACGACCCAAGGTTAACATCCAGTAATATTGTTGGAGTCTTTGAGCTTGGTAATCAACTGCTAATCATGACAGCATCCAATGGTTTTTATTTCTTACAAGATAAAATATTAACCTCTTGGGAAGTAGATTCCAAAGTTGACCTGAATTCACTTACGATATACAGCACTACAATGTTAAAAGACAGCAGTATTGTGATCGGAACTGTTTCTAACGGACTTTATCACATAAGCTCACAAGGAAATCTTAAATATGACCTTAATTTTGAGAAGGGTCTCAGTAATAACACCGTATTATCTGTTTTTGAAGACTATCAAAACAATTTATGGTTAGGACTTGACATTGGTATTAGCCATGTAAATCTATCTTCTCAGTTTATTGTTTATAACGACACAAAAGGCGCTATTGGAACTGTTTATTCTTCTGTAGTATTCGAAAATTATTTATATTTAGGTACAAATCAAGGACTATTTTATAAACGCAGAGATACCGATTCAGACTTTTCTTTTGTTGAAGGTACAAATGGTCAAGTGTGGAATCTTAAGGTTATTGATAACCAAATTTTTTGTGGACACGACCGAGGAACCTTACTAATCAAAAATAAAAAATTACAATATACTATAAGTCAATCTCTGGGTACTTGGGATTTTAAATCTTTAAAAGATAACCCAAATATAATTTTACAAGGAAATTATAACGGCTTAAGCCTCTTAGAGAAAATGAATGGTCGCTGGCGATACAGGAATAAAATTAAAGGGTTTGATATTGCAAGTCGTTTTTTTCACTATATAGGAAACCAAATATTTGTGAATCATGAATTAAGGGGTTTATTCAAACTCACTTTAAACAAAGATTTAAAAGAAGCCTCAAAAGTTTCAGTCATCACCCCAATCACCAAAGGCAATGGTTCAAACTTCATTAAATTCTCTAAAAACTATTACTATTCCTCGTCTGAAGATGTTTACAAATTCAATACATCAGATCAAATATTCACCGAATCAGAACCTTTTAACGAAGTTTTAAAAGAATACACAACACGAACAACCATTATGGATGTCAAAGATTCGGATGGTCTTAAATGGTGCTTTGCCGATGACAACATTTTAATAATTAGCGCAGGAAGTGTCACACAGACACCAAAAGTTGAAATTATTCCAGTCGCAATCTCAAACTTTAAAAAGGTTGTATCTGGTTTTGAAAACCTCACTAAAATTGGATCAAATGAATATCTTTTAGGGTCTGCTTATGGTTATTTTATTTTTAATTCAGACACTCCAAAGCCTAACCATCTTTATGATTTAAAAATTAATTCAGTTGAGGCTAGTACCATAAATGAAGATAAATTTCTGCTCGATTCTACAGATCCAATGCGTCTAGACTCTGAAACCAATAATATTTATATAAATTATAGCATTCCACATTATGACAATGTTGTTAGTGAAAAATATTCTTACAAATTAATAGGTTGGTCTGACTCCTGGTCTGAATGGCAATCCCAATCCCAACAGGTATTCGAAAACCTTCCCTATGGGAGCTATGTTTTCAAAGTCAAAGGAAAAATAGGAAATACTGAAACCCTCAATACCGCGTCCTATTCCTTTGTTATTAACCGTCCGTGGTACCTTTCAAATAGTGCAATAACATTGTATGTAATCATTTTTATTATTTTATGGATTTTAATTCATAACCTATACAAACGCTATTATAGGAAACAACAACAACAACTTCTTCAGAAATCTCACGAACAACTTGCACTTAAGGAGCTCGAAACCTCCCAAAAACTTATGCAGTTAACAAACGAGAAGTTAAAACTTGATATTGAAAGTAAGAACCGAGAGTTAGCGGTTTCTACAATGAGTTTGATTAAGAAAAATGAGTTCCTGAACAGCATCAAAAGCGAATTGAAGGAGAAAGACAACCAACAGGATATTAAAAAAGTTATCAAGATTATTGACAAAAATTTAAACAATACAGACGACTGGAAGTTATTTGAAGAAGCCTTTAACAACGCCGATAAAGACTTCCTAAAACTTATAAAAGAAAAACACCCAGTCCTCACCCCTAATGACCTTCGATTGTGTGCGTACTTACGCCTGAATCTGTCTTCAAAAGAAATAGCCCCACTGCTAAATATCTCCCCAAGAAGTGTAGAGGTTAAGCGATATCGTTTGCGCAAAAAAATGGATTTACCTCACGAATCTAGCTTAACAAATTATATTCTAGAAATATAATAACACTACAACTTTCCATTTCACCCATACATTTACCCTACATTTAGGCATATAATTCTTGTCTAACTTTTATTTCATTTAATTAATCAATATTTTTTACCCTATAAAATTGAGTTTTTGCTAATGTTTATGCATTTTTTATTTTTGTATAACATTTGTAGAGGTTGTTTAAACAAAACAAGCCATTAGTTGTTTTAGATTTACTGTAAATCAAAACAAACCAATATTTATGAAAAAAATATTTTATTCCGCACTGATGACTTTGGCATTTGCTTTTACAGTATCTGCTCAAAACACAACAGTAAGCGGTACAGTGAAATCGAGCGCTGACGGCCTCCCTCTTATAGGAGTTAACGTCATAGTCAAAGACACAAGCACTGGAGCTGTGTCTGATTTCGATGGAAATTTTACCATCACAAACGTACAACCGAATGCGACCTTGGTCTTTACTTACATAGGGTTTGAGACAAAAGAATTACCAGCGTCGGCAAACATGAATGTTTCTTTAGATGAAGACAACGAATCTCTTGATGAGATTGTCGTCATTGGATATGGGTCTAAAAGCAGAAAAGATGTGACGGGATCAGTGTCTTTTGTAGGTGCGGAAACAATTGAAAAATTAAAACCTGTAGATGTCTCTCAAGCTTTACAAGGAACCACAACGGGAGTTTCTGTCTCTTCGGCGTCAGGATCGCCAGGAAGTGGATTTAAATTTTTAATTAGAGGTGTTAGTAGTAACTCTAATAACGATCCTTTATTAGTTGTAGATGGATATATAGTATCAAATCTTAACAGTCTGAATCCAAATGACATTGAAAGTCTTACAGTATTAAAAGATGCTCAAGCGGCTATTTATGGAATTCAGGGAGCTAATGGAGTTATATTAGTGACAACTAAAAACGGAAAGAAAAATACGGCTCCTAAAGTGTCATACAATGCCTTTGCAGCTGTACAACAAACAACCAAAAAACTTTCCTTACTTAACGGTACGGAGTATGCTGCCTTGGTCAATGAAAGTTACGCAGCTAATGGACAGAGCTTACCTCACACCAACCTAAGTGGTTTAGGTGAAGGGTTAGATTGGCAAGATCAAATTTTTGATCAAGCATTATTGATTAACCATAATCTAAGTTTATCTGGAGGTACAGAAAAGATTACTTATTATCTTAGTGCAACTCATTTAGATCAAGATGGAATCATTGCTCCAGACAAGTCAAACTATGTAAGAGATAACATAAAGTTAAATTTAGGAGTAGACGTGAATGACCGCTTAAAGACGACTTTAAATTTAAATTACTTTTCTAACAGCAGAAAATCAATCAATGAATCAGGTTTAGGTTCGGTATTATTTAATGCGATTAGTTATTCGCCATTATTTACTATAGATCAAGAAGATGTTGGGGGGGTGTTTGGATCTGATGCGGCTTTATTTGGAAATGAAATCATCAATCCATTGTCTCAAATTAGAGATACTTACAATTCCTATTCTGGAAGCAGTATTGAAGGAAACTTCCAATTAGAATACAAACTTACAGATGCTTTAAAAGTAACCTCTAGAATCGGGTTTAAAACCTATAGCGATAAAAGCAAATCTTTTTCACCGATTGTAGATTATGGAGCAGGAAAAGTATTTAATACAACCCGAAGTAGAGTGGATCAAAGTCGAAATCAATACGACTCTTACACATGGGATTCTTTTGCAACGTATAAAAAATCAATTGCAGATAAACATAACATTGAAACAACGGTTGGTATGACCGTTGTAAAAAATTGGGGTGATGGTTTATACGCAACAGGTTATGACGTCCCTTACAATTCATGGGATTTTGCAGATATTTCGCAGACAACAGGTTTAGGGACAGGTAATGATAATAGTTCTTATACTTATGACAACCGTTTGTTGTCTTATTTTGGACGTCTTCAATACGACTTTAAAGGCAAGTACTTACTCTCCGCCATGCTTCGTCGAGATGGGTCTTCAGCTTTTGATAAAGAGTATCGAATCGATCACTTTAAATCAGTCACTGCTGGATGGAAAATTTCAGAAGAAAACTTTTTGAAAGACAATCAAACAATTAATTTCTTGAAGTTAAGAGGAAGTTACGGAACGCTAGGGAATCTTGTTGGTGCCGATTTATATAAGGCATTACTTTCTGGAGAAGCAACTTACGTATTTGATGGTGTTATGTCCAACGGTCAAGCGCTTGGAAAACTTCCAAATAAAATTGCACAATGGGAAACAGCTGAAAAATTAGACATTGGATTGGATGCTAAATTATTCAATAATAAATTAGAAATTGTTGCGGATTACTTCTTAGAAGATCGTGTAGATTTGTTAATTCAAAACTTGCCAGTTTCTGGGATTTTAGGAACGTCTGCCCCAGGATCTTCAGCTCCAACGGTCAATGCTGGAACCACACGATCAGAGGGTTACGAGCTGTTGTTAAACTACAGCGATAACATTTCTGAAAACTTATCCTTTAATGTAAGCTACAATGTAACTAAGATAGAAGGAAAAGTAATTAACATCATCGGAGATGTTGCTCCTACTGGGGGATCTTTTGGTGTAGGACAACCTTTACTACCCTCAATAATGACCGTTGGTCAACCAATAGGTTCTTTTTACGGACTTCAAACGAATGGAATCTTTCAGAACCAAGCCGAAGTAAATGCACATCCAACGCAAGAAGGATTGGGGTATGCGGCATCGCCAGGAGACATTCGTTATGTAGATGTCAACGGGGATAACAAAATTGACGCAGATGACAGAACATTTATTGGAAAGCCTTTAGCCGATTATTTTATGGGCTTTAACTTCTCAATCAACTACAAGGACTTTGATTTTAGCGCCTACACGTATGCCGAAGTAGGCAAGGAAATGGTTCGTAATTATGAGCGTGACCAACCCAATGTGAACCGACTTGATTATTACTTAGACCGTTGGACAGGTCCAGGAACCAGCAATACAGTTCCTAGAGCGACCACAGGTGCTACTACTAATAAATTATTTTCTGATTTCTTTGTAGAAGATGCTTCGTTTGTTCGTATCCAAAACATTCAGTTGGGATACAGCTTACCAGAAGACCTCCTCCAAAAAATAGGGATGTCTAAAGTAAGAATTTACACTTCCGTTAAC
>Ga0115564_10002748_pt1 | contig 15157 bp, 14 predicted proteins | sample COGITO_mtgs_1105_7_FD_88680 | JGI IMG/M metagenome (GOLD analysis project Ga0115564, IMG submission 88680) | Pelagic marine microbial communities from North Sea - COGITO_mtgs_110523 | ecosystem: Environmental > Aquatic > Marine > Epipelagic | place: Germany:Helgoland, sampling site Kabeltonne...
GGCTGTCCTCTTTGGGATTGCTGCTTTGGCTGGTCTGTTGTGGCACTGGATCGCAATCCCGCTTGGCTTAGCGCTGCATGCAATTTGGGATTTGCTGCATCATCGACAAATTATCGGTGCGCGGGTCCCGCGCTGGTACATCCCGTTTTGCGTGGTCTACGACCTCTCAGCGGCCCTTTTTCTGGTGATGCTCTATGCCTTCTAAGAATGAAAAACTGCGCCGTCTTGGTTTCTGGGTGTTGGTTTTGGCGGTCGTTGCCGCCATTGGCGCATGGGTCTTGGGGAATATGCCCCAGATTGATCGCGAGACCATTGAAGGCTGGATCGCTATTGCCGGGCCTTGGGGTCCGGTTCTTGTCATTGTGTTGATGATGGCCGCAGTTGTTGCAAGCCCAATCCCCAGTGCACCAATCGCTTTGGTGAGTGGTGCCGCATACGGCCATGTTGCCGGTGCCATCTATGTTGCCATTGGGTCGGAACTAGGCGCTTTGGTTGCATTCCTCATCGCACGCTACTTCGCACGCGATCAAGTTGAGCGCTGGCTTGGTGACAGAGCGACTTATGGACTACTTGGCTCGCAAAACTGGCTGACACTAACGGTCTTTGGTTCCCGCCTATTACCGTTCATTTCGTTTGATGCAATGAGCTATGCGGCCGGGCTCAGTCGACTACATTTATGGCGCTTTCTCGTGGCAACATTGGCGGGCATTTTGCCGGCCAGCTTCCTTCTCGCGCACTTCGGAGCGGAGGCCATGTCGGGCGATTTTGGCACGTCCGAATGGATTGTTCTGGGACTAGGGCTCATGACCGCAGCTCCGCTCATATTGGGCGCTCTTTGGCACCGTAATCGTCAGACAAAAGCACAGTGAACGGCTCTGTTTTCCGTCGCTTATCTTCTGAGCCTATGATCGCTGTTGGCATTGACCTTCCTGTGGGGGAACGATGTAGCGTCGAATCATGGAAAATGATTTAGCACCCGACCCTGCCCGACGTGATTTTCTTTATTATGCGACTGCCGGTGCAGGTACTGTTGCAGTGGGCGCATCCATTTGGCCTTTGATCAATCAGATGAACCCATCCGCAGATGTGCTGGCACTGTCGAGCATCAGGGTTGATATCTCAGGTGTTGAACCGGGCACCCAACTTACCATCATGCTGTCTGGAAAGCCTGTCTTCATTCGCCACCGGACGAAAGAGGAAATCAATCAAGCCCGGTCCGAAGACGTTAGCAACTTGCCTGATACGAGCTCTAGAAACCCCAATCTTGTTGGGGAAGATACCGCTTCGGATGCAAATAGAGTTGTGCCTGGGCATGACGCGTTTTTGGTCATGATAGGGGTGTGTACGCATCTTGGCTGCGTACCGCTTGGCAACGGTGCCGGAGATTTTGGTGGCTGGTTTTGCCCCTGCCCCGGTTCTCACTACGATACTGCGGGCCGGATTCGCAAAGGACCCGCACCGGAAAACCTGCATATTCCAATTATATCAGTTGCGGATGAACTGGTTTTGACTTTGTGTTGAACCAGCTCTGTCGTGAAATCGCGATGAGCCGTCTCGTCGTTACGAAATGATACATTTGCGGACAGCCATCCACCTTGACCTTCCTGTTGCTGGAATGAGTAACTTCGTGAGTGTCAAGCACGCGAAGGACCACGATAATGGCGAATGATCACCAACACGAACAGGGACACGATCACGGGCATCTGCAAGCCCAAGTGCCCCAAGGCGCAAGAACAGATACAGATCCCGTTTGCGGCATGACTGTCGAGGTGAACGAAAGCACCCGACACGCTGATTATGACGGAGATCGCTTTCACTTCTGTTCGGAGAACTGCGAAGCTAAGTTTGGTGCAGATCCCTATTTTTACGCGTCTGAAAATGCTCAGAATATACAGATGGTCGATCAGACAGGTGGGCAATGGACTTGTCCCATGCACCCAGAAATCCTGAAGGATGCGCCGGGCTCGTGCCCCATTTGTGGAATGGCACTTGAGCCAATAGTACCTTCAGATGAACCCTCCGAGGAATTGACTGACTTCACCAGACGCATGTGGATTAGCGCCGTTGCTGCGGGGCCATTGGTCATACTCACCATGGGTGAACTTGTTGGCCTACCGGTGCGTGATTGGATTGGCCATCAAACAGCCATCTACATCGAATTTCTGCTGGCCACGCCAATCATACTCTGGGCCGCACTTCCCTTTTTCAGAAGGGGTATAGAGTCGATTAAGAACGTGTCGCCAAATATGTGGACGTTGATCGCGCTCGGCGTTGGTGCGGCGTATCTCTATTCGCTGGCGGCGACTTTCCTTCCCGGAATATTCCCCGATGAGTACCGCACAGGCGAAAGCGTCGGCACCTACTACGAGGCAGCGGTCGTTATCGTTACACTGATCTTTGTTGGCCAAGTGCTTGAGCTTCGTGCGCGGGAACGGACCGGAGACGCAATCCGAGCCCTACTTGATCTAGCTCCCAAGACGGCGCGTCGCATCCTGCCCGATGGCACGGAATATGACGCACCATTAGAACATATCATTGAGGGGGATATGTTGCGGGTCCGTCCAGGCGATAGCATTCCCGTGGATGCCGAAGTGATTGAAGGAAGATCTGCAATCGATGAAAGCATGATCACGGGTGAACCTTTGCCCGTTGAAAAAGGTGAAGGTGATCGCGTCACGGGCGGGACATTGAATAAGAACGGCACCTTGGCAATTCGCGCGACGCAAGTTGGGGCGGACACGGTTCTTTCGCAGATTGTGGATATGGTTGCGGGGGCGAAACGGTCGCGCGCACCCATTCAGGGACTGGCCGACCGCGTCTCATCGGTTTTCGTCCCAACCGTTGTGTTGATCGCTATTATTTCGTTTTTCGTATGGCTCACGTTTGGGCCTGATCCGGCATTGGCTTTTGCTGTGACGGCCGCCGTATCAGTCCTGATCATTGCCTGCCCTTGCGCATTAGGTTTGGCCACGCCGATCTCAATCACCACAGCGGCTGGCCGGGGCGCGCAAGCCGGTGTTCTGATCAAAGATGCAGAGGCGCTCGAACGGATGGCACGGGTTGATACCGTTATCGTCGACAAAACTGGCACGCTGACCCAAGGACGTCCAAAGCTAACGGATGTTGTGGTGACAGGTGATCAGTCAGAAAGCGATGTGCTTGCCCTCGCCGCGGCACTGGAACGCGGTTCAGAACACCCCTTAGCTGAAGCTATAGTTGAAGGGGCACGCGAGCGCGGCTTATCGTTAGGAAACGCAACAGAATTTGAAGCCATCACCGGCAAAGGGGTACAAGGTCGGGTGCAAGACCATGACGTTGCGTTGGGGAACCCAGCCATGATGCGCGAAATCGGTGTAGATCATACACTTGCGGAGAATACCGCAGATGATCTTCGAGCGGCGGGGAAGACGGCAATGTTTGTCGCGGTTGATGGAAAATTCGCAGGTATCGTGGCCGTGGCCGATCCGATCAAGGAAACCACAGCAGGCGCGATCGAAGATCTTCATCGTCTTGGGCTTCGGGTCATTATGGCCACGGGGGACAACCAGAAAACAGCTGATGCGGTCGCGAAAAAGCTGGGGATTGATGAAGTTTACGCTGGCGTTCTGCCAGAGGATAAGAAGGATCTGGTCGATAAGCTCCGAAAGAGCGGTGCACAAGTCGCGATGGCGGGCGACGGCGTCAACGATGCCCCTGCCCTTGCGGCCGCTGACGTTGGGATTGCCATGGGTACGGGTGCTGATGTTGCCGTGGAGAGCGCTGGCATCACGTTGCTTGGTGGCGATTTGGTTGGTCTTGTGCGTGCGCGCAAACTGGCGAAAGCAACAGTACGCAACATCAAACAGAACCTGTTTTTTGCATTTGCCTACAACACCGCTGGTGTCCCTGTCGCTGCAGGTATTCTCTATCCGGTATTTGGATTGCTGTTGTCTCCCATGATTGCAGCGGCAGCAATGAGCCTATCGTCAGTATCTGTGATTACGAACGCTTTGCGTTTGCGTCGTGTCAAGCTTTAGGAGCCAAATGCGAGGTGAGGTTCCATGGTCCGAAGCACTAAAGATCAAGTTCAGCAATTTAGAGGGGTCTCAAGGCGTGCTCTCATTGTTGGAATGGGTCAGATCGGCGTATTGGGTGTTATCGGATGGCGCATGCGATCACTACAGATCGAAAATGCAGATCAGTACCGGCTTCTGGCCGAGGAAAACCGCATCAACATTCAACTCATTCCCCCATCGCGTGGCCTGATATTTGATCGGAACGGCATTCTGCTTGCAGAGAACGAGCAGAATTATCGTTTGGTCATGACACGAGAAGAGGCTGGCGACCCGGTTGAAGCTATTGCAAGGCTGGCGAACGCGATCGAACTCGATCCCGACGACATTGCGCGCGCCCTTTCTGAGATGGAACAGAAGGCACCATTCATCCCTGTCACACTGAAGGAACGTTTGTCTTGGGATGAGGTCGCTTTCATTAACATTAATGCACCGGCACTGCCCGGCGTACGTTCAGAGGTAGGACTTTCCCGTCTATATCCTCATGGGGCCGATCTAGCGCATATTGTCGGCTATGTGGGCCCGGTAAGTGACTACGATCTTGGCCGCACAAATGACCCCGATCCGCTATTGCGGATACCAAGGTTTCAGATTGGCAAAACAGGCGTAGAGAACAAGTTCGACCGTTCACTAAGAGGCGTTGCTGGTACACGCCAAGTCGAAGTTAATGCGAATGGGCGTATCATTCGTGAACTCGGCCAAGTTGACAGCACGGCTGGTCCAGATGTTCAGCTTACGATCGACACATCCTTGCAAAGTTACGCACAGGCGCGCCTTGCGGGCGAAAGCGCGAGCGCCGTGGTCATGGACATCGAGACTGGAGAACTGCGATGCATTGCATCCGCCCCAACCTTTGACCCAAATCAGTTTGTCCGGGGTATTTCGGTAGAAAATTGGACCGCGCTGAACGAGGATCCATACCGCCCCTTGGCGGCCAAAGCCTTTCAAGGGACCTATCCGCCCGGATCAACTTACAAGATGATCGTCGCCCTTGCAGCTCTTGAGGCGGGTGTGGTGGCGCCAGAAGAGACTATTTATTGCCCCGGATTTGTGGATGTAGGTGAAACACGTTTCCATTGTTGGAAGCGTGGCGGGCATGGGAACATGAACCTACATGAAAGCCTGAAGCAGTCATGTGATAGTTATTACTATGAGATCAGCCAACGCGTCGGGATTGACGCTATATCGCAGATGGCGGCCCGGTTTGGTATCGGCGTGCGTCCTGACTTGCCGCTGTCAGCGGTAGCCGAGGGCCTCAATCCGACGCGCACGTGGAAACGAAGCGTGCGCGATGAAACGTGGAGGGTGGGTGACACTGTCAACGCATCAATCGGTCAGGGATATGTTTTGGCCTCTCCGCTACAACTCGCGACCATGACGGCGCGCCTTGCGTCGGGGAAGGACATCACACCGCGATTGGTGAAATCGTTACTTTGGACTGAGCCGCCGCCCGAAGCAGAAAGACTTCCGATCAATGAAAATGCCCTAAGACGCTGCCGCGCCGCAATGGCGGATGTTGTTAATCACAACCGAGGTACCGCCTACGGTTCACGCGTGCTTTCGACAGGATACGATCTAGCAGGCAAGACTGGGACGAGCCAAGTGCGCCGGATCACGGCAGAGGAGCGCGCGCTTGGCATTATTCGGAACGAAGACTTGGCTTGGGAACGAAGGGATCATGCGTTGTTCGTTGGGTTCGCGCCTATCGAGAACCCCAAGTACAGCATCGCCGTGGTTGTTGAACATGGCGGAAGCGGATCAGGTGCGGCTGCACCAATCGCGCGGGATATCATGCTGCAAGCGCTTTATGATGGTCGCCCACCGCTTGAAGCCTATCCCGAGAGACAGAGGCCACACATCCTAGAACAGCAAGAGCGGGTGCGCGGACGGGTCATGATGGAAGGTGAAATAAGCGACCGTACATGACGGTTCACTCCTCTACAGATGAGTATCATTGAAGAAATGGTCGGCGCCGCGCTAGGGTTGGCTCGGTAGCCCTGCCTTCCTTTGTCCAAGAACAGGCCACAGGATCAATACAACACCAATCAAGATCATTGGAATGGAGAGGCTCTGCCCCATCGTGATGCCCCAGTTTCCCCAGTGCAGTGCATAGCCGATCGGATTGTCTGGCGTGACAAACTGCATGTCGGGTTGTCGGAAAAACTCGAGGAAAACGCGAGAACTTCCATAACCTAGCAGAAACACTCCAGTAAGCCGACCGGGGGTACGCAACCAACCGCACCGCCAAGCCAGAAATAGAAGCAATGTTCCGAGTATCAAACCTTCAAGAATTGCTTCGTAAAGTTGAGACGGATGCCGCGCGCAAACACCGACAACCCCCGGACAGGCCTGCGCCACCTCACCAGGGAACGCCACACCCCATGGTAAATTGGTCGGGCGCCCCCACAGCTCGTTGTTGGTAAAATTCGCAACCCGCCCCAAGAAAAGGCCGGGTGGTGTGGCGATTGCCAAAAGATCTGCTGTCGGCAGGACAGCGACACCTTGCCGATAGCAAAAAATCAGCGTTGAGAGAACGACACCGAGAAATCCGCCATGAAATGACATGCCACCTTGCCATACCATCAGGATTTCCAGTGGGTTCTGCAGATAGTATTCTGGCTGGTAAAACAGAACAAATCCCAGCCGCCCCCCGATAATCACGCCCGCGACGATCCAGGTGAACAAATCTTCCAATTGCCGCTTCAAAAACGGTGGTCCAGCCTTTGCCCAGAAATCGGCACAGCCGATGGTTTTTGCACAAATGCGCCATCCAACAAAGAGCCCGACAATGTAGGCGAGCGCATACCAGCGCAGTGCCAGTCGAAATCCACCCAGCTCAAGCGCAAATATCTCGGTCCCGATATCAGGAAATGGAAGATAGCCAATCATCATTGGTCCTTCGTTTATTAAAGTTGAGGCGCGGGCATGGCCGACGTGCTGGCCCGTGATGCCCCTCATTGAATGAGTGTGAAGATGCCCCAAGAGATCAGGCCCACGCCGAGTGGCCGCGTCAGGTATCTACCCACCTGAGGGAGCTTTTCCAAAGTCATCAAAAGCGTCGCACCCCCCATCCAAAGCAAGTCCATGACGCCGCCAACAAAACCAATGACCATCAAACCCCAGCAACAGGCAACGCAATAGGCGCCATGATGCAATCCCATGTAGAGCCCGCCAGAGAATCCTGTCCGCCAGTGTGCGAGAAATTGGAATGTCGGCGACCTGCAGTGATCCAAGCATCGATCCTTCAGTGCGGTAAACTGGTAGACACCGGCGGAAAGCAGGAGGGCCGCAGAGAAATACTTCGATACGGACTGTCCCATAGCCGTTAGCACGCCAACTTCGATCAGCCGATCCTGCGCAAATGCGATCAACCCCGCGAAACCCACCCAAACAACAAAGAAGCCCAGGACTACGCCGACTGAACCTGATCTGCTCCCATCGGCCGATGTAATCAGGTCTTCATATGCGCGCATGGTTGGCACAAATGTTGGGCCCATCATCGCCGCCATCATGATCGCCCACATTGAGAAGAGACCCAGATACTTGCTAGGCATAATCGACATTGGCGCGATTGTCATTCTGAACATGACCCACCAAGCCCACAGCACAATTGCAAAGAACCCCAACCAAAATGTGTTTCGAAGTATTACTTGCTGCATAGGCCGTGTCCGTTTGTTGGGGGGTCAATTGCCCGGAACTGCGCCTCAGACAGATGCACGCGAACGGTAAACCAATACTGCAGCGATAACCCAGAAGACCGCGATCATCAGGCTAAAAATCGCATTCCAACTTGCCATCGAAAGGCTGAGAAACTCCCAGACGACTTCATCGCATAAGACCATGTTCAAGGGCTCCGCAGTCGATAGCAATTGATCTGCAGTCATGCTGGACATGTCTGAACCTGACCCTGTGCAGGTACTTGGCCCTTCCCACCAGTTGCGTTCGACACCTGTGTGATAAAGCCCTAGGCCAGCGGTCGTTGCCGCTGCAAGTGCGCCAAAGACATACACTCCGATGTGTCGTAGACCGAAGAGGACCAACAGACCCAAGAGAATGGCAATTGCATGCGGATACCGTTGCCAAATGCACATCGCACAAGGCGCGTACCCAAGTGCTTGGAATATCCATGCGCCCGAAAGCAGGGACAGTGAGCCCGCGGATGCCAGAATAGCAACGTGGTGCGATTTGTATGTCATATGAAGTTACTCAGGTGAACGTGATCAGCCGCGAAAATGGCTTACAAATGAGGCATCGTCCATGCCTAGAACCCTTTGAGCGCAATGAGTTTTGTAACGATTTGTAATTATCCATGCGCGCTTTCTTGTGCCGGTGCAATCCAGCGAGAAAGGTAAATCCTCTGAAGCACAAATACTGTGATGATTGAAAAGATGGCGATCACCACAATGGAGGGGTCTGATCTCAGCTTCATTATCGTGAATGCCACCAACACAACCGCATCTAGAGCCAATGCAATGAGGATGACTAGTCCGTTTGCCTTGATCTCGTGACGCATAAATCGCCACACGCCCCAGTGCACAATCATGTCCATCACTAGATAGAAGAATGCACCCAGCGATGCGATACGAGACAAGTCGAAGAAGACGGCTAAAAACGATGCAACGACGACCGTATAGACCAGCATATGACTTCGAATTGGTCCAGACATGCCAAAATGCCGATGCGGGATCATTTTCATGTCTGTCAGCATCGTGAGCATGCGAGACACTGCAAACACGCTGGCCAAGACGCCAGAGGCGGTTGCTACTGCTGCCAAAACCACTGTGAAGTAGAAACCGGTTTGCCCCAGAACAGGTGCCGCGGCCTCGGCAAGCGAATAGTCCTTTGCAGCGATGATTTCATCAATGGTTAGGCTCGAACCGACAGCAAATGCCACGAGCAAGTATACGACAACGCATATGGCAATAGAGATCATGATCGTCCGGCCAACGTTGCGATGCGGATCCACGATCTCTCCACCGCTGTTGGTGATCGTCGTGAACCCTTTGAAGGCGAGTATGGCAAGGGCGACTGATGCAACAAATCCGATTGCGTCACCGTCAAATGAAGCTTCGGTCTCGGCAGCAAATGTAAATCCGCCCGCCCACAGCGCCGCAATGCCGAACAGGGCGATGCCACCTATCTTGAGGAATGCCATCACGAGAGACAGAGTACCAACCGATCTGCTGCCAAATTTGTTTACAATGAAAGCAAAGACGATGACGCCTACCGCAAGCACCGGTATGAGAGGTCCGTCAGAAATTCCAAATGGCCTTAAGACATAAGTTGCGAATGTACGTGCGACCAGGCTCTCTGCGATCACCATGGATATTGCCATCAGGAGTGCCGCGGCCGCAGCAATGGCCCCGGGCCCGTAAGCCTTTTGCAGTATCATCGCGATACCACCTGATGAAGGCCATGCGTTTGACATCTTGATGTAGCTGTAGGCGCTGAAACTGGTTACAATTGCGCCGGCAATGAACGCCAAAGGAAAGATCGGTCCTGCGAGTTGCGCAATTTGGCCCGTAAGCGCAAAGATACCAGCGCCAATCATGACGCCCGTTCCCATCGCAACGGCACTGCTGAGGGTTATGCGATCATTATTCTTCGGGTTGTTGGAGTGGTCATGGTCCATCTGGCGACACTCGCTCTGGGTCTCGGTTGCTTAGAAGCATTATCCTAGAAGCCAGCGCAAATCGGCGTAACCCAGTCGAGCCGACTGTTTTGTATCGATATGTAAAGTTGATCAAATGACTTTCAAAAGCCTATAGAAAAGGGCTTAGATGCATATAAAGGGGGCAGTGTGGACGAGAAAAAACGCGGCACTCTGATCACGCTGGCTGCGGTTGTGGCAGGTTATGCGGCGCTCAGGTACGGCCCCAACCTAATACCGCAAGAGCTTCAATTGGTGAACTTAGATTGGCCGATTGGATTTCGTAAATTCGTTGCGGGTAAGACAAGTGGTGGTTCTTTCGATCCTTTTGTAGGGATGGGCAATAACGATTCCGCGGCCAATAGAGAGGCGAAACTACGGGCAGATGCACGGATCGGTGAAAACGTCTGCCGCGCATTATACGGTGAGCTTGACCTCTCGCCTGGACAAGTTCCCGTTGCTTCATTTTCAGATTATTACTGCCCGTTTTGCAGGGTTCAAACAAAACGCCTCGCAGATCTCGTCAAGTCCAGGGGTAATGAAATATCTGTCGCATGGCATGAACTTCCTTTACTCGGCGAAGGGTCCAGCCTTGCGGCAAAAGCAGCGCTGGCTGCTAAGCGACAAGGTGCATATGTCGCGTTTCATCAAAGGCTGATGAAAACGCCATTTGTCGCAAACCCGGAATACTTGGCCCGATTATCCCAGGATCTAGAGATCGATGAGGAACAATTGCTCGCAGACATCGATAGCACAGCGGTTTCTCAGGAATTGGAAAACAGCGCCGCATTGTCGCGCGCGCTGGCACTTGTGGGAACGCCTGCCCTCGTGATTGGGCGCACGGTGGTTCAGGGTCAAGTCAGCGATCCAATGATCATGAGGATCATAGCGTTAGAGCGTGAAGAAGGGTGGGCTCAGAAGTGCAATTATACATGAAATGTCACCATAAATACCGACGCAGGATCAAACAGGAACGCTAAGCACGGGGGTATTGAATTGACGCGAAACAGCGAACAACTTAGCGTCTTTCTCGATGGTGAGTTGACCGAAGCAGAGACTGAAATGCTCGAAAAAGCCTTGCTGATAGACCCTCATCTGCGCGCACACCTTCAACAACTGTGTGAGGCCAATGCGGTAGCGCGCAGCGAATTTGCCGCCATTCTCGACGAACCAGTGTCTGCTCAGCTTATCAACACAATTTGGCAAACTCCTATCGCCGCTAAGGACTAGCCGCACATCAGCTTCAGATCCGGCGACCTACCCAATAGCCGCATCAGTCAGACATTTTGATACATTTCCGAACTCTTCATTGAAGGACGATAGGTATATCACTGGATCTGATCCCATGACTTGAGCGAGCACGTTAATGCTGTCTGCCAGCCGAAATTTCATATTCACCGTTCTAAGTATCCTTTGGGCATCCATGGTAATGGCTGAGGTCTCGGAACCCTACACCAACCCCGCCATAACCGCGCGGTTGATTTCGGTGGAGAATGCAGTTCCTCCCAACGCGACGACGCTTTCCCTTGGATTGGACCTCAAGCTTGAGGAAGGTTGGAAAGCATATTGGCGCTCACCGGGCGAGGTTGGTTTGCCGCCACAAATCGCTTGGGATGGGTCGCAGAACCTTGCCAGTACAGAAATTCTATGGCCTGCCCCCGAGAGGTTCACCGCGTTTGGCATCGAGAATTTTGGCTATCACGACCGGGTTGTCCTGCCTGTTCAAGTTCTTTTGCAAGAAGCCGGTGAACCGGCGCTGTTAAACGCACGCGTGACCCTGCTGACATGCTCCGAAATCTGTGTTCCACATGATTTCACATTGAGCCTTTCGCTGCCCGCTGGAGTCGGGATCGACCTGAATGCGGGTGATCTGATTACCGAGTACGCGCGCAAGGTTCCCTTGGACCCTGCTGCAAGCGACATCGTTGTCGAAACAGCAGTCATCACCGATGATGCACTTTATGTGACTGCCAGTTCCGAGAACCGGTTTGTAGCGCCGGATGTTTTTCCTGAAATGGGCCCAGCCTTCACTTTTGGTAAGCCTGATATTAGAACCAACAGTTCTGGAACGGAAGTATGGGCAAAGCTTCCCCTCTACGCCAGCGAAGCTGTTGTACCACCGGTACAGGTAACGCTGACAGATGGCTCACGTTCTGTCACCGCCAGCCCAACTTGGTCGCAAGATATACCGCAGCCACCTTTCGCACTAACGGAGGGTCGGCCCAACCTGTCTCAGATCATGACAATCGCCATGTTTGCACTGCTCGGTGGATTGATCCTGAACGTCATGCCCTGCGTGCTGCCTGTTCTTTCCATCAAGCTGACGTCAGTGCTGAACCAAGCTGACAAACCTGCGCAACAAGTCCGCTACGGCTTCCTGATGTCGGCTCTTGGCGTCTTGGCCTTCATGTGGGTGCTCTCGGCTACAATTCTGGCACTGCAATCCGTTGGGATCACCGTGGGCTGGGGTGTGCAGTTTCAAAGCCCAATATTCCTGACGATCATGTTTCTGGTGCTCACGGTCTTTGCGGCAAATCTGTTCGGCGTATTCGAGATTTCATTGCCATCCGGATTGCAAACGCGGCTGGCGCGATCCGGCGCGCGCGAAGGATATGGCGGGGACTTTGCCACAGGTGCTTTCGCAGCCGTTTTGGCCACACCGTGCTCTGCACCCTTCCTTGGCACAGCTGTTGCCTTTGCCCTGACAGGGCAGCCAGTTGATGTGATTGTAGTGTTTACGGCGTTGGGTCTTGGGCTCGCCCTGCCTTATCTCCTTTTTGCATGGAAGCCCGGCTTGATCAGACTGATGCCAAAGCCTGGACGCTGGATGGTTGTTATCAAATGGGTTCTGGGCTTGCTTCTAGCGGCAACTGCGGCTTGGTTATTGTGGGTCCTAAGCGGCGTAGCGGGGATGCAGACCGCAGCATTTTTGCTTGGCTTGGCGACCCTTTTCGTGGCGATTGCAGCTATTCCAAAGATTGGCAGCTTGACCCGAACTGTCTCACTCACCGTCATCGCGATTTTCGGTCTTGCCATGACCGGTAGCGTGACCTCACCAGCGGCGGCGAAACAGGTTGATCAGGATTGGGTCGTCTTCGACCGTGGCGAGATCCCCCGCCTTGTGTCCCAAGGCAAGACGGTTTTCGTCGATGTCACCGCAGACTGGTGTCTGACCTGCAAGGCAAACAAGGCATTGGTCCTAGATCGCGCACCAGTTTTTGACCGGCTTCAAGGCAACGATGTCATCGCGATGCAAGCTGATTGGACACGTTCCGACCCCGCCATTTCACGATATCTGGAGTCTCATGACCGTTTTGGGATTCCATTCAATATTGTGTATGGGCCAAATGCGCCTGATGGGATCATTCTGTCTGAAGTTCTATCAACAGACGCCGTGATGACAGTTCTCGACGAGGCAGTTCTGCGCTAAGCACAAACCGACCGGTAAGTTTTAAGTCATAGAAGATGTCCGCTTCAGCATGGGACAGAGTTGCCATTCTCTGCCTACGAATGAATATCGACGCTTATTTTTCTAAAGCATGGCCACGCGGTCAAAATCGCCGGAAGCTCAACAGCAAGCGTGTCAGGTGAGCCTATCGATGCCCGATCCATCCACGATTGTCGGTGAAGGGGCGGCTTGCTGCTAATGTTGTATCCGTGAATTCACCAGGCATCCGGTCAAGAGGCAAGAGCGGCGTGGGCGAAGCGGTTAGTATGATATTGGCATAGCCGCGTGCACTTACAGGTCCCATTACCACAGTTACATGAGGATAAAGCTGCGTCAGGATTGCCTGAGTGCCTCGGGCCAGCCGTCCGTTTGGTTTGTCGATGAGGTTCACGTAGATTGGTCCGGCGACAATCTCGCGCAGTCGCTGATAGGTCTCCAGCGTCACCAGATGGGCGGGGACAGATCCGGATGAAAACGCATCCATAACAACCGCATCAAACTGGCGTTCTGTTTCATTGATAAACCTTCGCCCATCCGCATGCACGATCTCGAGCCGTCTGTTATTGCGGATTACAGAGCCAGCCCAAGGGAGGTTTTCCTTCGCCACTGCAGTTATAAGCGGGTCTATCTCGACCGCTACGGCTCGTGCTAGTGGGCGCATACTCAACAACTGACTTGGCAACGTATACCCGCCGCCACCCACAAAGAGCACGTTTGCATCTGTAGGCAGATCAAGCGACATGCGCGCCCATAGCATTTGCGTATAACGCAGAACCAATGCGCCCTCTTGCGATTGAGCACCGTTAGAATTTATCCGCTCAGCCGCTTGCGTAATGCGGTCTGAAAATAGGCGAACTTCACCGTTGCGCTGACCGACGTCGATGCAGGATAAGCTCGATTCATATCGACAGACCGGCCCATTCGTAAGGCCTAATGCTATGATCAATCCAGCAGGTGCGATCACTCCGAGTATAGACTGCGGACCGCCACGCACGAAAAGGACGCATAACAGAGCTATAGCACCGCATCCTGCAAAGGTCAGTGCCGAACCCAAGAGCGGTAATGCGACAAATCCTGCCAAAATCGCCCCTACGATGGCGCCCAATGAACCAGCCGCTAGTACGATGCCCAACGATGATCCCTCTCGTCCTGGCCGCGCCTCAACAGCCAGCTTCGCCAAATAGGGAGAGGGAAAGCTGACAAGCACTGACGCGGGAAAGAACGCTACGATAACCGACAGGATCATCCCACCCGTATTACGCGCTCCTAGCCCATACAGTATCGAAAGGATTGTCGGTGACAACGCCATCAGCAATGCAGTAGCTATCAGAGCTCTCCTGACGATCTGCGCCGCGACATCTCGCTCGCGTTCTGCAATCAACCCGCCGAGTGCGCTACCCAACGAAAACCCTGCTAAGACCGTCGCTATTACAGTGGTCCAAGTGACCAGCGACGTCCCAAAAAACGGGGCCAATACGCGGCCAGCCGCAATTTCATAAGTAAGTCCAACCGCGGACAGCACCAGAATAAGGCCGACCGTCTCCCAAAACCGCATGACAGCCCCCTATTTCGTGCATACGGCCTGATACATTGTCATCATACAAGCCACAATCACCCTCAAATCCAACCGCAGAACGCTATTATATCTAACAAGTTTCTGCATTTAGCGCGAATACGACGATCAGTCAGGCGCCCCGCGACAGATCCTTTAAAATCGGACAATCCGGGCGGTGGTCGCCTTGACAGGCCTCTACCAGATGAGACAGTGTCTCGCGCATCGACTTCAGCTGAGTGATCTTGTTGTCGATCTCGGCCAAATGTTCTTTGGCCACAGCTTTCACCTGAGCGCTCTCACGGGTCTCGTCTTCGTAGAGACCCATCAAAGTGCGGCAGTCTTCGATGGAAAATCCTAAGGCTCGCGCACGCCCCAAGAATGCGAGCTTGTGGATGTCGCTTTCACGGAAACTGCGGTACCCATTGTCACTGCGCAGCGGGCGGACGAGATTA
>Ga0115564_10002752_pt1 | contig 15144 bp, 12 predicted proteins | sample COGITO_mtgs_1105_7_FD_88680 | JGI IMG/M metagenome (GOLD analysis project Ga0115564, IMG submission 88680) | Pelagic marine microbial communities from North Sea - COGITO_mtgs_110523 | ecosystem: Environmental > Aquatic > Marine > Epipelagic | place: Germany:Helgoland, sampling site Kabeltonne...
CGACATCTCAATTGTTGAAAACTTCGTTAATAACTCGATATTTTTGTACCAAGCCTTATTGAGCATGCAAAGTAACATTCTATCATCATTATTCCTTATCGGAAATATATTCTTCGCGAGTCTACAAGCGCAGTCTCAGCCAGCAGAGCCGAGAATGTCGAAGGTTGACTATATCAATGAATTTAAAGACCAAGCTATCCGTGAGATGCATTCCACTGGTATTCCAGCTAGCATCACTTTAGCTCAAGGTATGCTCGAAAGTGATTATGGAAATAGTCCTTTAGCAAAATATGCGCGTAATCATTTTGGAATTAAGTGCCATAAGGGTTGGGAAGGACCAACTTTTATTCAAGATGATGATGAGGCTAATGAATGTTTCAGAAAGTACTATTCAGCTTTTGACTCTTACCGCGACCACAGTGAATTCTTGATGACTCGCGATCGATATGCTTCTTTGTTTGAATTAAAGCACACCGATTATAAAGGATGGGCTCATGGATTAAAGCAAGCAGGATATGCAACGAATCCAAAGTATGCTCCGCTGCTCATAAAAATCATTGAAGAAAATGAATTGCACAAATACGATCATGTAAAGAAATTACCCGAACAGGAATCTGTAGCGGAGATGAAAACTCCAAAATCCATAGTTAGGAATGAACCAGTTGCTCAAGTTGCCAGCGTAAGCGCTATCGATGTTAGCGATAACAACATCAAGTTTGTTGTAGCTAAAAGTGGTGATACTCCTGAGAAAATCGCACAATTGCATGACATGGGTAAATGGCAGATTTTGAAATACAATGATTTGTCAAAAGGTGCTCGACTAATAGAAGGTGAAGTGGTCTATTTACAGCCCAAGCGCAGCAATGCTCAAAAGGATTATCATACAGTGCAGCAAGGTGAGACCATCAGAGAAGTATCTCAAAAATACGGGGTAAAAATGAAGACGATTTACAAGCTGAATGACTTGGATGAAAGTTCAACTTTAAACGATGGTCAAAAGCTTAAGATTAGAAAAATTGGCGCATTCGGCTCAATGATGACAGGTCGCTAATCGGCTAATTTGTAAACCATCAATTCTCGTTTACCATTACCTGTTACTAGTTCTTGGCTGCCGTTTTTATCAATATCGATGAGCAAAGCTTTGCCGCTTCCTTTAAGTGGCATTTTGTCCAGCATTCGTCCTTCAAGGTCGAAAATATAGAAGTGATTACCCGCAGCGTTTGCAAAACCAATCCAACCTTTATCTTTTGAGATAACCTGAATTTCATTAGACATCTCCTCTGGTAAAAGAAAATCCAATTCAACATCAAACTTCGATGAAAGCGTTAACAATCGATCATTCTTCAAAGTGATGTAGTTGTGTTGAGTATTGTCGTAAACAATCATTCCAACATCCCCTCCAATCGGAAGTATATTTTTAAGTGAATTTTCCTTAGACGGCTGTGTAGTATGAATATTGCCAATACTATCATAACCGATAAATACACATTCATTCAAGGATTTACCTTTCTTAAGTTGAAGATTGAAAGCAGCGGTGTCTGCAGCAATATTCTTGATCCGTTCTTTTCCTGTACGGTCAAAAAAGTAAATGTGATTTGTCGAAGAAATCACATTAAGGTAGTCTTTACCGGAATAACTCAAATAACTTATTGATGAAATTGCTGGAGAATCAAGACTTGGGTTATTCCAACCTTTAACAGGTTTGCCATCTATATCTAAATTGAGAATTGTTTTACCATCTGCGATCAGCAAGCGATAATCACCTTTCGAATCATATTGAACAATAGAAGGACTTACGATTGCTTTTTCTGATAGCTTGATAGGGAATTCACCCACATTTTTACCATTTCGGTCGAGCAGATAGACGCTTGAAGATGTGTTGAAGATCATCTGATATTTCCCACTCTTAAATGCGTCTATCATCTGCACATCCCCAGCGATTTTTGCGTCAAGCTTTTGTTTCCAGAGCGTTTTGCCTTCCTTGTTTATCAGGTAAAGTTGGTTTTTTGAATCTTGAACAATGACTTCGTTTTCTTTCGAATAATGATTAGTAAAGGCCCATGGTCCAGCAGCGATAGTTGTGTCTAACAACAATGACCACAGAATTGACGCTTCATCAACAAATTCCGTGTGGTGCACAATGGATAAAGAATAAAACTTTTGCAATGGTAGTTCACTAAAACATTGGAAAACCAGTGTATTAACCTTTCCTAGATCTGTTTCATCAACGATGAATGGATTTTCACCTTTGAGCATTTCAGGCCGCATATAGAACGTGAAACTAGCATCTGAAATGGCTGGCTCCACATGCTTGAAATAAGCCGATGAAATCAATTTGTCATCCGCTAAATAGTCATCTAATAAATAGGTGAGTTGCTTGAATGATGACGCGTGAATTCGCACAGATCCTAAATGAGCGGCATACGACACTTCTTTCCATGCCACATTTAAATGAGTCAATGAACTGGGCAGTGGGCCTATGCTGATTGGAATTCCTTGATACGCCAGGTCATCTGAAACTTCAGTTTCTTTATCACTCTCTTCGGCTAAAAGAACAAAAAGGTTTTCATGAACTGTTTCGTTGTCACTCGAATAGGGGCAATATACCATTGCATAAGCAGTTGAATCTGCAGACGTTAAAATTGCGATTCCTGTTTTTGAAGGCAAATAGCGAAGAAGGTTTAAGTCTCTTTTTTTACCTGTTTCGTCATTCTTGCTCGACCCAACTCCGTTTGCTATAAAAAGACTTCCGTCTTCTCGCAGCTCAAAGCCAACCCAATCATCGGTGACGATTTCTTGCTCCAATATGATTTTTAGCTCTGACGCCATTTTGTTCGAATAAAATTCAATGACTTGTTTGGGTTTCGCACAGATCGAAATGCTTCCAAGCGAACCCGCGTTTAATAGCTTTTTAAGTTTGCTCTGATCCAGAGTATTGTTTTCGATCGGTTCATTTGAATAAAGCCTGTAGTTGCCAATATCTTGATGATTACTGAATAAATCTTCAAATGCAGCTAAGCTCGATTTTTTGGATTCAATCAAGCCCAGGGAAGGGTTATCTGTTGATCCATAGAGGAATAGAGTCAGCTTTTCTTCATTATTTTCAAGTTGGTTACCTGTTTTTTCAAGAAGTTTAAAAACTGATTCTATGACTGAAAGGTCGGTTAAAATGCTCGTGCTATCAGTAATTTGAAGATGTGCATTTGATGCAGTTGTTTCAATTATAAGCCACGCGTTTTCTGGAATCAAGTCAATTGGATCGGTTTCAGATGCCGGCATTAATCGCGGATACCAGAACCAGCCAAAAACAGCAATAATTACGATCAATACAGTGGTGATGATCCATCTCATGCTGCAAATCTATTGCGCTATGTGAGTCGATGATAAAAAAGAATCAAGGATTCTCAGCGTGACGATGTTAATCTAACGGTTGTAAAATCAATTGCTCCGGTAAGAGACGAAAAGATTTTCTGTGGTATGCAGTAGATCCAAATTTTGCAATTGCTTCTCGGTGCGCTTTTGTGGGATAGCCTACGTTTTTATTCCAGGCATATTCTGGATGATCTTCATGCAAGCGTCTCATGTATTCATCGCGATAGGTTTTGGCTAAAATGGACGCAGCTGCAATCGAACCGTTTTTGCTATCACCTTTTACAATGCAGGTGAATTCCATATCAAGATCCGATTTAAAACGATTGCCATCAATAAGCAGATGTTCAGGCTTTACCTCAAGTCTTTTTACAGCTCGACTCATTGCTAAGAAGGATGCATTTAAAATATTAATGCGATCAATTATTATTGGATAAACAAAGCTCACCGACCAAGCAATAGCTTTTGACTTTATGATGTCCGTGAGCTCAAGCCTTGCTTTTTCACTGAGTTGTTTTGAATCGTTGAGGTTTTTATGCTTAAAGCTTGACGGCAGAATTACAGCAGCAGCTACAACAGGTCCTGCCAAGCATCCTCGACCCACTTCATCGCATCCTGCTTCTAAACGGCTTTTGATCAATCGAGGATTTAACATCTAGATCAAAAATATTAAAACATAGCCGTTATGCCATTATACTATATATCCATGGCTAAATGGCAAGCTCGATATCAAATGGATTTGTTATAAAATCAGATTAACAAGGCTTTACTTGAGCAAGATTGTTTTTAAATCCGACTTTCCATTAATTCTTAAGTAGTATAATCCTGATGGAAGTTGAGTAACGTCCAGTTCAACTTGAAAATCATTGTAATTTTTGGAACGGATGATTTGACCTGAAGCGTTGAACAAGTCAATTCGAGAAATTTCTTGATTAGAACTGCGAACAAAAACAGTTGAGAAGGCAGGGTTTGGGAATATTTCAATTTTAAAGCCTTCTAAAACTTCAATCCCTTCTGGTGCAGGGGAATACGGTAAAATTTGAATTGAATCAACCGAATGACAGGTGTTTTCATCTGTCACATTTAACCAATATAAACCCGATACAAGAATATAAGCATAACTGGTGGTTGCGCCAGTTGACCATAAGTAAGAGCTAAAACCTAGAGGTCCGTTTAATGTAAGAGCAAAATTTGCCGGTGGCATGGTTTGAGCTGGGCCAAGATCAAATACTGGATTAGAATATAGTACCGGTATTGTTTCTGAGAGAGATGTTGAGCAGCCGTTTAGGTCAGTTACATCTAAAGTGTACAGTCCAGCAAACAGATTGCTAATATCTGAGTTGTTGGTAGCTGCTGTATCGCTCCAAACGTAATTGTAAGGGTTAGTTCCACCTGAAACCGTTGTAAATAGTGCTCCTTCAAAATCATCGTCACATTTGTTTGGAACAATGCTATCGAGAGTTATCTCCAGCAGTTCTGGTTCGTTCAGTGTAATCGTTCTTATATGCATGCAATTGTTTGAATCTGAAATCGTGATTGTGTATACACCAGACTCAATTAAATTTAGACTATTATTTGTTTGACCTGTGTTCCAAGAATAGGAAAATGGTGAAGTTCCTCCAGAAGAAATGACTCCAATTGAACCGTTTGATTCTCCGTAGCACAAAGGCTCAATAAGCGTTAATTCGCTAGAAATACTGTCTGGTTGAGACACATTGATAGTCGTGTCGAAAACACATCCCGATGAATCTGTAATTGTTAAATGGTAGTTTCCGGCTACTAAATTTGAAATATTATTGATATTCGAGTCGCCTGTAGACCATTCCATAATGAATGGAGCGTAGGCTCCAGTTATTGTCGCTGAAATGGCGCCACTTGAATCGCCATAACAAGCATTGTTTATTATAGAAACAGAATTAGGATTAGGAAGGATGCATTCTTCTATGTACATCTCAATTCTAACGATTGGCGATGTTGGGCTGGGCATGTAAACGCCACTAGGAGCTTGATTGTTGAGAGGCGAGTTTGCTTGTAATTTATAAAGCGGGGTAGCCATTCCGTTTATGCTCGTTGAAAATCCAGATACTCCAGCATTTGACGATTCGCCTGCGCCTGAAAGTCCATTCCATCGAGAACCTAGAATTCCTATATGATCGCCCGATTGAATTGAAATGTTTACGGGGATTGAATCGGGTGTAACTGTGTCTTGAATCAAAAATAGAACTGAATAATTAGTAGCTAGGAAAGCCATAGGTCCTGTTCCAGTGAACTTTATTACTGCAATACTTTGAGCATCGTAAGGATTAGTTGTTTCATGAGGAACCATTAAGGCTTTAATCACAAAATCTGAAGGCGCTGTGAACCACATTCCATTTGTGGCGCCATTTGTTACACTAACTTGTGGAGGCAATGCAATCCAATTATTGATTGTCTGCCCAATCATTTGGACGTGAAAAATGAAAATGATTAAAAGACTAAATAAATATTTGAGCATGGTTTACATTTAAAGCGTGAAATTAACTTGGCTCCATGATTTAATTACAGATTGGTCAGTCAAATTCTCGAATTTGGCCGAAATGAACTTCTGCATTTGGCTAGTTATTCAACCATCCCGCTATTTAAAAAAAGCGTCATTTCTCCTTTTATGCTGCCTGAGTTCATTTGGCTTTGTAGGTTATTCATCGGATAATAATGTACATAAAGGCGAACTAAGTGAAGTTGATAATAAGGCAATAAACCCGGAATATGAAGATGTTCTAAAGCGGCTTAATGCAGCAATCTTTTCACTTGAAAAGATTAGTACAGGATCTCAAAAAATGGCTGAATTATTAGGCTCAAGGGCCAATTTGCTCTTGAGAATGGGATTGCTGAAAGAAGCACACGAAGATGCCATGCTGGCTTATAGAATTTCTGATTCACTTCAGCTAATTCAACTCTTAGGGAATACTGCTAAAACTCTTGTTGAGATTAACTCAAACGTTGGTAATCTGACTTTAGCAAAGTCTTATTTGACGATTTGCGTGAGCAGTTTATTATCTACTAATAATGATACAAATACAGCAGAGGCTCTCCAGGTTTGGGGCAGCTATTTGCGTGAAGTGGGATCGTTGGACAGTGCTGTTATCATCTTAGACTCTTGCATTATTTTTTCAAGGAACCATTCTTTAAAGTTTATTGAAGCCAAGGCTTTGAATAATCTTGGAATCGTATTAGCAATGAAGAATAACCTGGATTTAGCTTATGTTCAGTTCAATCGTAGTTTCAAGCTTCTTAATAGCCAAGAATTAAAAGATGAATCGATTTGTGAAACGCTGAATAACCTTATTTATCTTCATTATATTCATCATGAATATGACAGTGTTTTTAGGTTAGCATCTGATCAAATAGAACTTTCGATTAAACTGAATTATCCTATTACTCTTGCCAAAGCTTATATGCATCTTTCAAATGCATTTAAAGCTACGGATCAATTTGACTCTGCTCTTGTTTATAGTGAGAAATTCTATCAACTGAAAGACTCGTTGTTCAATTTGGAGGTTGCACAGCGTATAAGTCTAGCGGAGTATAAATCTCAGATAAAATTATTGAATGTTCAGAATGATTTGAATGAATCAAATCTAAAAGCCTCGAAGTATCGAAATTTTATCTTGCTGTCGATTTTAATAGGAAGTTTATTTGTGATCATTCGCTTAATCATAATTTATTCTAATCAAAAAAAGGCGAATCGATTGTTATTCAGTCAAGTGCAAGAGATGCTGCGACATCGACAAGATGTCAAACAGATTCAACATTCCGAAACGTTTGCCTTAAAAACAGACATGAAGGAATTACTTTTTAATAAGCTAATTAAATGGGAGGAAAGTCTGGGTTATTTAGCGCAGAACTGCACTTTAGATATGGTTTCAAAGGCTTGTGAAACGAACTCAAAATATTTATCTATCATTATTTCAGAGTATTATAAAAAGCGATTTCCTGAATATGTGAATGATTTAAGAATAAAACACATTTTGGATCAGCTGCAGAAGGATAAGATGATTGGTCGTTATTCGATAGAGGCAATGTCACAAATGTCGGGATATAAGTCGACCACGACTTTTGTAGGAGCTTTTAAGAATTTTACAGGTTTAACGCCTTCTGCTTACTTGAAGGAATTAGCTAAGAACAAAAGAGTATAAGCCAACAGGTTTTTTGGGAGCCTGTAATTTGTATTAAATTTTAATGAGAAAAACAGTCAATTGGGGAATAATCGGTTTGGGCAAGATTGCCCACAAATTCGCACATGATTTAAGTCTTGTTGGTGATGCGAGTCTGCATGCCGTTGCGTCAAGAGATATCGACAAAGCCAAAGTTTTTGCAAAGAACTACGAGGCTCAAAAACACTATGGATCCTACGAGGAGCTGGCTAAAGACCCTGATATCGATGTGGTGTATATTGCTACACCTCATCCGTTTCATTTTGAAATTACAATGATGTGCTTAGATCATGGTAAGGCCGTGTTGTGTGAGAAACCAATGGGAATGAGTAGTGCTCAAACAAGAGCTGTTATCGATAAAGCAAAAGAAAAAAGCTTGTTTTTGATGGAGGGTTTATGGACACGATTTATTCCATTGACTGAAAAATTGATTGAGATCTTAGAAGATAAAAGCATCGGAGATCTCCTATTTATTCGCTCTGACTTTGGTTTTAAGGCTGATATGAATCCCGATGGAAGGATTTATAACAAATCACTTGGGGGTGGATCACTTCTAGATGTTGGAATCTATCCTGCCTATTTGAGTTTGCTCACATTGGGAATTCCTGCGGAAGTTCAAGCCACGGCTAGAATGACTGACTCGGGTATAGATAGTTATTGCTCTGTGATGCTGAGCTATAAAAACGCTGCCAAAGCTTCTTTGGAGTCAACCATTGAGGCTGATACTCCAACGGAGGCATATCTCTATGGAACGAAGGGCTCAATCAAGATTCATAGAAAGTTTCACCATTCAGAAAAACTCACATTATTGCGTAATGGAGCAAAACCTGAAACGTTCGAATTGAAGTATTTAGGCAATGGCTATGTGCATGAAATAGATGAAGTGCAACGCTGTTTAAATAATGGTAACCTTGAGAGTGATAAACATCCTCATGCAATGAGTTTAGAATTGAGCCTCCTGCTTGATCGAGTGAAGCGTGAGATAGGATTGGAATATTGATGAAACATGGATAAAATAAACCTTGCTGAAAAACTGAGCCTTTTTAGTGATCATTACAACCCTCGTTTGATTGGTGAACTCAATGGTCAACATGTCAAATTAGCTAAGATTAAAGGTGAATTCGTTAGGCATAGTCACGCGCATGAAGATGAAATGTTTCTCGTGGTTAAAGGTTGGTTTAACATGGAGTTTCGTGATAAAGTTGTTCGGCTTGAAGAAGGCGAAATGATCATCGTTCCCAGAGGAGTGGAACACAGGCCTGTCGCAGAAGAAGAGGCCAGCATCATGCTCTTTGAGCCCTCATCAACTGTGAATACGGGCACCGTTCAAAGTGACTTAACGCGAGATAGGATTGATCGTATTTGAAAATGAAAATAGAATGATTTGAAAGCAGCCATAACAACAAAAGCTGGAGCGCCTGAAGTGATTCAGTTGAAAGAGGTTCCCATCCCTCAACTCAAAGATGGGTTGGTTTTAATAAAAGTGAAAGCCTTGGAACGTGGGACATTCGTTCCTGCGAATGAAGATGAAAAACAACAGGAAGATCTTTTTAGCATTATCCATCACTTACTGCACACTGAAACGGGTCCTTTCTATTTTTTTGATTTACATACCACATCGAGTGAAACCATCCCATTCATGACCGTGAATGATAGTTTGCTCAATAGACAATTCACCCAGCAATATCCAGTTCCGATAATTCTTGGTATTGAGGAATATTTAAACGGGCCTATTCTGAGTTACATTAATGAACTTGGGTATGTCTCGTTTGGGTTTGAGTCTGGGCAGCATGATAGTATCAAGTCTGTAGAAAATCATGTCGCCTTTGTCTATTTATCAATACTATATGCGGGTGCGGTGGAGAAAAACAATATTGATTATAAGCGTTACGCTCAAGCGTTAAATAATAGCGCTAGGAGTATTTATGAGATATATGAACGCCATGAGATAAAAGATAATGAACGGTTTTTGATGGAACCTGGATTTGTGAATTTTCAAAGCGTAAAGAAGGGACAGGTATTGGCGATGAGTGACGATAGTCCTTTACTTTCCAAAAATAATTCAACCGTTTTCATGCCTTTGTATCAGCCTAAAGGTGATGATGGATTCTTCATGATTCGAAAAATTCCTATCATCTTTCTCCATCTTTCGAGTGTGTTCCGAAAGTTGAGAATCGATAGGATATTGCCTTTGTTACCTGGGGTTCGGTGGAGGGATGGAAGTCATGATACTCTCATCGTTAATCTGAAAATTGCTCGATTAATGGCAAAACAGTTTTTACACATATTGGGTTACCGAAGCAAAACAATTGATGAAACACATTTGATCATTAAAAATCGAGAATCTAGCTCAAGAAACGAGGATTATAGCGAGGCGGTTTGGAAGAATTGATCGTTTATCTTGGTTATTTCTATTGAGGATCAATTTTCATTCAGAAGAATGCAGCTCTAGTTCAAAGTCTCAATTAATACATCAATATCTTCTTCAGTATTGAAAACGTTTAATGAAACTCGCACTCCACTGCCTCTTGCGCTCACATAGATATTGTGATCAGCAAGTGATTGGGCGTAATCATTTGGATTCATGTTTGAAGGAAGACTTATGCTGAATAAGTGGCTTGCAAATATTGATTGATCTATTTCTAAGCCTTTTGCTTTGAGGTGGTTATGTAGTGGTCTCGCTAAATTAGTGCAATATTCCGCGATGTTTTCTGGTCCCCATTCAATCACTTGTTTCATTCCTTCAAGAAAAACGGGCATCAACAAGAAATTACTCGTTTCACCTACATTATATCTACCAGCACCTTCCGTGTAGGTCATTCCATAATTGGTAAGCTCACTGAATTTATTGGCATTGGTGCGATTCATCCATGATTCTTCAATTGGAGTGCCTTCATTAAAACGTTCGCTCATATAGAAGCAACCGATAGAGTAGGGGCCGAATAACCATTTGTATCCAGCGCAAATCAGCGCATCAATATTAAATGCCTTAACGTCAATTTTCATGGCTCCAACAGCTTGTGTTCCATCTACTATGAAAATAGAGCCCTTTTCCTTGCAGCGCTCTCCAATGGCTTTTAGATCATACTTGTATCCATTCATCCAATGAATAGCTGAAATCACAACTACGGCAGTGTTATTAGTAATGGCGTCAATAATTCGCTCATTCCAATCTGAAAGAGGTTGGTTGCTATCATTGGGGCCAATCACATTGATTGGCGCTTCATGTTTTCGGCTCCAGCTTTCTAAGGCTAAGTAGTCACTTGGAAATTCGCTTTCTATGGTAATAGCATGTTGACCTTGGCTGCAAGGAGTATTCTTTAGAACGGAGCTGAGTCCGTAAGATACAGCTGGCATGAAGGCGACTTGTTTTGGTTCACAATTGACCAAAGAGGCAAATAGTTTTCTACCGGTTTCTGGTCGATCAAAAAAGTCGTTAGCGGTGCGCATATGCAGGTTTTTCTCGCGATCCATAGCTTCAATCATTGCGGCTTCACCTTTTATCAATAATGGAGATTTCGCAGCACAATTGAGGTAATGAATTCCCTCTTTGAGGTGTACGAGGTGTTTTTGATTTTGCATAGAACAAGTTTAATCAGAATCCTAAATAAGCGGCAGTTCAATCGGCAGATAATTGTTAGTTGCATAACTTGCGCGTCTATAATCTCCCTCTTTGCGCTATGGGTCTTATTCGATTTCACAGAGCCACTTTATGTATCGCAGTTCTGATCACCTCTTTTTTGTTCAGCTCTTGCAGCAGCAATGATGTCGCTTCATCTCACTTGCTTCAAAAGAGAAAGCATAGAAGTGGGTTTCATTTGAATTTAGGATCCAATCAGCATAAACCTACCAAGTCAATCGATCTTCCTGAGAAACAAATGGAAATTGCAGAAAAGACCCCATCTGATAGTCCTGAGGATATTGGAAGTTTGGATGAAGCAAAGTCTGCGGAGAACAAGAATTTCAGATCGAAAAAGCTAGTGAGGAATATCGTAGAGTTGAAGGCAAAGAAAAAACGAGTCCAAAGGGAATTAGGCCAAGTATTAGAAAATGTTGACACCAAATTTCAACGGAAAAAAGTTGAGCATATCGATGATGATCCTTACTTCGAGAAGAATAGAGAAATCATCGCTACGATTGCCCTGATTTTTGGCGTGGTTTCCATTCTACTGATAATTCCGGCTTTTGCTGTTTCGGGCGCAGCGGGCTTTGTGATATTTGGCTTATCCTTCGTTGCGTCCATAGCTGCTATGGTATTAGGCGGGATTACGAAGAAAGATTTTCTCTTAGGCCAAATCGGTTTTATATTGGGAATAATAACTATGATCGTATATATCATAATACTCGTGTTAATCATCATTTTTTTTCTTCTTTTAATATCGATTTTGGGAGGGTTTTAAAACCTAGATTGTATTAACTAATGATTAAACCGCCTCTTAACTGAATTGAACGGCTACTTCTTTTTTTCTAAACTGATAGTCTTATTATTGCCTAGTTTACTGAACTAAAAAATGTTTTAAGGATGAAAAAAGATAGACTATTGATCATGTTTGCAATGCTATTTGGTTCTGGTTTTATGATTGCCCAGGATACATTTTCTATTGTTGCTTTGGATTCTAATACAGGTGAAGTAGGAAGCGCAGGCGCTTCATGCGTAGATCTTTTTCAAACTCCTTTTTCGAATGATGATTTTTTGGGTGAGCTTTTTCCTGGAGTAGGGGCAATTAATTCACAGGCTTATTATTTAGGAACAAATCAAAACAATGCCGCTGCTAGAATGAATTTGGGTGATACACCAAGTCAAATTATTGAGTGGCTCGTGGCCAATGATGTCTCAAATCAACCTGAGCTCAGACAATACGGAATTGTTGGTTTCGTTGATGGCACGCCTCAGTCTGCAGCTCATACTGGTGCTTCCACAGATGATTATAAGAATCATGTTACGGGTCCTAATTATTCGATACAGGGAAATATTCTTTTAGGACAAGAAGTACTTGATTCAATGGAGGCTCGGTTTTTAAATGAGCCCGGAGATTTAGCGTGTAAGCTCATGGCCGCCCTTCAAGGTGCTAATATGGTAGGAGCGGATTCGAGGTGTTCGGGCAATGGAACATCTTCTTTGTTTGCTTTTGTGAAAGTCGCACAATCGACAAATGCGCCCGGTAGTCCATCATTTTTGGCTTCGGTAAGAACGCACAATAATGATGGAATTGAACCTATTGATTCTCTTCAAACGAAATTTGATATCGTGCATTCTTGCTTACCTCCAGAACCACCTCTTGGAGTTGGAAGTGTTTCAGCTGAGCCCTTTTCTTTCAGCCTTTACCCAAATCCTGCTGCAGATGAACTAACCATTTCCTCAAATCAAGCTTATAATGAATTGAGTCAAGTTGAGATCATTGACTTTACTGGGAAGGTTGTTTTTCGAGCAACGACATCGACTACATTAATTATCAGTGTAGTAGAGTTTGAAAGAGGAGTTTATTTCATTAGAATAAAATCGGATGGGCATGATTATGCCACCAAGTTTATTAAGGAATAGAGCACGAGGTAATTCAATTAACCCCGCAACGTAATCTCAACATCTTTTCTGTTGGTGCTTAGTGTTGCTTTATTGTCGCACGTTCCATCTCCATAATTAAGAGTTCGGGCGTCATAGTCTTCCGGTTTTAACGATAAAAATCCTTCTGTTATCCAAATGCAGTCTAGTTGCACTCTCAACGCTGAAGTGATGTCAATGTTAAAAGTGTTGCCACTTCTTGAAACGCCATTAGCAGAGCCGGTTATTTCGTAAACATCATCTGTAATTCCATCCCAACCTAAGAAGCCTCCGCTGCCATTGCTTGTGAAAAAACCTGTTTCTTCTCCTTCAATCCATGTTCTAATCCGTGATGATTCCCAGGACATTATTTGTCCTTCGAGGTCAGTTATGCTTGCGCCAGAAACTTCTACAGAAAAGTGCAGTTGTCCAATAGCATTCTCTCCTTTATTTGTTGCAGTTCGTGTGCCAGTTACTTTATAGCCATCTACTGTATAGTTACTCGTGGTCGTTGTGAGAATACTTCCTTCTTCTCTATACCAACCTGTCATGGTATAACTGATTTGTCCTGTGCGCGACTTCCCATCTCTTCCAACGCATCCTATCTCACCGAAATCAACTGTTACACCCAAAGGAAATGGATTTCCAATGGTATCTACGGTGATGATTGCGCAAGATTGCCAGGTACTGTCTTTTGCTTCCACATTCTCAGCACTTCCTTCTACCTGCTCTCCTAAATCATCCCATAAGCTTTCGGCAAGAGCATAGTCTTCAGCAATTTCAGTGAACGCTTCGTTTTCTTCTTTGACTTTACCGCAGCTAACGATCAATACTGCACTGGCGATGAAAAGGATAATTTTTTTCATGATTGGAATTTTGATGGAAGTCAAAGTTGACGAATAGTGGCAGAACTACAAAGATTATCTAAATAAAAAAGGCCTTCCTGAATTTTCAGGAAGGCCCAACAATCAAAATCCGAAATAAAAATCTTAAAGTTTGGCTCCAAGGCTAACTTTCATTGTGAATTCATCATAAATGGCTTTATCCCCTAAGTTGTCGAAAAAGCTATTTGATCCGTACTTCACATCATATTTTGTGCGATCAACAACCATTTCACCGTAAGCGGCAAATTTCCCGTCTGCTGTTTCCACTTTTGCTGGAAAGCTTATCGGATGTGAAATTCCTTTGATGGTAAGCGTTCCATTAATGGCAGTGTTATATTCTCCAGCGGTTGTAGGCTTTACTCCTGTAATCGTGAATTCAGCTGTTTCATGATCTGTGGTTCCGAAGAAGTCAGGCGATTTTAGATGACCTTCCAATTTTTGAGCGTATTCTCCTTCAAGATCTGTGACCTTAATTGAAGTCATGTCTATAATAAATGAACCACCTTTCAATTGGCCATCTGCTACATCTACAGTTCCGCTTTTTAAGTTTACCAGACCATTGTGCTTGCCAGTTACTTTTTCAGCGTACCACTCAATTTTGCTTGATTCTGGTTTGATAGTTAGCTTTTCAGATTTTAGAATTGGCCCGAATGACATTAGAATCGCTCCGAATCCAAGTGCTGCAATAATCGATAGTTTTTTCATTGTTTAAATTTTTAGTGATGCAAATGTATGTATATACATTAAATGTATGGGCAAATAAAAAATTTATGCAAATGTGAATGGCTACATTTGAACAAATAATTCAGATGTCACTAACCGAAACACGAAAGATTGCCCTTGGTTTTAAAGCGCCTAAATTTTCTCTCCTGGATGTAGTCCGCAATGAACAAAGGATGCTGAAAGACTTGAAAGGTGAGCGGGCAACAGTATTTATGTTTATCTGCAATCATTGTCCTTACGTTATTCATGTAAGGGAGGAGCTAGTTCGTCTTGCGAATGCATATAAATTAAAAGGAATTAGCTTTATCGCGATTAGTTCAAATGATGTTGAAAACCATCCTCAAGATGCACCAGAATTGATGAGGGAAATAGCCCAAGAATTTAATTTCCCATTTCCATACCTCTATGATGAAACCCAAGAAGTTGCAAAGGCTTA
>Ga0115564_10002756_pt1 | contig 15126 bp, 18 predicted proteins | sample COGITO_mtgs_1105_7_FD_88680 | JGI IMG/M metagenome (GOLD analysis project Ga0115564, IMG submission 88680) | Pelagic marine microbial communities from North Sea - COGITO_mtgs_110523 | ecosystem: Environmental > Aquatic > Marine > Epipelagic | place: Germany:Helgoland, sampling site Kabeltonne...
TAAGGGGATAAACTAAAACGCAAATATGTATGAGGAGAATCTATACCATAACCAGTATAAGACTTTATTTCTGGGTATTTTTCTTGTAAATCAGGAGACATTACTGAAGCTTCCTCAATACCATATCTTTCGAATTCGCCATTAGTATTCGGGAAGCTTATTATTATGTCAGAAGTTTTTGTAGAATTAGTTTTTGTAGATTTACGAGATAAAATCTTATGTAATTTGGTGTAATTAAAATCAAACAACAGCCCTTTGTCATTGCTTCTTTTGGTAATACTAGATTCTGGATTAATACTTTTACTTACTTCAATAAAAAGGTTTTTTTGTCCAAAAGCCGAAAATGCTATTAAAAATATGGTGGTTGATAAAACATAATGTAGTTTTGTTCTCATAAAATTATATTTGGGACAATTTTATTAATCTGGATTAGCAAAGCTAGTTTTTTTTAATTAAACCAGCAATTTTTTGCTTTTATGAGTAAGGTTAAAAATATCGAAATTTATAATTCTACCGAGCCTACAGTTGTAACTATTGGTACGTTCGATGGTGTGCATATTGGACATCAAAAAATCATTAAACACTTAATTAATACTGGTAAATCAAAAGGATTAAAGTCTGTGATATTAACGTTTTTTCCACATCCCAGAATGGTGCTTCAAAAGGATTCAAACATTAAATTAATAAACACTATTGACGAGCGCAGAAACATTTTAGATGATCTAGGATTAGATTACTTAGTTGTAAAAAAGTTTACACATGAGTTTTCAAGACTTTCAGCTGAAAATTTTGTTAAAGGGATTTTAGTAGAAGAACTAAACGCAAAAAAGGTAATTATTGGTTATGACCATAGATTTGGCAGAAATAGAAATGCTGATATTAACGATTTAAAAACCTTTGGAGAGACTTTTGGCTTTGAAGTAGAAGAAATTTCAGCCCAAGATATTAATGATGTTGCAGTAAGCTCAACAAAAATTAGATTGGCTCTAATGGATGGAGAAATACATAAGGCCAATGCTTATTTAGGGTATAATTTTATGTTAACTGGAAAAGTAACGAAAGGCAAAAGTTTAGGAAAAGAATTAGGATTTCCAACAGCTAATATTGAAATTGAAGAAGATTATAAAATTATTCCTAAGCAAGGGTCTTACATTGTGAATTCTATGATTAAGGATACGCTTGTTTATGGTATGATGAATATAGGAGTGAATCCCACAGTTAATGGGAGTAAGCAAACTATTGAGGTGCACTTTTTTGATTTTGATGACGATATTTATGAAGACACAATAAAAATAGATTTACTACATAGAATTCGTGATGAAGAAAAATTTGAATCCCTTGAAGCTCTTAAACTTCAACTTGCAAAAGATAAAGAAACAGCAATAGAATATATTTCAAACCAAAATGCTGAATAATTGGCTCTTTAAACATATTGATAATTCAGCATTAATCGTTTTTAGAATTATTTTCGGACTCCTTTGTTTCTTAGAATCTGTAGGCGCTATTTTTACAGGTTGGGTAAAACGCACCTTAGTTGATCCCGATTTTACATTTAATTTTATAGGTTTTGAATTTTTACAGCCATTACCAGGAAACGGCATGTATTATTACTACGTTATAATGGGTGTTTTTGGTTTACTCATTATGGTAGGTTATAAATACCGATTTAGCATGATTGCATTTACAATCATGTGGTCAGCAACCTATTTAATGCAAAAATCATCATACAACAATCATTATTATTTATTGATGCTTTTAAGTGGGATAATGGTGTTTCTTCCAGCGCATAAATACGCTTCAGTTGATGTTAAATTAAACCCGGAAATTAAGAGTTATTCCATGCCGCAATGGTGTCGTTGGGTTATTATTCTTCAGTTGTTTATTGTTTACACCTATGCTTCTGTAGCCAAATTTTATCCTGATTGGTTAGACACTTCGGTTATAGAACTAATGATGAAAGGGAAAAAGGATTATATTCTTGTTGGTGACTTTCTTCAGCAAAAATGGCTGCATTTTGCCTTGGCCTATGGTGGTATTTTGTTTGACGGTTTAATTGTACCCTTGTTACTATTTAAACCCACAAGAAAATATGCGTTTATTGGCTCTATTTTCTTCCATTTGTTCAATTCGTTTATATTCCAAATTGGCATATTTCCATATTTAGCTTTAGCATTTTCTTTATTCTTTTTCTCTGCTGAAAAAATTCAAAAGCTATTTTTAAAAAAGAAACTCTATTATACATCAGAAGAGATTTCTATTCCGAAGTTAAAAGCACCTTTAATTATAGGTTTTTCAATTTATTTTATCATTCAAATAGGCTTACCATTAAGGCACTATTTTATTGAAGATAATGTATTAAGGACCGAAGAAGGACATAGATTATCATGGCGTATGATGCTTCGCATAAAAAGTGGGCAAACCTCATTTTGGGTTGAAAATAAAGACTCAGGGAAGCGCACTCATATTGACTTAAATAAATATTTAAGCACGAAGCAAAAAAGATCTGCAAGCACAAAACCAGATGTTATGTGGCAATTTGCACAACGTTTAAAACAAGATTTTAAAAATAATGGACAAGATGTTGCGGTGTATATAAATTGTAAAGTTAGTGTTAACGGAAAGCCATATAAAACCTTAATTAACCCAGACATTGATATTGCTAATGTAGAGTGGGATGTTTTTAATCACAGCAATTGGATTTTACCTTTAAAAGAAGAGTGATTATCTATTCATTTCATTAAATTTGTTGCTTAAATTTTAATGTCATGCTACAAGTTCCTTTTATTAGAGAAAACAAAGAATTAGTTATTGAGCGTTTAGCAAAACGAAATATTGATGCTACGCAAATGATTAATGATGTTATTACCTTTGATGAAGATAGAAGACGTCTTCAAACAGAGTTAGATAATACTTTGGCTGAATCTAATACCTTATCAAAGGAAATAGGAAACTTATACAAATCTGGTGAAGCTCAAAAGGCTAATCTATTAAAAGAAAAAACCAGTCAATTAAAAGACGCTTCAAAAGAACTTTCTGAGGATTTAAATAATAAAGTGGAAGCTTTAAAGGAATTACTTTATAAAATACCAAATGTACCTCATGATGTTGTGCCTCGTGGAAACTCTGAGTTAGATAATGAAGAAATTTTTAAAGCAGGAGTTATTCCCAAACTACACAATGGCGCTTTACCACATTGGGAGCTGGCTAAGAAGTACGACATCATAGATTTTGAACTAGGTAACAAAATTACTGGTGCTGGATTTCCAGTTTATAAAGGAAAGGGTGCTAGGTTACAACGTGCATTAATTGCTTATTTTTTAGACAAAAATACAGCGGCTGGTTATACGGAATATCAACTACCACTTATGGTTAATGAAGCTTCTGCTTTTGGTACCGGGCAATTACCTGATAAAGAGGGGCAGATGTATCATGTTACAGAAGATAATTTATACTTAATACCAACTGCTGAAGTACCTGGAACCAATATTTTTAGAGATGTGGTTTTAAATGAAAATGAATTACCAGTAGGTATAACAGGGTATACGCCATGTTTTCGTCGTGAAGCAGGAAGTTATGGTGCACACGTTAGAGGATTAAATAGACTACATCAATTTGATAAGGTTGAAATTATTCGTGTTGAACATCCTACTAAATCTTATAAAGCGTTAGATGGTATGATTGACCATGTAAAAGACATTTTAAAAGAATTAAAATTACCATATAGAATTCTGCGTTTATGCGGAGGAGATACCTCTTTTGCGGCATCTTTAACTTATGATTTTGAAGTGTTTTCTACAGCTCAAGATAGATGGTTGGAAATTTCTTCTGTTTCAAATTTTGAAACGTTTCAGGCGAATCGTTTAAAACTTCGATTTAAAAATAGTGATGGTAAAAATGAACTAGCGCATACACTTAATGGAAGCTCTTTAGCATTACCTAGAGTCTTAGCTGGAATTCTGGAAAATTACCAAACGGAAGACGGAATTCTTGTTCCTGAAGTACTTCAACCTTATACCGGTTTTAAAATTATTAATTAAAGGAAAAAGCTTACAAAAATTAAAATTTATATTCATTTTTATCGATGAAATACACATTAAGCATGCTGTTTAACGAATTTTCTTTTGTTTATTTGATTTTTTAAGATTTATTACTGTATTTAGCTTAACCAAATCTACCCAACCTACTAATTATGAAGAATGTTAAGCGCGTTGTCCTTTTAATTGCTTTGATTTTTTTCGCAACTAAAGTTTTATCTTCAGATTTCGAATTGTTTCAATCCGAAGGTAATACCACAACTATTGCGAGTAAATAGGAATTTTTAAAATAAAATTCTTGATGTAATTCAATAATATTTTTTGAAAATAGTCATTCTTATGAATAATAAGAATTAAAGACTGTCCCCAATCGAGTATTTAATTAACAAGTAGTTAATAGAAAATTATTTTTGGTTGGTAAGTGCCCGATTTTTTGTCGGGCACTTTTTTTATAAAAACTTTTACATTATCAACACCTTACATTTGCTATATTTACGGTATGCGATATATATTATTTTTTTGCTTATTACTATCTAGTTTTTTGTATTCACAAAATGCTATGCTCGCCAAAGACTATTTCCAAAAAGGCGAATTTGAAAAGGCATTAATTGAGTATAAAAATTTGTATGCTAAATCGTCTTCAAATATTAATTACATCAATCAAATTATAAGTACACATCAGCAATTAGAGCAATATGATGATGCTGAAAAATTCATATTGAAATTGATGGAACGTATAACATATCCCGCTTTTATTGTTGAGTTAGGATATAATTATCAGCTTAAAAATGATTTACAAAAGGCAAATGAAAATTATCAGAAAGCCATAGCTACAATTGATGAAAAAGCAAGTAATGTATTTGCTATAGCGAGAAGTTTTCAAAACCATTCTCTTTTAGATGAGGCAGTAGTTTCTTATGAAAAGGCTGCGGTGTTAAACCCAGAATTTAATTTTAATGTACAACTTGCACAAATTTATGGAGAGCAAGGGGATATTGAAAAAATGTTTAATAGTTATATCAATTTTGCAGAATCAAATCCTATAGTTTTAAGAGATGTTAAGCGTGCTATTAATGATTTTATTACTGAGGACAGCACTAATGAAAACAATGTTTTGTTTCGCAAGCTTCTTCTGAAAAAATTACAGCAAGAACCCAATATTCTTTGGAATGAGTTATTAAGTTGGTTGTTTATTCAACAAAAAAATTTTAAAAAGGCATTTACTCAAGAAAAAGCGATTTATAAAAGACAACCAGAAAGTTTAAGCCGAATTGAAGAGATTGCACTAATGGCTTCAAACGACAATAAAAATGAAATTGCTCGAGATGTTTTCAACTACATTATAGACACAGCACAGGATGCTGAAACAAAACTTGATGCACATCAAAATTTACTTCAAATAGATATTAAAGAAAGTTCAAAATCTAATTACGGAGTTATTAAGAGTAAATATTTAGAGTTATTTAAAACATTTGGAGATCAATCTAAAACTTTAGAATTACAAGTTTCTTATGGGCACTTTTTAGCCTTTTATTTAAATGAAACAGGAGAAGCTACAAGATTTTTGGAAAACAGTTTAAAACAACCCTTGGCATCCATAGAAAAGGCGCAAGTTAAATTAGAGTTGGGTGATATTTTAGTCTTGCAAGAACAATTTAATAAGGCCCTAATTTATTACACTCAAATTCAGCGTAACTTAAAAAATAGCACTATTTCTCAAGAGGCACGTTTTAAAGTTGCTAAAGCTAGTTATTACAAAGGCGATTTTAAATGGGCAGAATCTCAACTTAAAATTTTAAAAGCCTCGACATCTCAGCTTATAGCAAATGATGCACTTGATTTAAAACTCCTCATTTCTGATAATAAGTATGAAGATTCACTTCAAATTGCATTAAAACGTTATGCAAAAGCAGACTTATTAGCTTTTCAAAACAGGAATGAAGAAGCCATTGATTTGCTCGACAAAATCCTTGAAGAACATAAGACAGAACCTATAATTGCTCAAGCTTTATACAAACAGGCTCAAATATTCGAATTAAAATCTCAGTTTGAAAAAGCTAAGGCAAATTACCAAGCAATTATAGATAACTATAGAGATGGTATATTAATTGATGATGCCTATTTTCATTTAGCAGAAATATATGAGAGTCAGTTAAATCTTCCTGAAAAAGCAAAGGCCTTATACGAACAAATTATTTTTAATCATGCCGATAGTATTTATTTTGTCGATGCTAGAAGGCGCTATAGATTATTAAGAGGAGATGCTATAAATTAATATGATAGTCGCGGAAACTAATAGATTACTAATTTCTAAATTCACGTTAAAAGATGCTCCTTTCTTTTTAGAGTTGGTTAATTCACCCAATTGGATAAAATATATTGGTGATAGACATACCAAAACGATTAAAGAAGCTGAAGAAAGAATAAAAACGGGACATTTAAAAAGCTATAAAACTCATGGTTTTGGGTTCTATAAATTATTACTTAAAGCAGAAAACAATAAACCTATTGGTACTTGCGGACTCATAAAACGAGATACTTTAGAATATGTAGATGTTGGTTTTGCAATGCTTCCAAACTATGAAAGTTTAGGACTTGCTCATGAAGCATCAATTAAAATTATTAAACTTGCAAAAAACGTATTTAAATTAGATAAAATAATAGCTATAACAACTTCAGATAATGATAGCTCTATTAAGTTATTAAAAAAACTGGGATTAACATATGAAAAAAAAGTAACTCCCTTTGAAGACGAAGAAGATCTCTTATTATTTGCAAAAACCTTATAAATAAAAATGATAATATACAACGTAACAGCAAACATTGAAGAATCCATTCATGACGAATGGCTTACTTGGATAAAAGAGCACATACCGAAAGTTTTAGGTACAGGAAAATTTGAAAAGGCAACGTTGTCGAGAGTTTTAGTGGAAGAAGATATGGGAGGTGTCACCTATTCTGTTCAGTACCGCTCATATTCGCGAGAAGCTTTAGACGCTTATTATAGAGAAGATGCTGAAAAATTAAGAAATGAAGGCATGAAAAAATTTGCAGATAAAATGCTGGCTTTTAGAACGGAACTTGAGATTTTAGATGAGTACACCGTGAATTTTAAATAGCTTAGTTTTGTCTAATAATCCAAATCCGTGAATTAGTGGCATATAAACCCAACCAACATCAGGTAAAAGCAAAAAAATATTTAGGTCAGCATTTTTTAAATGACGAGTCTGTAGCAGAAAAAATAGCAGACACACTCATTTTAAAAGACTACAAAAATGTTTTAGAAATTGGTCCAGGTATGGGTGTGCTTACCAAATATTTGCTAAAAAAAGATAAAACAACTTATGTTATAGAAATTGATCCTGAGTCAGTTAAATATCTTCAAGCAAATTACCTTAATCTCGCACCAAGAATTATAGAAAAAGACTTTTTAAAATACGATTTAAACGAAGTTTTCAATCAAGAACCGTTTGCCATCATTGGGAACTTTCCTTATAATATTTCAACCCAAATCGTTTTTAAGACCTTAGAAATGAGGGATCAAATTCCTGAATTCTCAGGGATGTTTCAAAAAGAAGTAGCACAACGTATCTGCTCAAAAGAAGGTAGTAAAGTATATGGGATTCTTTCAGTATTAACACAAGCGTTTTATGACGCCGAATATTTATTTACAGTACCACCACATGTTTTTAACCCGCCACCAAAAGTCGAGTCAGGTGTTTTAAGACTTACAAGAAAGGCAGATTATTCTTTACCATGTGATGAAAAATTCTTTTTTAAAGTCGTTAAAGCGGCTTTTCAACAGCGCCGAAAAACACTTCGTAACAGTTTAAAAACATTTGATTTATCTGATAATTTAAAAGCAAATAGTATATTTGACAAACGTCCAGAACAATTAAGTGTTCAATCTTTTATTGAGCTCACACAATTATTAGAAGAAGACGTTTAGAACCTTTTAATTTTTTCCGTTTGTCAGAAGAAAACGAAAACATACAATTTCAATTAACCGATGAACTCATTGAGCGGGTTGAGCTATTTATCGAGGAAGAAAACGATAAAGAACTTCACAAACTATTAGATGAGTTTCATTATGCTGATATTGCTGAAATTTTAGATGAATTAAATCTAGAACAAGCAGTGTATGTTATAAAGCTTCTTGACTCTGAAAGAACTTCAGACATCCTAATGGAGTTGGATGAAGACAATCGAGAAAAAGTTTTAAAAAATCTTTCTGCCAAAGAAATTGCCGAAGAAGTTGAAGAATTAGATACCGATGATGCGGCAGATATTATTTCAGAATTGCCGGAAGATCGTCAACAGGCGGTAATTGCTCAGATCGAAGACGAAGAACACAAAGCAGAAATTACCGAACTTTTAGCCTACGATGAAGATACAGCAGGTGGACTCATGGCCAAAGAGCTTGTAAAAGTTTATGAAACATGGACGGTTGCTGGCTGTATGAGAAGGATTAGGGGGCAAGCCGAAGAAGTAACACGCGTGCATTCTATTTATGTAGTAAATAAGGAAGAAAAGCTTATTGGTCGCCTGTCTTTGAAAGATTTAATTGTAGCTAAAAGCGAGCAAAAAATATCAGACTTAGTTAAGGTTAATGTAGACTATGTTAATGTTCATGATGATGTAGAAGAAGTGGCCAAAGTAATGGCAAAGTATGATTTAGAAGCTATTCCTGTAGTTGATAGAAATCAAATACTTTTAGGTAGAATTACCATTGATGATATTGTAGACGTACTGAGAGAAGAAGCCGATAAAGATTACCAAATGGCGGCCGGTATTACAGGAGATGTTGAGGCAGATGATAGTATTCTTGAGCTTACCAGAGCGCGTTTACCATGGCTGTTTTTAGGCTTAGTAGGTGGCATAGGTGCTTTTTTAATTATGGAAGGCTTCGAAGGACTTTTTACAGGAAAAGCGGTAATATTATTCTTTTTTACGCCCCTAATTGCAGCAATGGCTGGAAATGTAGGCGTACAGTCTAGCGCCATTATCGTGCAAGGTTTGGCCAATGATGATGTTCGTGGCAGTGTCAATAGCCGATTAATAAAAGAGATGTTGCTCGCAGCCCTTAACGGTATCATATTGGCTATATTTCTCTTTTTATTTATATGGGCTTTCGAAGGCGAGTTAAACACCGCTTTGGCTATTTCAGTATCTCTTGTTGCCGTTATTATTGTGGCGGGACTCATCGGAACTTTTGTGCCATTGTTTCTAAACAAACGCGGCATCGATCCAGCAATTGCCACAGGTCCTTTTATTACTACAAGCAATGATATTTTAGGTATTCTACTATATTTTTGGATAGCAAAAATGATTCTCGGAATTTAATATTTGGCCGCCTGTCTGCCGGTAGGCAGTTTAGCACAAGGGTCAGGCTTTACACTATATCTTTTAAAGATGGCATTGCGAGGAGTGAGCGACGTCGCAATCTGTTAAATTAAAGTTATAACACAAACCTTCTTTTTCCAAACTTTAAAAAGGATACCACTACAATCCCTAGCGCAAAACTTCGTAATTTTACATCATGAAAAGTATTAACATAAAGGATAAGTTCTCTAAATTCGATAAAAATTGGCATCCACATCAAATTGCCGTGGTAGACAATATGCAGGTTATTTTGGCGAAACTTAAAGGCGAATTTGTTTGGCACATTCATGATGATGAGGATGAATTGTTTCAAGTTATTAAAGGCACATTATATATGCAATTCAGAGACCGAACAGAAGTGGTAAACGAAGGCGAAATTATTGTAGTTCCAAAAGGTGTAGAGCATAACCCATTCACAAAAAACGATGAAGAAGTCCATGTATTATTATTCGAAAAACTTGATACTGCACATACTGGAAAAGTAAAACATGAAAAGACACAAACCCATTTCCCGAAAATTTAAATGAAAGTATTACATCTAGACACTAACCACGAATTATTAATCAATCAATTAAACGATTTAGGTTTGACGAATCATGAAGATTATAAATCTTCAAAAAAAGTCGTTGAAGCAAAAATCCATGAGTATGATGGCATTGTTTTAAGAAGCCGTTTTACCATAGATAAACAATTTTTAGATGCAGCAAAAAACCTAAAATTTATTGGTCGTGTTGGTGCAGGATTAGAAAATATAGATGGCGTCTATGCCGAACAAAAAGGCGTGTATTTAATATCCGCACCAGAAGGCAATAGAAATGCGGTTGGTGAGCATACGCTAGGTATGATATTGTCACTTTTCAATAATCTGAATAAAGGAGATCATGAGGTGCGACAAGGTAAATGGTTACGAGAAGAAAATAGAGGAGTAGAACTTGATGGAAAGACAGTAGGTTTAATTGGCTACGGAAACATGGGGAAAGCTTTTGCGAAAAAGCTACGCGGGTTTGATGTTGAGGTTTTATGTTATGATATAAAAGATAATGTTGGAGATGAAAATGCAAAACAAGTATCACTTGCAATCTTTCAAGAAAAAGTAGATGTTGTGAGTTTACACACCCCACAAACTCCCCTAACCTTAAACATGATTAATACAGCGTTTATTAATCAAATTAAAAAACCATTTTGGCTTATTAATACCGCCAGAGGTAAAAGTGTAGCCACAGCAGATTTGGTTTCTGCATTAAAATCAGATAAAATTTTAGGAGCTGGGTTAGATGTTTTAGAATACGAAAAAGCATCTTTTGAAACACTTTTTTCTTCAGAATTGCCAGAAGCATTTCGATATTTAATAAATTCAGAAAAGGTATTATTATCGCCGCATGTTGCTGGCTGGACTATCAAAAGTAAAGAAAAATTGGCTCAAACTATAGTTGATAAAATTAAAACTAAATTTTATTAATTTTAAGGCATAAAGAAAACTATTTTAGTTTTTTCAGGATTAATATTGGCTTTTTTACTATTATTTCAAATTAGCACATATTCCATAAACGCTGGAAGTTTTAAAAATGGAATTTGTTATCGCCATAATTGCTATTGTATTTTTTATTATTGGAATATACATCAACAAAAAAAGTCTTCGTAAGCCTATAGATACTTCTCAAAAAAATCAATCAACAAAAAATCAAAGATTTAGAAATCACATCTCCCGAATATGAGGTGCTTCAAGCTATTTCAGAAAGTTTATCAAATAAAGAAATAGCAAATAAATTATTTCTTTCGGCAAGTACTATCAAAACACATGTATCTAATTTGTTAGTGAGGTTAAATGCAAAACGCAGAACAAAAGCGTTACAAATAGCCAAAGATTTTCAATTTATTCAAGCCTTTTTATTGATTACTTGTAATTTGGTACTTTAGTATGACCATAATTTTTTATTACATTAATAGTTTTATAGCTTAATAATCAATTTCAATCGTATGAGAAAATCAGTTTTAAAATTCGGTCTTTTAACTAGCTTAACCCTTGTTATTTTATTTGCAATAGAATTTTCATTAGGAGATAGCCTGAGTTATTCCAATAGTGAGATTTTCGGATACATTAGTATTGTATTAGCTTTACTTTTTATTTATTTTGCTATTAAAAACTATAAGGAGTCTATTAATAACGGTTCAGTTTCTTTTGGTAAGGCCCTAGTAATTGGTGTTTTAGTTAGCTTACTTGCAGGGTTAACTTTTGGAATTATTAATTATATTTATGTAGAAGTTATTAACCCAGAGTTTATTACCGAGTACTATAATCATATGGTTGAAAAAGCAAAATCCTCATTGTCTGCTGCCGAATTTCAAATCAGGCTTCAAGATATGGAGGCGGAAAAAGCGTTATTCTCAAATTCAATAATTAGTTCATTAGTTATGTCGGCAACTGTTCTAATTATAGGATTTATTATAGCTGTAATTTCAGGATTAATACTTCAACGTAAATAATTTAATTATGCAGTCAAAAGCAACATCACCAAAACAATATCTGGAAGAATTACCAGAAGACAGGAAAGAACCCGTTTCTAAATTAAGACAACAAATTTTAGACAACCTTCCAAAAGGGATTGAAGAACTAATGAATTATGGAATGTTAGGTTATGTTGTACCACATTCAGTTTATTCAGATGGGTACCATTGTAACCCAAAAGATCCTTTGCCATTTATGAATTTAGCATCTCAAAAAAACTTTGTAGCTGTCTATAGTATGGTACTTTATTCTAGGAAAGATTTGATGGATTGGTTTACTTCGGAATATACTAAACGCTGTAAGTATAAACTAGATATGGGTAAAAGCTGTATCCGGTTTAAAAAAATGGAAGATATCCCTTTTGATTTAATAGGCGAATTAACTGCAAAAGTAAGCACGGAAGAATGGATAGATATTTACGAATCCGCATTCAAAAAATAATTAGTAACAAAAAAGCTTAAATCATGAAACTAGGTGCATTTTCAGTAAGTCTTAATGTAAAAGATATTAAGGCATCAAAACAATTTTACGAAACCCAGGGTTTTAATCAGTTCGCTGGCGATATTGAAAAAAACACCTTATTAAGAAAAACGGTAATGCTCTAGTAGGATTGTTTCAAGGGATGTTTGAAAAAAATATTTTAACCTTTAATCCAGGTTGGGATGAAAGCCAAAATAAAGTGGATCCTTTTGATGATGTTCGAACCATTCAAAAACATTTAAAAGATAATAAACTAAAGCTAGAAAGTGAAGCGGATGAAAACACTTCTGGTCCAGCAAGTATGGTCATGTACGATCCATATGGTAATACCATACTTACAGATCAGCATGTGTAATTGAAAAACAATAAAATATGAAAAATCGAGTAACAGGAATAGGTGGGTTGTTTTTTAAAACAAAAGATCCAAAAGCATCAAAAGATTGGTATAAAAAACATTTAGGGTTTAATACTGATGATTACGGTTGTACCTTTTGGTGGAAAGATAAAGATGGTAAAGATTGCTCTATCCAATGGAGTCCTTTTCCTGAAGACACAAAATATTATGAGCCTTCAAAAAAGAACTTTATGTTTAATTATAGGGTTGAAAATTTACTTGAATTACTTAAAGTATTAAAAGAAGAAGGTGTTACTATTGTTGGCGAAGTTCAAGAATACGAGTACGGGAAATTTGGTTGGATTTTGGACAATGATGGGAATAAGATTGAGCTTTGGGAACCGGTAGATTCTGCTTTTTTGTAAATTAGCATTTCAAATATAGCTATTGACTTATTTAGAAATTCTTCAATCATATAATTTAACTGCATTACAATGGACTGCCATTGGTTTTGCAGTTTTTTTATTAGGTTTGGCCAAATCAGGAATAAAAGGAATTGGAATTATCATTGTGGTGATACTTGCTTTTGTTTTTGGTGAAAAGGCATCAACGGGTATTTTACTTCCTATGTTAATTTGTGCTGATATTTTTGCGGTTGTTTATTATAATAGGCATGCACAATGGCACATTATCAAAAAGTTGATCCCTTGGATGTTTGTTGGTGTTTTAGTTGGTGTTTGGGTTGGTAATGATATTTCTGAAACGGTTTTTAAAAGGTTAATGGCAATAATAATTATTATTTCAGTAGGTATTATGTTTTATACCGAAAGCAGAAAATCTAATACAGTTCCAACAAATAAATTATTCGCTATAATTACAGGATTTTTAGCGGGGTTCACCACTATGATTGGAAATCTAGCAGGACCGATTTCTAATATTTATTTTCTTGCAATGCGTTTTCCGAAGAATGAATTTATAGGCACAGCGGCTTGGTTGTTTTTTATCATAAATGTGTTTAAGTTGCCTTTTCATATTTTTATTTGGAAAACGGTTACTACCGAAACATTGGTTTTGAATTCGGTGCTGATACCTGCAGTTATTATGGGATTTTTCTTAGGAGCCTACATTGTTAAGTTAATTTCTAATGTAAATTACAGACGTTTCATTTTAATTGTAACAGCCATTGGAGGTGTTATTATGTTGATTAAATAATTTAATTAAAGTGATTTGTAACATAATGTTAAGTTAAAAGACAAATAGTTATAAGAGTTTATTTTTTACTAACTTTATAATCTAACCGAAATTATTTTACAAAATGTCTGACGAAAAAAATTTAAGCGACGATTTAAACGATATGTTGGGTGATGCTAAAGATGGCGCTAAAAAAGCTGCAGATAAGGCAAGCGGCAAAGCAAGTGAGTTAGCAGATGAAGCAAAAGAACTAGCAGGTGATGCTAAAGAAAAAGCAAAAGAATTTGCTAGTGAAGCTAAAGAGACAGCTTCAGAGTTTGCTGAAAGTGCAAAAGAAACATTTGAACAAGCAACTGGTGAAAACAAGAAAATTTTAGCTGGAGTTTTAGCTATAATATTAGGGCCTTTAGGCGTACATAAGTTTATTTTAGGATACAACAAAGAAGGAATTATTTTATTAGTAATTACATTTATCCTTGGTTTTATAACTTGTGGATTGGGAGCTGGATTAACAGGTGTAATTGGTTTAATAGAAGGCATTGTCTATCTAACTAAATCTGATGAGGAATTTTATAACACATATCAAGTTAAAAAAAAACCTTGGTTTTAATATAAAATCTAAAAAAGTCAAAAAAATGTGTTTTGGCTTTTTTATTTAAAATTATCATCGTAATATTGCAATATATAAATAAATAAAATGGGTGTTACAAAAACACAAATATTTACGGATCAGCAAAATGATTTAGCACAGCTTTTTAAAGTACTAGGGCATCCTGCTCGTGTGGCTATTTTGCAGTATATAAGTAATCAAAATAGCTGTATATGTAATGATTTGGTTGAGGAAATTGGTTTAGCCCAAGCTACTATTTCTCAGCATTTAAAAGAATTGAAAAGTATTGGACTGCTTAAAGGAGAGGTAGAAGGTAAGAGTATGTGTTATTGTATTAATGTTGAACGTTGGACAGCAATTCAAAATCAATTAAATAGTTTTTTTAACACGACTAAAGCCAACTGTTGCTAGCTTATAATAGGTATTTAATTATATCACTCAAACGCAAAAAAATAATAGAAATGAAAACACAAGAATTTTTTAAACTACTTGAGGACAATAAAGATAAATCTTTGTTATTTGAATACGCCCCAAATATTTTGGTTGGTGCGAATTACCATATTACAGAAGTGAAACACATTGCAGTAGA
>Ga0115564_10002757_pt1 | contig 15124 bp, 16 predicted proteins | sample COGITO_mtgs_1105_7_FD_88680 | JGI IMG/M metagenome (GOLD analysis project Ga0115564, IMG submission 88680) | Pelagic marine microbial communities from North Sea - COGITO_mtgs_110523 | ecosystem: Environmental > Aquatic > Marine > Epipelagic | place: Germany:Helgoland, sampling site Kabeltonne...
ACCTTCACAAGCTAAAATAGAACATCACCCACAGCAGCATTAAACAAATGGCAAAACTAGCACGTTCCTGGGGAATGCACGAAGCATAGCTTCAGACACCAAATGTGAGACAGGTTGAGGGCAGTTCAATGTCCTTCAGATATCACCGATCAGATAGGCGGTTGGACGACTGATGGTGTGGGGCAGGAATATGGTTCTGGCTATCCAATGAGTGTTCTGCAGGAATGGTTAGTAAAAACAACTAAACGGTCTAATTGATGGGTGAATTATGTGCCTTGAGACGGACTGCTTCACACTGCAACTCTGTCTTTGAAGATATACAAAATACACGAGAAGATTATCGTTTTGATACGACGTAGTGTTAGTTGATGAATGGTCTCATGGGTGCAATATTAAAATTGATTGGTGCTTTGGCTGATTTTTGGTAGCTTGTAAGCGGGTTCTTTATTTTTCATTTGGTGCTATCATTACACTTTAGTACAATCAGATCATTGTGCCTATTCTCCTGTATCTTGCCGGATATTTGAACGGTTAAAAGGCGAGTGTATGGATCAGTTAAGCACAACGCTAAGGGTGTATAACGCCATCAGGACCACGATCACGGACCCGAGTGTATAGAAGGTTGCCCGCACTTCATGGCTACGTTGTGTGGCGTAAGCGATCGAGTGCAAAAGTCGCGCAGCAACGAAACCGTAAAGTAAAACTTGAGCGAGAATTAAGCTTGGCTCAGCAAATATAAACAGTAACCCACTGATCCAAAACGCAGGGATATTCTCCAAATCGTTACGGTGCATGCGACGGGAGCGTTCCACATAATCATTCGCATCGAGCTGCGATGCATTCGGATCTTTGTTGATCATTCCCGGCCGCAGGTCTTCAGGGCTTGCCCAGCCTCCATTCACTTTGAGCATACGGTAGACCGTCATCCATCCTTGACCCATGACTTTCAGGACCATGAGAGACGCTGCAACTGTATAAACCAGAAACACAGGGTTCTGGAGGTTTAATAGGTCCATGTTTTTCCTTCAGGTTCGGTTCGGCATGAGTTGCAATTGGGGCATTACCGACAAAGCGATACCTCTCCAGTTGCGCATTATGGTCTTAATCGTTCACCTTGGACGAAATTTTGGGGTCAGGCATAAATAATGTCGGACATCGTTCCCATGATATAGATGTGCAAAGCTAACATTACCGCACTTACAATTATGGGTTCTTTGGACGCATTGACACCTTCTATCTTGGACCATTCGCTGTTGTTTGTCTGGATGGCAATGTACAAAAACACTGCCGACCAAATTGTAGAAAACGCAAATAATTCCCAAGCTCCGGCTGGCGACGTAAGTAAAATTACTGCATACATTACTCCCTGTGCGAGTGCGTATGCGCCGGTTACTTTCACCATCTGTTCGGATGCGGGACCTATGCCCCACTCGGCGATTGCTTTGTCGGTTTGGACCAGACACCTAAACCCATAATAAAGCGTCATTAGTGTAGGGATTAGAATTGCGGTAAAATTTAATGCGCCGCCGGATGCTTGAAACATGACAACTTCCTATTCTGGTTTGATTTTACTTAGGTAAGGCGGATGGCCTTACATATCTAACATTCCTCAACCACCTATTTGCTACGCGCGGCTGTCGAAGAACAACTCAGGCAGTGGAGGCGGTGGCGCATTCACATCTAATCCATGAACCTCCGCGGCAAATTCAGCAAATTCAGGAGGCATTGTAGACATAATTTGTGCCCAACTCGCAGTAGGATCGTCACCTTCCATGGTAATAATCAGGAAATCACCATTTGGTGTTTGCTGAAAGAATGATCTTTCATGAACACCTGCTGCCTCTCGTGAATTTGCGAAGTCAGGTGTTGAATTTATCTGCTCCATCATCGCTTTCCACTGGTTTAATTTGCCAGGTAAGATTGGCATACACATAGCTAGCATTGGCATTTTTGCTCTCCTTGTTACGGTATCAAATGAATTGATCATTAGTACTTACCAATGGTAGGTTTATTCCAAGCATTTAATCAAGAAAATTCTATGGCTGAAATGAAAACGAATAAAAAAATACTGAATGCAGCACAGGACCTCCTTTCTAAGGGAGGCGCAAATGCAGTTTCTTTTGACAAAGTGGCCGCCGAATTGGGCATCACCAAACAGGCCGTGCTTTATTGGTTTCCATCCAAAAGCGCACTGCTAGCGGCGATGTTTATTGATTGGCTTGATGCCGAAGCACAAGCGGCAGAAGATGCGGTCAAATCGGTGAAAACGGCCAATGAAGCGATTGGCGCTTTTGTGACCGAGATTGTTTCTTTCCATGCGGAAAACTTTGATCGATTTCGAATGATGTACTTAGCGCCGCAAACGTTAAAGGTCGGCTCGCAAGTCAGCCGCAAAGATGGAGCGATGGACGAAATCCATCAGGCTACCTCGAAATTGTATAGCTACTTGGCCGAAAAACTTGATGGCTCTGCCGCGGAGACACGGCAGACTGCCTTTGTCATTCATACTTCAGTCCTGGGTTTGGTCATGATGCTGGCTCTCGCTGACAGTGTTTCGGACCCGTTAGCGCATTCCGAAAGCGAACTGGTGAACTCTCTTGTTGCTCGATTAATTACCTAAATTACTGGGGCAAGTGGAGCACTGATTTCATCAATAAGCTCGCAGGACTGTCCTTGAAGACTAGAAAACATCTATAGTTCATGACGCCTAACAGCATCAGTCAGCAATTTGGTCAGTACCCACATGCGACATGACAAGTGTCGAGCCTAAATTAGTGAGTAATAACTGATACTTATCGGGGATATGCCACTGCTAGTGAGGCAGTTTGTGGCGGACAGACAGGGATTCGAACCCTGGAGACGGTCTCCCGCCTACACACTTTCCAGGCGTGCGCCTTCGACCACTCGGCCACCTGTCCGTGGAGCGGGGTTTAGCGTTAAGCGCAGACCATGTGCAAGTGCAAAAAACACCTCGGTTTCACTAAGATCGCTTGTCTTTGACTTTCGGCTCTTAATACGTAAGCTCTCTTTCTTCGCGGGGCTCAGGAATGCCAGCTCGAAAAACACTTCTACGTTAATTTCCAGCGCAATCCCGACGCCAACCTCATCGCGCAGAAATTTACCAGCGCCAACCATCGCAAGACCCGCCATCGCGACTGCGAATGCTTGAAACATAGCTTTCAAAGTGGGCAAGCGTTGCACATCGCGCACGCGCCAAAAAGCAAAGCCCCGCGAACAATATCGCCACACGCCGCAACATGATCGCACAGGCCTGTTCATGCGCCATGCAAAAAAGCCAAAACACCAATCCTGGAATAAACAAAAGCGTCAACGACAGCTCGCCCGTGATAACCGCCACGATTGTGAAAAGTTAGTTTTGTGTCGGCGACGTCTCATCAATCATCCAAATGTAAATAAACGCGGCGATTAAGTTTGCCCTTTTTCTCGACCTTTCCCAACCGCACACGCCCGATCTCTGACGTGCGCGCTACATGGGTGCCACCGCACGGCTGTAAATCAATTTGGCGCGTGTCATCACCGATGCGCACCAAGCGCACACGCCCGCTTCCCATCGGGGGTTGAACGGACATGGTTTTCACCAAGGTCGGGTTAGCGCGCAATTCCTCTTCGGAAATCCAGCCCTCAGAAACAACATAGTCCAGCTCAATCAACCCATTTAGTGACGCTTCAAGGGCGTCTTTGTCTTCGGGCGCTTCGGGCATATCGAAATCTAGACGCCCTTTGCCAACAGAAATTGAGCCGCCAGACACAGGCAAAGAGATCACGACTGACAACAAATGCAGCGCCGTGTGCACCCGCATGTGCGAATGACGTCGTTCCCAATCTAGCGAAAGTGACACCTGCGTGCCCACAGGCGGAAGCTGCGCGGGTTCAGCAAGCACCAGTGCCAATTGCGTATCTTCACGCCCTTTGACTTTGACACAGGTGGCAATGGGCAAATGATTACCATTCCACATCATCATCCCGCTATCACCCGGTTGACCGCCACCTGTCGCATAAAAAATGGACTGATCCAAAATAACGCCCCCCTCAGGGGTATGTCCTACGACCAATGCCTCCCCGTCACGCAGGTAAGCGTCATCCAGAAACACGGGTTTGGTCATGGTTATCTTTCCTCGGGGTCTGTCTCTTGTCTAACTTGCGATGAATTTTCAACAGTTTGATCACAGGGTGTCAACGCTTCGGGATTGCGGATCCAGATATCGCGCTGTGCGAACGGAATTTCGATCCCTTCCTCCATAAAGCGGCGCGCAATTTCGTGGTTCATGTCTGATTTCACGCTCAGCACAAAATTGACGTCCCGTAAGATCGCGCGGATTTCAAAATCAAGCGAGTCCGCACCAAAACCCTGAAACACAATCGACGGAGCCGGATTGAGCAAGACCATCGAGTGCTCGCGTGCGATGCTCAGCAAAATACTCTCGACCTTGCGGGTATCATTGCCATAGGCCACGCCAACGGGAACGATCACACGGCCAACAGTCTTGCCGCGTGTCCAGTTAGTCACCATGCCCGAGACAAGATCAGCGTTCGGAACAATAACGTCCGTACGATCAAAAGTTTCGATCCGTGTCGAGCGCACGGAAATGCCGCGCACATAGCCCATTTTACCGCCAACTTCGATCCAGTCGCCTTCCGCGATGGGCCGCTCGATCAACAAGATGATTCCGGAGACGAAGTTGGAGACAATATTTTGAAGGCCAAAACCGATCCCAACCGAAAGTGCGCCTGCGACCAACGCAATATTGCTCAGATCAATCCCCGCCTGACTGATAGAAATGACTGCTGCAAGGAAAATACCAACGTAGCCGATACCTGACACAATCGCGTTGCGCCCGCCTGTATCAAGCTTAGTGCGCGGCAGGATCGATGTGCGCATCGCCCCCTGCAACAGACGCGTTGCCATATAGCCGACGCTGAAGATCACCGCGAATGTTATAAAATCTACCGGTGAAATGCGGCTGTCGCCAATCGCAAAGCCTTCTTGGAACCGCGTCCAAACTTCGGTGATATCAGCCGCGCGCGCGCCCCAAATCAGCGCAAGCAAAGGAATCGCTGCGACCACAAGCACAAAGCCTAAAAGCACCGATACCAAGGATTCTTCATCGCTTTTTTCGCGGCGCATAATCAACGCGTAAAGGTCACTGACAAAGTGCTGGAGTACCAGAACCAACCCGAACAAAGCCATTGTCGCCACAGAGGCGAACATCAGTCGCGCCGCTCCATTACCATAGCCCAGTGCTGCAATTAGCGGGCCGAAGAACGCAACGATTATCGCAGCGCGCCCCAAAAGCTTGGAGATGCGTAAACGGTACATGCTGCTTTCGTCGTCTTCGCTGGTGTCAATCAAGCCGATACGCAAGATGCGACCCAATTGATAAAGCACGATGCCGGTCACAATCAGAACCGGAAATCCAATGACCGCACGTGTGGCCGCACTCCAATTGTCGTAGCTCGCCAAAACATTCAGCGCCAAAGCGGCAATCAGAATGAAGGCCCCCGTCGTGATGAACCAACGTGCTTTTGCGGCATGGATCGCCTCAACAGGTAGCATCATATCGTCATCATTGCGCGGGAATAAATGCCCCGCGAGCCACCAAAAACTTAAAAGGATCAGCCCGTACCACGGCACATTGTCCAACAAGAGTGTCCCGCGCAGGCCCAACATCCCTGATTCAATTGCGGCTTCGACCAGTGCAATCAGCCCAATGAATGGCAAGAATATCTGCAACAGCGACGCGATGAATTTCCAGACGCCCTGCCCGCGCGCGGAGTATCGGCGCAAGACGTTGACAATCAACACGGACCAGCGGCGCCCGCGCGTGACCAATACCAAACCAATCAAAGCCAGAATGATCACTTCCGGCAAAGCCTGTCCTGCGCTTTTGCGCTGAGCTTCGGAATTAAAAGCGCTCGCAACCTCATGCCCGATTGCAGCGCCCGATTTGCGCAATGCCTCAAGGGCTGGCCCCCAATGCGTTGGGTTCAACGGGCTCGGCCCGCCGCTTAGCAGGGCGTCGGTCTGGCGTTCTCGAATGATCGTGTCGATCTCTTTGATGACACCGTCAGCACGGCTATAGGCCTCTTCCGCAGAAACAACAGGTGTGCGCAACCTCTGAAGCTGCTCCGTCAATTCCGCACGCCGCTCAGCAATATCTGGCGCTTCTTCGACGCCTTCGGCGGGTGTTCCGAGGCTGGTAATCTGAGACGTTAACGTTTTGATGCGTGCTTCATTGGCGGTTTGGGCTTCCAAAAATTGTTCACGCCAATCAACAATTTGCGCGCGCAAGGCTTCAAGCGCATTTGTCGACGCCCGACCATTTTCAACTGCAATTTCCGCGCGCTGCGCCACGTTTTGCCAAGCCGTATAATCCGGAGTTTCCGTCTGAGCAGAACCCAGCGCAGGCAACACAAGACATAGCGCCACGCAAAACGCACGCAAAGCCTGTGACAGTGACATCAGACCTCCTCAAAAACCGCGGGGATGTCAGCCGGCGCTTTATCGAGCCATTCTGGAACAGGGAGGTCTTTTTCGCGCAAAAAATCAGGGGTGAACAGTTTGGACTGATAGCGCGTTCCAAAATCACACAGGATCGTCACAATGGTATGCCCCGGCCCCATATCTTTCGCCATGCGGATCGCACCGGCGACATTGACGCCGGAGGAGGCACCGAGGCAAAGACCTTCGCTTTCCAACATCTCAAACACATGTGGCAGCGCTTCTTTATCCGAAATGTTGTAGGACATGTCGGGCGTGAAGCCTTCAAGGTTCTTGGTAATTCGTACCTGCCCGATGCCTTCTGCGATGGAGCCACCTTCGCTCGTCACCAACTCACCATTAGTGTAATAATTGTAAAGCGCCGCACCATCAGGATCCGCCAAACCAATCTTCACACCCTTAGGCTGAAGCGACATGCCTACACCCGCCAGCGTGCCACCAGAGCCGACAGCGCAGATGAACCCGTCAACCTTGCCATCGGTTTGTACCCAAATTTCAGGGCCAGTGCTGTCGATATGGGCTTGGCGATTAGCGACGTTGTCAAATTGGTTGGCCCAGATCACACCCTCATTCATGGTGCGCGCCAGCTCATTGGCAAGCCGCTCAGAATAGCGCACAAAGTTGTTGGGATTGCGATAAGGCGCGGCAGGCACCTGCACAAGTTCAGCCCCCGCAAGACGCAACATATCCTTCTTTTCTTGGCTTTGCGTCTCAGGGATTACGATAACCGTTTTGAACCCCATGGACGCCCCAACAAGAGCAAGCCCAATGCCAGTGTTTCCTGCTGTTCCTTCGACAATAGTGCCGCCTGGCTTTAGCTCGCCACAGGCAATTGCGTGTTGGATGATCGACAGCGCCGCGCGGTCTTTGACAGACTGACCGGGGTTCATGAACTCAGCCTTGCCCAAAATATCACAGCCAGTTTCTTCAGAAGCGGCTTTCAGCTTGATAAGTGGTGTATTTCCAATGGCCTGAGCCAGATCCTGCGCAACGATCATGTCGATCTCTCCCTAGTGCTCACCCTACCTATGCCCGTGTCGCTGTGAACTCAAGCACATGCGCGCGCTCGTTTACTTCGGTCTTAAGCACTTAGGGGTATGTGGTGGCTGGCACCCACCGGATCAGATCATACCAATGATCTGATCTTGTCACGGTGACGCCCGAGCCAAAGCAACATCATGATTAAGGGACCAAGGTTAATTTCACCGCTGTCCAACAGCTCCATCGCCCGATCAAACGAGACTACATGCTTGCGAATATCTTCACTTTCGCTTTGCGATTCATGCACCTTTTCAAGCCCCACATCCAAATCACATACAGCAAGGAAACAATGGAAAAACTCGGTTGAATAGCCCGGACTTGGATAGACATTCATCATCGGACGGATGTCTTGCAAATCAAGACCCGCCTCTTCGAAGGCTTCGCGCCGCGCCGCCTCCATCGGGGCTTCGCCTGCATCCACCAAGCCCGCGACAGGTTCCAACACCCAAGGCTGCGGATCACCCCGCAAAACAGGCCCGTAGCGCAACTGCTCGATCAACAACACCAGATCGCGCTTAGGATCATAGGGCAAAATCAACGCGGCATCATAGCCTACAAAAGCCACACGATCCAAAGCCTCGCTCTGTGTGCCATCAAAGCGCGGGTGACTTATATTGAACGACTCAAGGCGAAAAAAGCCGGCGTAGCCATCGGACCGAGGCTCCAATGTTACCGCACCGCGTTGAGTTTCGCAGCGCAGCTCCAAATCCATCGAGGTTTTTGCCAGCACTTTTGCCCACCCGCGCGCGCGAAAGAAAGGCAAAAGATGTGCAATCTCTTGCCCAGACTTCACGCCGTAATGTTCCATCACTTCGCCAGCGGCGCTCAGACTAACCGCTCCCCACTGAGTGATCCAATCCTGCAAATTCCACTCTGCACCAGCACTCCAAAGACACGCCTCTGGAAAAAAAACCTCCGCAGAGATGGCGTCTCCATTGCAGATCACGGAGACAGTTTTCAAATCATAGTCGAAACCACCTTCATAGAACCGCAAACGCGCAACGTCTTCATCGCTGAGGTACTGCACCAAGATACCCTGCGCTTGGTACCTTGTCTTTTCTGCAATCATCGGGAAAGGCTCATCCTTCACCCAACTCACCAAATGATCATTCAAATGCGCTGGACGAATATCGATGCGTCCCTGCACACGACCCAGCACCACTTCCAACAACGGAATGTGACATAGGCTTCCGTAAAAGAAGAGCGTCGTGCTCATAAGCCGCGTTTATCCGTCATTTCGGCAATAACGCCAGATGTAATCGAGCCGATCACGAGCGTGCCAAAAATCAACGGCGGCCCAATCAAAATCCCGTTCTCAACCATTATTTCAAAGATCGCGGCAAAGGCTTCAAACGCACCATCACAACGTCCCCACATTGATATTTCGATCATACGGATCGTTGAATGCGCAAGTAAGCATTAAAAAACCAGAACGATCCCACCCTTCAGCCCATTATTGATTGCCGCACTAAGGTCCCGCCCGCGCGCGAGTCGATCACTTGCCAGCCGATCACAACTGCTATCGTGAGACTGATAAAGTTGAAATTTCCAAACGCTTTATTCTCATCAAACAACGGTTTGATATGCTCGCTCAAGACCCACGCCAGCACGGCGAGACATCGGGCGGCAATGAAACGGGCGGCTATTGGCATGGGAGCAAGCTTTCAAGCTTAAGTGGGTTTGCGAATGGTGATCTGTGTTACATCACAGTTTCCACTTTGGAAGGTCGATGCGCAAGAGGTGAGATAAAAGTTCCACATTCTGCGAAAGCGATCATCAAATCCCATTGCCGCGACGCTGTCCCATTTGCCGTTAAACGTCTCAAACCAGCGGCGCAGGGTGATCGAATAGCTCTCACCAAATTCCTTGGATTTCACAACGTCCAAACCGGCTTTATTGACCTCAGCAATCAGCGCTTTCGGACTGGGGAGCATGCCACCGGGAAAGATATACTTCTGAATGAAATCAACGCCGCGTTTATACACATCCCAACGTCGATCGGCGACGGTGATGATTTGCAAGGTCGCCTGCGCACCCGGTTTCAATCGATCACGCACTGTCTCGAAGTAAACAGGCCAGTATTTTTCACCAACGGCCTCAAACATTTCGATGGAGGCGATGCCATCATAGGTGCCGGTCTCATCGCGGTAGTCTTGCAACTTAAAATCAACAAGATCAGAAATTCCTTCTTTTTCAATACGTTCTTTGGCGTACTTAAACTGTTCCTCACTGATCGTCAGGCCTGTAACACGGATGCCGCGCTCTTTCGCAGCGTATTCCGCAAAGCCACCCCAACCGCAGCCAATCTCAAGAACATGGTCGCCCTCTTTGGCACCCATTTCGTCGATCATTGATGCGTACTTCGCGATCTGCGCATTTTCTGTGTTCTCTTGTCCAGTCTCGAATATCGCCGAAGAGTAGGTCATCGTGTTATCGAGCCAAAGCCCATAAAACTCGTTCCCAAGATCATAATGATACGAAATATTCTTGCGCGCTTGCTCTTTGTGATTGCGCTGAAGCCAGAAGCGAAACTTCTCCATCACGCGCACCAAACTCATGCCCGGGAAGCCGTCATAAACGCCTTCATTGTCCATGTGAACGAGGTCCATGAACGCCTGCAAATCGGGTGTAGACCACCAATCATCAAGGTAAGCATCACAAAATCCAAGATCCCCTTCGCGGATCAAACGCGCGAAAAGATCTGGATTTTTGACATGTAATTCCGCCACCGGACCCAGCTTTTTGCCGTTTGCTCGAAAAACACGACCATCGGGCAGATGAAAGTCCACACGCCCATTGTTCATGTTGCTAGACATCGCAAACACTTGCGCGAAATATCGCGGCAGGCCTTTTTGGCCGTCTGTTGTTGTATGGATCATATCACCCCCCAAACTGGTGAAATTGGCAGGGCTTGCACGCTCTTAGCCACCTTGTTGTTGTGTATACTCTCAAAACCCGCGCCCTTGATAGGCGTCAAGAGCACGTTGACGCCCTGTCGCCGCCTCCACAATGGGCTGTGGATAGATGTCCGTGCTCTGCAAGCCCCAGCTTTTGGGGATTGCTTCGAAATAACTTGTAGCGGTGTCCGGCGGATTACCCTGCCCCTCTGCTATCCACGCTCGGGCATAACCGCGTTCACGATCGAACTTATCAAGCTGCGTGACCGGATTGAACACGCGAAAATAAGGCGATGCATCAGGGCCAGAACCCGCAGCCCATTGCCAGCCCATCGCGTTGCTTGCGGGGTCCCAATCGGTCAGACACTCATCGAACCACGCTTGGCCAATCTTCCAATGGGTCAGCAGATGTTTGGTCAAATAGGAGGCCACAATCATGCGGCCTCGATTGTGCATTTTACCGGTAACATACATTTCGCGCATTGCGGCATCGACGAATTCAATCCCCGTGCGCCCCTGTTTCCACGCGATTACCTCAGGATGATCCGCGTCCTCATTCCACGCGAACTTGTCCCAATCGGGCTTCCAATTACTGTCGAGAATATGCGGCGTGTGATGCATAAGGTGGTAGGCAAATTCGCGCCAAACCAGCTCTTTCAAGAACACCTCAGCGTCATCCTTGCCCTCATGAAGCGCGCGCATGCCTGCGTACCAGCATTGATGCGGGGATATTTCACCAAGCGCTAGGTTTTCGCTGAGTCCAGACGTGCCCCGTGTCGAGGGAATATCGCGACGCTCCACATAATCCGCAACGTCGTTTTCGATGAATTCAGCGAGACGTCCCTGCGCCGCCGCTTCCCCAACTTGCCCGTGACGGGCGACAATTTCACCCCCGCGTCGCATAGCAGCACCCAAGGCCCAATCGCTTTGATCAACGCTTTCCAAACTTCTCTCGTAAGGCTGCACCGACGTCGGTACCGCCAATGGAGCATCGACATCGCGATCCTTCACAGAGCGCCAGAAAGGCGTATAGACCTTATACATGCCGCCCGTTTTGGTTTCGACGGTCCATGGCTCAAACATCAGATGGCCACCAAAACTACGTGCTTCAAGACCTTTGCTGCGTAGGTCCGCCTTGATCGCCGTGTCTCGTGTGACGCAGGCAGGATCATAAAGGCGCGACCAATATACGCCTTGCGCGTCAGTCTCGGTAATCAAGGCGGCCAAAACATCGCCCGCAGGACCTTCGCGCAAGATCAAAGTAATATTGAGCTCCGCAAGCATTTGCGTGAAAACTTCCAAGGCTTTGCCCAAACGCCATTTCGGTGCCGCGCCGAGCCCGTCAACAACATCGTCCTTGATGAAAACAGCGATAACAGGCACTCCAGCCGCGCAGGCTGCGGACAAGGCTGGATGATCAGAAACACGCAAGTCGCGCCTGAACCAAACAATGATTGGTTTTTCCTTGTTCACTCTATGCCCCAAAAATCCGCTAACTTCTTACCAATACACAACTTCGGCTGCAGAGGAGATCAAAGAACTTCGTCCAGCGCGTTCAAAAGCTGATCCATTTCGCCCTTAGACGTGTAGTGGGTAAAGCTAAGGCGCAGAACGCCTTTGTCCATATCAACGCCCATGCCTTCCAGCGCACGGATTGCGTAGAAATCGCCACCGCCCGCCATAACACCGTGCTCAGCCAATCGCGTAGCCAGATCTTCCGCTTTGCGTTGCGAGGCCAGCGCAACTGTTGGCGCGCGTGTCGCCGCATCGCTTGGTCCAATCAAACGCACCGAATTTTTCGCCGTCACGTAGTCGAGCAAGGGTTGCAACAACGCCTCCTCATGGGCGCGCATCAAGTCATGTACACCTGCGCCACGCGCGGCGCCGTCGCCCTTAATCCCGTGATGCGTTGCCAGCTTGTCGATATAATCCGCCATCCCAGCGCTCGCTGCGATTTGAGCGTGGTCCGGCCCTGCAGGTGTGAACCGCGTATAAAGCGATCCTTCGTTGAAATAGTGCCCTTGGTTCGGCAAGGCCTCCCCCAACGCGCGGCGCATGACCATGATCCCTTGATGTGGGCCGTAGGTTTTGTAGGCAGAAAACAGATAAATATCCGGCCTAAGCTCTCCAACATTAGCAATTCCGTGCGGCGCGTAGGACACGCCATCAACGCAAACAAACGCACCCGCCGCATGGGCGCGCGCAGTGATTTCGGTCACGGGATTAATCTCACCGACCACGTTGGAGCAATGCGGAAAGCACACAAGCCGTACTTTTTCGTCCAAGAGATCGTCCAAATCTTTGGGATCAAGATGGCCTGTTTCAGCGTTGATCATCCATTCGCGCACCTCGATTCCACGCTCGGCCAAACGGCGCCACGGACCAGAATTTGCCTCGTGATCCTGATTGGTGACGACGATTGCTTCTCCTTCTTGTAAGAATCCCGCGAACGCCTGTGACAGAACATATGTGTTTTGGGTGGTTGAAGGACCGAATGACACCTCATCCGTCTCGACACCCATAATCTCGGCAAGACGCACACGCGCCTCATCCATTTCGTCCCCTGCAAGGCGCGATGCATCATAGGGACCATAGGGCTGGACTTTGCGCTGCGTGTAATAGCGCATTAGCCGCTCGATCACCGGCGCACATGTGTAACTACCCCCCGCATTTTCAAAGAAAGCCTGCCCTTGTAACACCGCTTCGTTGAACGCTGGGAATTGCGCGCGCACGAAATCCAGATCGAGTGTCATCTTCAAAATCCTCTGTGTATTCAGAGGCTACACAAACGCAAAAGGACCCGGCGCGCAAGCTGCCAGAGCCTCTTTTCCTTTACGTCAGTCTGCAATTACTCGGCAGGTGTCACGCCTGTGATCTCGCTATGCGTCGTTGGCACGTCAACCGCTTTGCGACGACCGTCGTTACAAATCGCTTTGATCAATGCGATTCACATCAAAACCATTACCAAAGAGAACAGCAAGGCCCCGATCGCCTTCGCGGTCTGGACCGCACTTATGCCGCCCGAGATTAGCAAACCGCCAACCACAAGCGCCAAAGCACCACCCCTGAACAGGATAAGCGGACGCGCCTTTGGACCCTCATCACCCGCCGCGTTGACCGTGTTCACGATCAATGCCGCAGAGCCAACAGAGATCACCAAGAAGGTCATCAACAAGACAACGCTCATTATAACCATACCCCAGGACAGAAATTGGCGAATCGGCTCAAGCATGAAGGTGGTCATCGCGCAGCTCTTATCGCCGTTCGCCACATCCAAGATCACGCCATTGGCGTCGCCATTTAGTTCCAGATCAACGGCCGTGCCGCCTGCCCAGGCAAAACAAACAAAGCACATCAACGAGGGTACGATCATCGCACCAAGAACGAATTCATGGATCGCGCGGCCACATAAGATACGCGCGAGGCACAAGCCAACGAAAGGTACAAAGGCAATCCACCAAGCCTATTAGAATAAAGGGCCACCAGCCCTGCCACTGCGCCAATTTGAACGCTTCGGATCCCTCAACACCGTCGGATCCATAGACATTGAATCTCAGCCAAGGCAGCGCCACTAAATAATCCCAAATTCCAACGAAGAATGCGGTCGCGCCAAACAGGATGAAGAATCCAATTAGCAAGATCGACAGAACCAATGCGCGTCAGGCCCGCGACAAACTGCTCCACATCAAATACAAGTGTTTGAGCAACTCCCAAAATTTTCGCAACAACCGCTACTATATATCCCAAAGTACTGGATAGTGCTTTGCTAAACAAAGATGTCAAAGCAGCGCGGATAGTCAGCGGCAAACCACGGCAATAATTAAAGAACGCCAGCGACAGGCCCGCAATCACGTAACAAGCCCATGCGCCTGACCCCCAATACAAGAAGGACCAAACATAGGCCTCGCGCACGTTGTCTTGGCTGAGTGCCGTGTTGACGCCTTGAATAACCGCAGGGTTATTCTTGAAATGCGCAATTGGTTCCGCAACAGCCCGCATCAACATTCCAACGCCAATACCTGCATCAAACATCATGGAAAACCATGAGAAATTACTACACTTAGGATTCTCGCCAACTTGGCCCAGAAAGCCGTCCAGCCGTTGGCTAAATCGCAAGCCCTAGGCAAACGATCACAAAGAACGCGACGGCCCAGATGCACCAGGCGACAAAATTGTTCAAAATAGCAGCGCTCCAAGTGCTCAACACTGCCCCAGCTTGAACAGACCAGAAAATGCACCACGCGAGGACAACACTGATGATGATTTTAGAGACAACAGTAACGTTGACGCTAAATCGCCCATAAAAACCGATATCAGCGGTTTTTATCGAAAATCGGTGAGAGGTAGTTTTATTATAATATCCCTGTTTTTTGGCTAATTTTAAAACGCTAACACAGCTTCTTTAAAAAGCTATAAGTTATCGAAGTGCGAAAAAAACAGGTCTAGCTGCTTTGAACCCCAAACACCTCGGGGAGTCATAGCCTACTAAGGCGGGGCAGTGCCCCACCAACATATCTAGTCAAGCGCGGCAGCAATTGCCGCAGCATGCCCTTTGATCACCTCCATATCGCCCATGGTGCCGGGCGCACGCATTGGCACGCCGTGATGGCGCGGATGGATATGGAAATGCAGATGAAACACCTCCTGCCCACCCGCTGCTTCGGAA
>Ga0115564_10002761_pt1 | contig 15115 bp, 19 predicted proteins | sample COGITO_mtgs_1105_7_FD_88680 | JGI IMG/M metagenome (GOLD analysis project Ga0115564, IMG submission 88680) | Pelagic marine microbial communities from North Sea - COGITO_mtgs_110523 | ecosystem: Environmental > Aquatic > Marine > Epipelagic | place: Germany:Helgoland, sampling site Kabeltonne...
CTTCACATGTGTACCATTATCAAAAACGATGAATAAAACGATGTGAATGACCTAAGTGTTTATTTATTTTAAAATTACGATGCTTCATATATTTTCATATATTTAATGAATAAACTATATAAAATGAAAAAAATATTATTACTCACACTTTTATTAAGCACAAGCGTATCTTTTAGTCAAATCATGGTTCTTTTTGAGCTAGAAACTCATGACAAGGACAACATGGAAAAAGTCGCCGAAAATTATTTTTCAGCAGTTCAAGCAGTTACTGGAGATAATATCGGAATGACAATGCACCACAAAGGATGGTCTAGCAAAACCGTTTACTTCATCATCTGGTACAACGACATGAAAGACATGGCAGAAAAAATGGGGAGACAAGAGGAAATGGAAAGTGAAATTTTTGAAAAACTTTCCAGTACTCCTTTGGATCCCGAAATGATCAATACATTTAATGCTATATCAAATCCAAAGCAAAGCTCAGTTTGGGAATATGTTCCTGAATTAAGTATGATGGAAGATTATATGAATCTTCCAAAGGAAGAAAGGGATAGTTTTCGATATAGACGTTTTCAGTATGTCAATGTTGCCATGAACGCAGGTCCAGCATATGAAGCGCGTTCAATAAAAGCAAAAACCATGGATAAAGAAATAGGTGTTAAAATCCATCTAGCTGTATTCCGAAATATTTTTGGAACCACAGATGCTAATTATTTGAACATCCTAATCGATAAAAATAGACTGGATTATATGAAAAACTTTTCCGATAGAATGACGAAGAGAAGAGCCTCAGAAGATTGGGGTAAAAACCCTAATCCCTGGGATCTAAGTTTGTATAACGTTACCAAAATGGAGGAAGTTGTCAAAAATCTTGATTTCAAAATACAAACCAATTAAACACTTAGAATTAAGTTATATCAAAAAACCCACTTAAGTGGGTTTTTCTTTTCCTTATTGTTTTCTTAGAAATGTGAGAATGTCACGTTTAGGAGTGATTTAGCAATGAAAAAGTAACGATTCGTTACCCCAAACCTTACCCCAAAAAAAAATGAGAAAGGGTTAACTCTCTCATTTATAAGGGTGGAAGATCGGTTTCGAACCGACGACCTCCTGAACCACAATCAGGCGCTCTAACCAGCTGAGCTACAACCACCATTTGTGCGGCAAATTTACATTATTTTTTCAGCTCGTCAAAAATATGTTTCACAATTATCTGATGTTTTTAAAATCATTGATTAGCGGACTGCGTTCAGTGGTAAAGCCCTCTGCAGCGTCTACATTACTTAATCGTCCTAAGTTCTGGGCTCTATAGCGAACGCTATCAATAAAATTTTGACTACTAATGGGAGTAGAAGACTCCTTACTGTTGGGATCGAAGAACTGACTAGAATAAGCTTTTATGGCCGCTATTTTGGTTTCTAAATGGGCAGAAATGTCCACCACAAAATCAGGATGAATATCTTTCCATTGAATGTAGTGATAAACCTGCAGGGGACGCCACGGGAGTTGAGAATTTCCTTGCTCGTCTTGGGTCTCAATTTTTTGCAAACCAGCCAAAAAGCAAGCATCACTCACCAACTTACTCCCTTTTCCATGATCAATATGACGGTCCTCAATGGCATTACACAAAACAATGCTGGGCTGATGGGCTCTAATTTGTTGGATGACTGTACGCTGATGCATTTCATCGTTGACAAAAAAAGCGTCGCGAAAACCAAGGTTTTTACGGAAAGAAACTTCCAGTAATGCAGCTGCATTGGTGGCTTCTTGCTCGCGGATTTCAGCTGAACCCCGTGTTCCCAATTCTCCTGCTGTGAGATCTATCATACCCACAGTTTGGCCTTGGGCTATGGCAAGCGCTATACTACCACCACAACCCAATTCAATGTCGTCTGGGTGAGCACCAAATGCAAGAATGTCAACTTTCATGTGAAGCATTTTTTAAAGCGTTATCTAAATCCCTCTTTAAATCCTCCAAGCTTTCAATTCCCACAGAAAAACGAACCAAATTATCGGTTATACCTTGCTTGGCTCTAGCTTCTGCAGAAAGCAATTTATGGGAGGTTATGGCTGGGATTGTAATAGTACTTTCTACTCCTGCTAGACTAACAACAGGCTGAATTATTGTAAGGTTTTTTTCGAAAGAAGCCCGATCTAAGCCATCGGCGACTTCAAAAGACATCATCCCTGTAAAACCTTGCATTTGTTGCTTAGCCAAAGCATGATCTGGATGCGATGGTAAACCTGGGTAATACACCTTAGAAATTAAGGTGTGATTTTCTAAAAAGTGCGCCAGCGCCAAAGCATTTTCATTTTGTTGTTTCACCCGAATGGCCAATGTCTTGATGCTTCGTTCTAACAACCAGGCAGAAATATCGCTTAGGTTACCACCCAAGCTTTTGGCTATGGAAAATATGCGTTCCATATGGGCAGCAGAACAGGCAACCGCGCCAGCTAAAATATCGCTATGTCCTCCCAGGTATTTTGTCGCTGAATGCAAAACAATGTCAATCCCAAAAGCAATTGGGTTTTGATTAACAGGTGAAGAAAAGGTATTGTCAATCATGGAGATTAACTGGTGTTTTTTTGCAAGTGCTGCAATGGCCTTTAGATCCACAATCTTCATCAAGGGATTGCTGGGTGTTTCCACATAGATCACTTTGGTGTTTGATTGAATCTTTGCTTCAAAAGAAGCGGCAGCTAAGGAATCGGCAAAAGCATATTCTATTCCGTATTTATTAAAATGCTCTACAACTAAATTTGTTGTTCCACCATATAAATCGTTTTGTAAAACCACATGATCCCCTTTGTGTAAATAGGCAAGTAAGGCCGTAGAAATGGCCGCCATTCCAGAACCAAAAATAAGGCCCTCCTCTGCTCCTTCAAGGGCCGCAATCTTCTTGGCCAATCCCAATTGATTGGGTGTGTTGAAGTAGCGCGGATAACGGTCCGTTTCTTCATAAGAATAGGCCGTAGCCATATATAAAGGAGAAATAGCTCCTTTATACTGTTCGTCTTTCAACTGTCCCTCATGGACACATTGAGTATCAAATTGATTTTTTTTCATCAAACTATTTTGTAATCCACTCAATAACTTCAGGGTCAACGGGCGAGGTTCGTGGAGAAATTACCTTCTCTAACACTCCTTCTTCATTGATCAAATACTTTTGAAAGTTCCAAGTTACCTTAGAGTCCATCACGCCATTCTTTTCTTTCTGCGTCAAGAAAGCATACACGGGGTGCATGTCTTTTCCTTTAACACCTATTTTAGCCATCATAGGAAAAGTTACGCCGTAATTGCGTTCGCAAAAATCTCCAATTTCTTCGTTTGTTCCTGGCTCTTGTGCTAAAAAGTCGTTGGCGGGAAAACCTACAATCACAAACTTATCTTGGCCATATTGCTCGTAGAGCGCTTGTAAATCTTTGTATTGCGGAGTTAGGCCACATTTAGAAGCAGTGTTGACTACCATGATTTTTTTTCCTTTCAGGCTAGAAAAATCAAATGTTTTTCCTTCGAGGGTTTCAACGGTAAATTGGTGTAAAGAGTTTTTCATATTATTTTGTGCGCTTAATGAAATGGTCAACAAAACGACCAAGAGTAAACTATTTTTTTTCATACAATTAATACTATCTTATAAAGAACGGGAGCGCAAAGTACGTCATGCACAAGAGTTAGACAAATCTAGGCCATGAATTTAAACCAATTCTGCTGAAAGACCTTCATCTAACAAGCGAAGACAGCGTGGTTTTAAATCCTCTAGTGAGCCTGTTTTAACTTCACATTTTCCATTGTAATGAACAATATACGCACACTGTTCCGCCTGCTCTGGCGTTTGATCACAAATACGCACCAAGCAACTGATGACATGGTCAAAGGTATTGACATCGTCGTTGTGCAAGATAATACGATGTTCATTTGCTGTTAAAACAGCCGTTTCTTCTTGCGCTTCTGTGAAGGGAAAATCTTCCATTATTTTTTATAAAAATGGGCTGCCACCCAGTTATCTTTTTCTTGGTAATCCACCATTTGCAATCCATTTTGGTTGGCCTTAGATTCTATGGCAGGGATATCGTGCGTATAAAAACCGCTTAAAAATAGCTTCCCATTTGGAAGCAACCGCTTTGCAAATAATGGAATGTCCAACAACAATACATTTAAATTGATATTGGCAATGATGGTTCCATAGTTTTTTTCTGGAATCACCTCTCGGTCCCCTTCCATGGCATTGATTTTTTTACAGTCATTCATGGCTATATTTTCGACTGTATTTTCAAAACACCATGGCTCTACATCTATTGCATCGATGGATGCCGCACCGAGCTTCTCAGCTAAAATAGCCAACACACCAGTACCGCAACCCATATCCAAAACTAGCTGGTCTTTGGGCGGATGGTTTAAAAGGCAATTCAACATCATATAGGTGGTTTGATGGTGGCCTGTACCAAAACTCATTTTGGGAGTGATAACCAATTCATAAGGAACATCAATGGGAGCGTGAAAATCTGCTCGAACAGCGCATTTATTTTCTATTCGGATGGGTTGAAAATCGGATTCCCAAACTGCATTCCAATTTTCTGGTGGAATGGCTGTTAGACTCCACCCAATGTCCAAGCCATTTTCAACCAATGGGTACAACTCATCCAACAAGTCAGGGAACCAACTTTGCTCTGGTATATAGGCCTCAAGTCCTTGGGCTGTTTCTACAAAGCTTTCAAAGCCCATTTCGCCCAAAAAAGCAAGAGCAATTTCCTGACCACTCTCCAGTGGAGAAATGGTTAACTTTAATTGAATATAGGTTGTCGCCATTTATATTGAATGAACAATTGCAAAAAAATCATCAGCATTAAGCGCTGCACCACCAATTAATCCACCGTCTACATCGGGCTTTGAAAATATTTCTTGCGCATTGGCAGGCTTAACACTTCCGCCATACAAGATAGCAACATTTTCAGCAATAGCTGCACCAAAAGCCTCAGCAACTAAATTTCGTATAAAGGCATGCATCTCTTGTGCTTGTTCAGGAGAAGCTGTTTCGCCTGTCCCAATGGCCCAAACGGGTTCATAGGCCAGAACAATATATTTCCAATCTGTTGGATTTAGACCAAATAGCGCCTTGCGTAATTGCCCTTCAACTACCGCAAAATGATTATCTGCTTTTCGGTCTTCTAATTCTTCCCCAAAACAAAAGACAACTTCCATATCGTGGTCTACTGCTGTACTTACCTTTTGTGCCAAAGCTTCATCGGTTTCATTGAAATAGGCGCGTCGTTCAGAGTGACCAAGAATAACAGAATTAACACCGATGCTTTGAAGCATTCCCACAGAAATTTCGCCAGTAAACGCCCCATGGGTCGCTTGGTGCATGTTTTGTCCGATAACCTCAATGGCCGAATCATTCAGTTCTGCAACGGCCTGTGCCAGGTGAATCGAAGTAGGGGCTACTTTGACCTCAACACCAGTAAAACTCCCTTTCGCCTTTAAGGCAGAAATTAAGGCGGTTGTTTCTTGTTGATTGTTGTTTAATTTCCAGTTACCGGCAACGATTTTTTTTCTCATTTTATTTAATTAAAAGGGTTTGCTTTAGGATCAATATACATATATAAAAAATCAACTAAAATGTTGATTAGGGTAAATAAGCTTGCAATAACCAATACCGCTCCCATAACAACAGGAATATCGAGAGTGGTCAGGGCGGTTACAATTTCTTTTCCTAGTCCACGCCAACCAAAAATATATTCCACAAAAACAGCACCTGCCAACATTGATGCAAACCAACCTGATATGGCCGTTATAACAGGATTCATGGTGTTCTTGATTGCATGGCGGTAGACCGTTTGAAACGGACTCAGCCCTTTGGAAAAAGCGGTTTTAATATACTCTTGCGTCATAACATCGATAATGCCCGAACGGACCAATTGTACAATCACGGCTATGGGTCGGATTCCCAATACCACGGCAGGTAAAATTAAATTCTGTAGTTGCAGTTGTTGTGCTTCTCCAAAATCATCCATTTCATAGAGACTTCCTGTCATATTAAGGCCAGTGAAGTCTGCCAGTACATGACCAAAAATCCACGAAAATACAATGGCACTAAAAAAGGAAGGAACACTCATGCCAAAAGTACTCAACAAGACCAACAATTTATCGGTTGCAGAACCTTTAAAATAGCCTGCAACTACCCCCAAAATCATCCCGAGTAAAATGGCAAGTCCTATGGACGACAGGGCTAAAAGAAAAGTATTGGGGAGGGTTTCACGAATGATTCTGGTCACTTTTTTCCCCTGACGTTGATAAGAACTGCGTAAATAAGGCCATTTAAATGCGAGGATCGATCCACCAAGTTCTAATGATATCCCGCCGTATTTTTCTTGACTATAGCCGGAAAAATCTTGTGCATCTGAGCTGTGTATTGAAACCGGTGAAAGATCGTTCAAATAGTATAAAAATTGCTGATAGATGGGTAAGTCAAAACCGTATTTCTTTTGAATTTTTTCAAGCTGATTTTGGGTTGCATTTTGATCGACCATCATTTGAGCTGGATCACCAATTACGTTGAATAAGAAAAAGACCAAGCTAACTACCCCAAATAGGGTTAAAAGACCACTCAAACTTTTTTCTAGGAAAAGTCGAATCATTTTTGTTGATCCAAATGAATTAAAGCAAAAACAGCATAATTGATCATGTCTTGATAATTGGCATCAATGCCTTCGCTTACCAATGTTTTTCCTTGATTGTCCTCAATTTGCTTTACGCGTAAAAGTTTTTGTAGAATTAAATCGGTCAAGGAACTAACCCGCATATCACGCCAAGCCTCACCATAATCATGGTTTTTGGCCAGCATTAATTCTTTCGTTATTTGACGATGCTTGTCATACAATGCAATTGTTTCTTCTCCATCTAGATCGGGTTGTTCTGCCACTCCTTTTTCTAGCTGAATCAATGCCATGATACAATAATTAACAATTCCTATGAATTCGCTCTGTTGACCTTCGTCCACTTTTTGTTCCTCTAATTGCTGAATACTGCGGATACGTTGTGCTTTGATCAAGATTTGATCGGTTAAAGAAGGTAAACGCAGAATACGCCATGCCACCCCATAATCCTTCATTTTCTTGATAAACAATGCCCGACATGCATCAGTAATTTGTTGATAATGGATTTCAGTTGGAATCATCTTGGCTGTAAATTTGTGTAAATTTCGGGGAATTATTTAAGTCCATCAAATTCGAATGACAAAAGTTATTCATAGAAGTTAACGTATATGACCATAAACTGTAATGGAAGCCTAATTGATCTAGCTTCTCCTAAAATTCTTGGTATTCTCAACCTTACACCAGATTCGTTTTATGATGGGGGAAATTTTCAAAAAATCGCAAACGCTCAAAAACAATGTGAAAAACTTCTCCAAGAAGGAGCAGATTTTATCGACCTTGGGGCATACAGCTCTCGTCCGGGTGCAAATAGGGTTAGCGAGACTGAAGAACTCAACCGGCTTATTCCTGTTTTAGAGGCGCTAAAAGAAGCTTTCCCCTCTGCCCTATTTTCTATCGATACTTTTCGAGCAAAGGTTGCTAAAGAAAGTCTTGATCGCGGCGCTGCAATGATCAACGATATTTCTGCCGGTAATCTTGATGATGAAATGCTGACTGTTGTGGGACAATTCCCCGTCCCCTATATTGCTATGCACATGCAAGGAAAGCCCGAAACCATGCAAGACAATCCTACTTACACTGATTTGTTTTCTGAAATGATGCATTTCTTTTCTGCCAAAATAAACGACTGTCATGCCGCAGGAATACAAGATGTAATTCTAGATCCTGGATTTGGTTTTGGAAAAACAACTGCCCATAACTTTAGCCTTCTCAAACAGTTTGAACGTTTTCAACAATTCAACTGTCCGGTTTTAGCCGGGGTTTCAAGAAAGTCGATGATCTATAAAACTTTAGGCAATAGTGCATCAGATGCCCTTAACGGGAGTACCGTTCTTCACACCGTGGCCTTACTTAAAAAAGCACAACTTTTACGTGTTCATGATGTTAAGGAAGCTAAAGAATGTATTCGTCTAGTAGAACAACTCCAATAGTTTTGTCTAATTTTACAAAAAAGGAAGCCTGTGAAAGACTTTAGTTTTCTTGAATTCAATTTTGTCGATGCCATTGATATACTATTGGTTGCCGTCCTACTTTTCTATTTGTATAAGCTTGTTCGTGGAACAGTTGCGATCAATATTTTTTTAGGAATCGTGATTATTTACTTTATGTATCAGCTCACTGTTACCTTAAATATGAATGTATTGAGTAATATATTGGGGAATTTCATCAGTGTTGGTTTCTTTGCACTTATTGTCGTTTTTCAGCAAGAAATAAGAAAGTTTTTACTGCTTTTAGGATCAACCAACTACACCAGTAGGAGGAGTTTAATTCGCTATTTCAATTTCTTGAACCAAGACGAAGCCAAGCATGTTCAATTGGACTTATCGTTATTTGTCAATGCTTGTGAAAATATGGCCAAAGAAAAAACAGGAGCAATCATTGTAATTGAGCGAAGTAATAGCCTGGATTTTGTCAAAAGTACAGGAGACAGTAGCTCGATAACATTGAGTCCGCAAATACTGGAAAGTATTTTTTATAAAAACAGTCCGCTACATGATGGAGCAGTCATCATAAAAGAAAACACCATTACAGCTACACGTGTTGTTCTTCCAGTTTCTGAGTCGACAACTCTTCCAAATCATTTTGGGCTTCGTCATCGAGCTGGTGCAGGAATCTCTGAAAAAACGGATGCCTTGGTGGTGGTTATTTCTGAACAAAGAGGAGAAATTGTCTACATCAAAGATGGTCGACTTGAAATCTTTACTTCGGTAGAGAAATTAAAACGAAGTCTTTCTGAAGATCTGTCCCTTTAGGCAACCTCTTCTTGACTAAATTGAAGTTGATGTAATTTCTGGTAGGCGCCCCCTTCTTTTTCAATTAATTCTTTATGCGATCCTACTTCAATAATTTCGCCTTGATCCATTACAACAATTCTATTGGCCTTCTTTATGGTGGCCAAACGATGCGCAATAATGATGGAAGTCTTCCCTTTGGTAATTTGTTCTGTCGCTTGTTGAATCAATTCCTCAGAAAAAGAATCTACAGAAGAGGTCGCCTCGTCCAGGACCAAAATGGAGGGAGAAGAAAGATAAGCCCGTAAAAAGGCTATGAGCTGTCGCTGACCTGAAGAAAGCATTACACCTCTTTCTTGCACATTGTAATCGTATCCATTGGGAAGCGATTCGATAAAGGTGTGAACGCCAATTTCCTTTGCTGCAGCAATGACATCCTTTCTGGAAATATTTGAATCAAATAGAGTGATGTTGTTAATGATGGAATCTGCAAACAAAAAAACGTCTTGCATGACAAGGGCAACTTGACGGCGCAAATTGCTTAATTCATAATCCCGAATAGAAATACCATCAATCTTTATATCCCCTTTATCAAATTCATAAAACCTTGAAATCAAATTGATTAATGTAGATTTTCCAGCTCCGGTTGCGCCAACAATGGCGATGGTTTCTCCCGGCTCAACTTGTAGTGATATTCCTTTCAAAACTTCTTCATTGGGAAGGTAGGAAAAATGCAAGTCTTCCAATGAAATTTCCCCTTTCACCAAGTGAGAAGTGTGCTTCCCCGAATTCTCAATTGTACTTTCTGTGGCTAAAATGGCAAAAACACGCTCTGCTGCCACCATTCCCATTTGAAGCGTATTGAACTTATCGGCCAATTGTCGCAGCGGGCGAAACAGCATTTGCGCCAATTGAATAAATAAAAACAGTGTTCCCAAAGAAATAGTAACCCCACTTAAAGAACGAAACCCCCCATACCATACCAATAGACCTATGGTCACCGATGTGGAAATTTCTGCTACAGGAAAAAAGATCGAGTTGAACCAAACCGTTTTTAACCATGCACTTTTATGCCTTTCGTTGATTGTCTCAAAGGTGTTTTGTTCAATTGCTTCTCGTCCAAAAAGTTGCACTATTTTCATTCCGCTGATGCGCTCTTGTACAAAGGTATTGAGGTTGGCAATCTCTTTGCGGACGTCTTGAAACGCTTTCTTCATGGAACGTTGAAAAACACGAGTGGCATAGACAATGATTGGCAAAACAGAAAAAACAATGAGGGACAATTCCCAATTGATCGATAACATGATGACAATGACTAATCCCATCTTGAGGAAATCTGCAATAATCATGAACAGGCCTTGACTGAAGATACTGGCAATTGTTTCAATATCATTGACCGATCTAGTGACCAAACGCCCAACAGCCGAGGTGTCGAAATAGGTCATCTTAAAGTGAATGAGCTTACCAAAGAGTGTTATACGTAGGTCTTTGACAATCATTTGTCCCAGCCAGTTGGCGTAATACACAAAGATGTATTGAAAAAACACTTCCAATAATAGGGCAACGAGCATTATACAAATAAACCATAGCAAGCCTTCGAACAAACGTGGAGTGATATAATCATCTACAGCAATTTTTAGCAAATAGGGCGTGAGGGTTGAAAATGCAGACAATAAAATTGCTGCAGCCATAACGAGGTAATAATAACGTTTATAGGGTTTAGAAAACGCCATTATTTTACTAAAAAGTGCACGATCAAATAAACTTACTTTTTCTTTCTTCATTTATTTATACACCTTTTCAGGGTAGCTTATTTGAGTTAAATACAATCCACAGGCGGGGACAGAAAAACCTGCTTGCCCTCTATCTTTACTTGCAATAATTCGATTGACCTCTTCCACGGTTATTTTTTTAGTTCCAACATCCAATAAAGTTCCCACTATAGCACGAACCATATTGCGTAAAAACCGGTTAGCAGTGATGGTAAAGATAGCACCATCTTCCCTCGCCACCCAATGCGCATAGGATATATCGCATAAAAATGTTTTTACATCAGTGTGGGTTTTAGAGAAGGCTTCAAAATTATTGTGCTCCAACAAGAGGTTGGCTGCCTCGTTCATCAAGTCAATATCTAGTGAAGTGTGAAGAATGAGATGGGTGTTTTGCTTAAAAGGATTTTTCTGAAAAGTAATGTGGTACTCGTAGGTGCGTTGGATGGCGTCAAAACGTGCATGTATCCCTTCTTTTACTGCTCGAATGGAATAGATGACAATATTTTCATCTAAATAGCGATTGAGCATATGCACTAAATTCGCCTCGGTTTTAGGGTCTAAGTCAACATCAAAATGCGCCACCATCTGTTTGGCATGAACGCCAGTATCGGTTCGTCCAGCGCCCATAATTGCAACGGGTTGCCGCAACAAAGTTGACAACGCATCTTCAAGGGTTGCTTGTACACTGGTCGCATTGGGCTGACGTTGCCAGCCATGAAAGGGTGTTCCGTTATACGCTAAGGAGATAAAATACCGCACCCTACAAAGATATTAGAATCTTCCTAGTTGCCATACTGTTTACAAATGAGATTCAATTTCTTTTTTAATTTGAAGTGCTTAGTTTTTATTGTTTGAAATAAAGACCTCTGCAACCAATGGCCCTTTGTGGAATTCAACCGTGTAATTTCGTTTTTGCCAAAGGTTAGTTACTCCCAAAAAAATCCAAAAAACTAAATTCAACAGAACAATAGTAGAATAACCTACAAAATACATGATGGCTGAATTGGATACAATACCAATTATATCCAAAAAAAATCGAGGAAATAAATTTGAATCGGCTTTGAGCTTGATTGCTGTGATTTGTGCAAAACGAATATCTTTAAAAATATGATCTTCTTTTAAGCGATAACGGATTCCACTGTCTTGGATAATCAAAACAGCATTGTGGGGCTTATTTGCTGTATATTGCATGGCTTTTGATTAAGGGTTATGTAAATATACGACAATTGAAAAAAATACTCCTTCTTTCTGATACACACGGATATATAGATGATCGCATACTAAACTATGTGAAAAGCGTTGACGAAGTTTGGCATGCGGGAGACATCGGCCAACTTGGTGTGACCGACCTCCTAGCTGACTTAAAACCCCTACGCGCTGTCTATGGAAATATTGATGGAAATGAGGCCAGAATTAGTTTCCCAGAGAACAATAGCTTTAATTGTGAAGGCGCTCATATTGTCATGACTCACATTGGGGGTCCAGCAGGTAAATATACCCCACGGGTGAGGGCGCTACTCGATCAACAACAACCCACTGTGTTTATTTGTGGACATTCCCATATTTTAAAAGTGATGTATATCAAAAACCGTCAATTAATGCATTTAAATCCTGGAGCAGCAGGGATACATGGTTTTCATCAAGTCAGAACAATGCTTCGATTTGAAATTCATCAAGGCAAATTGCAAAACATGGAAGTAATAGAATTAGGTTTACGCGGAAAAGGACTAACGCAAGCGGTCGAGGGAACGAACTAGGGCTTCATCTTTCTTGATTGCTCGATACGCCAAAACCAACAGCAACAGTCCTAAAGAAAAGAATAGCCCTGGAACAAGATGAATCTTTTCAATCATTTTGGTTAGACCAAAGCTGTACACATACCAGATCGAAAAAGCAATGTGCACCAACAACACAAGCTGAATAAGTCGTAATTGAATTTTTCGCTTAGAAAATAAAAATATAGTAATAAAAACCAATAGACCCAATCCAAGCGGAATATAACGTACTTCAGCTATCGCATTTGTCACATCAACTAAAGCTGGGAAAGCCCAAAAACAAAAGGCTGCCAGAGCGGCATAGAAGAAAAGATAGATGGATTGTATACGTTGTATCATCTTTTTTTGTCAAAAATAAGTGTTTTCGGCAAGCTCTATTTGTTTTTTTCGTAATATTGTGCTGCGAGACACTTCATACCACGCATATTACCTATTCAAAAAAAATTTATTCAACCTCTTTCTGAGATCATTACATATGTACGACATTTCAACGCTAAAAGAAAAAAAATTACCCGATTTACAAGAAATCGCTAAAAAACTTGGATTAAAACGTACTTCAGCTTTAAAAAAGCAAGAACTGATTTATCAAATCATAGATTTTGTTTCAGCCAACCCTCCTGAAGGAGAAAAAACCGCTGAAGTAGAAGAAAAAAAGGAAGTGACGCGAACAGCTCGTCCTGAGAAAAAAATAGTAGCAAAACAAACACGTCAAAATACAAATAAAGAGGAAAATAAACCGCAACAAAAACGCGAATTCAAAAAGCCCATTCAAAAAAACGAGGAGGCTAAAACTGAACAAGCGAACACTAAGGAGCGTCAGCCTCACCATAAAAACAACCCAAAAAACAACAATCAACAGCAACATAATAAGGATAAACACAACCGTCACAACGGGAACAAGAACGAGGTAAACCACAACAAGGACAACCGCAATCGTTACCGTGAGCCCGATTATGAATTTGATGGAATCATTGATTCTGAAGGTGTTTTGGAAATCATGCCAGAGGGTTATGGCTTTTTACGTTCCTCGGACTACCACTACCTCTCGTCTCCAGACGATGTCTATGTATCCCAATCGCAAATACGTCTCTTTGGTCTAAAAACTGGGGATACTGTTCTTGGAACCGTACGTCCACCCAAAGAAGGAGAAAAGTATTTCCCCCTCATTAAGGTCAATCGCATCAATGGCCAAGATCCAAAAGTAGTTCGCGATAGAGTAGCTTTTGAACATTTAACGCCGCTTTTCCCACAAGAAAAATTCAATCTAGCTGAAAAACAAAGTACTATCTCCACCCGTATCATCGATTTGTTCTCTCCCATAGGAAAAGGACAGCGTGGTATGATTGTTTCACAACCAAAAACGGGGAAGACAATGTTGTTAAAAGACATTGCAAATGCCATTGCTGCAAATCACCCTGAAGTTTATCAAATTATTCTATTGATTGATGAACGTCCTGAGGAAGTTACCGACATGCAACGTAATGTACGTGGAGAAGTGGTTGCTTCTACCTTTGATGAACCTGCAGACAGACACGTAAAAGTGGCCAACATTGTTTTGGAGAAAGCCAAACGAATGGTTGAATGTGGCCACGATGTAGTTATATTACTCGATTCAATTACCCGATTAGCACGTGCCTATAATACGGTTCAACCCGCTTCAGGTAAAATTTTGAGTGGGGGTGTCGATGCAAATGCACTCCACAAGCCTAAACGTTTCTTTGGAGCAGCGAGAAATATTGAAAACGGAGGTTCGTTGTCAATCATTGCCACAGCATTGACAGAGACGGGATCTAAAATGGATGAAGTTATCTTTGAAGAATTTAAAGGTACGGGGAATATGGAATTACAATTGGATCGCAAGATCTCCAACAGACGTATTTTCCCTGCCATAGACTTGATTTCTTCAAGTACTCGACGTGATGATATTCTATTGGATGAAAATACTGTACACCGCATGTGGATTATGCGTAAGTACCTTGCCGACATGAATCCTGTCGAGGCCATGGAATTCATCAACGACCGTTTTAAGAAAACAGTGAACAACGAAGAATTTTTAATCTCAATGAATGCCTAAAGGTTTTTCTATAAGACATAAAAAAAGCTCTCCAAATGGAGAGCTTTTTTTATACGCTAAGGGTTGGACAAATTGACTCAAAGTTTCCTAAGCATACCTAATTAAATACGGCTGATTGTTTACGTTCAATATTTCTCTTGTCAAATTTATTACTTTGAGAAAATAGCAGAAAAAACCTTTTGTCTATTTGAGGGTAAAAGAATAACTCCCAAGACGGCAAAAAAAACTCTCCCGTAGGAGAGCTTTTTCAAAGTCTAATTTTACAATTATAAACTCGCTACTTGCTTGGTCAACTTTGACTTCAAGTTAGCTGCTTTATTAGCATGTATGATATTTTTCTTTGCTAGTTTATCTAACATAGAAATAACAGAGGGAAGAGCTGCCGTAGCTTCTTTCTTATCCGTCAATTCACGTAAACGACGTACTGCGTTACGAGCTGTTTTGTGTTGAAAACGATTGCGCAAACGCTTTTTGTCGTTTGAACGTATTCTTTTTAATGCCGATTTATGATTTGCCATCTAAATATATATTAGTAGCCCGTAGGGGAATCGAACCCCTCTTACCAGGATGAAAACCTGGCGTCCTAACCGATAGACGAACGGGCCAAAA
>Ga0115564_10002766_pt1 | contig 15108 bp, 16 predicted proteins | sample COGITO_mtgs_1105_7_FD_88680 | JGI IMG/M metagenome (GOLD analysis project Ga0115564, IMG submission 88680) | Pelagic marine microbial communities from North Sea - COGITO_mtgs_110523 | ecosystem: Environmental > Aquatic > Marine > Epipelagic | place: Germany:Helgoland, sampling site Kabeltonne...
CTAAGGTTGCTCAGAAAGTATAAAAAAACATTGCGCAATCATAGCAAATTAAGTTTTCTTAGCCTAGTACTAGTTGCTGTATTTCCGAAGTTGTTTCTAAAGGCATATGTGATTTCTAAAAATCTAAATTCGGTCAAATAAGCCAAATAAAAATAATTTAAATAATGAAAGTCTTTCTCTGACCCCGAAATATTTTTTTAATTACAAAATCTTATCTTAAAATTTAATATTTTTAGAATTATTGGTTAGATAAATACATGTCTAAATATTTTTAGCTACTTTTTAAAGATCTCGTTATTCGCATGATATTGTATTTTATATTATTTCAGGAAGGCAGGTTACCTTAAATATGACGCGATTTTTAGATAAAAAGATACCTATTGCTAGACTACAGTCTGTGGGCAAGCATTTTTTAGCATTCCCCGCAGCGCTCTCACTCCTTTATGGTTTAGTTAATACGGTTGCAAATGACACAGTCAATTATGAGATAATTTGGAGTCTATTGTATGGCAGCCAGTTTTTTGAATCGTTTTTTCAATTAAGGTATGAATTCGGTTCTCTCTTCATTCTCTGGAGTTTGGCAAACTCATTTTCCGCGAGTTCAATGGTCTTTTTGACTGGTGTCATAGCATTATCTGTTAAATATTATCTGTTCAATAAGTACTTAAATTACTCACTACTTGCATTCCTTTTATATGCTTTAGCTTTTGTTCATATTGTCGATGCGAACCAGCTTAGATTGGCTCTTGCAACGTGTGTTGTATTTTACGCTCTTTTTACTGAACCAAGATCTAGATATACATATTTTTTTTTAACGGTAGTGGCGGTTTTATTTCATTACCAGGGAATAATAATACTGTTTCTTTACTTTACTAGATGGCCTGTATTAGCCATATTGGTATGCGTATTATCGGGTTTTATATTTGATTCGATTGTCACGTCTTTTGACGTATTCCAATTTGCTATGATATGGCGCGCTGATCCTGATGGAAATGTAAACCTCACTAATTCATTTTTTATTATGCAATGTTTTTTGGGTATAACTTGTGCAGTCAATTGGAAAAGACTTAGTGACGGCCAAAAAAGAGGTGCATTAATCAATATGGTGGGCATAGCCATATATTTGTCCTTTCTTGATAACGCAATTGTGGCTCATAGAATGCGAGAGTTGTCGCAGATGGGCTTTTTTGCGATATTATTTTTGGGACATCCTCGGCTTACGTCCACAAAACTTGTGGCCTGGTTAGTGATGGGATATTTTGTTTTGTACAACTCCTTTCTTATATATTCGGAATTGTTATTAATAATATGAGCTTACTTGATATCAATGGAAACAAAGTTGAGCTCGGATAAAATGTATCTGTTATATCTGGTCTTTTTTAATTCTGGGCGTTCTCAATGAGTATTTGTATTGTAATAGTAAATTGGAACGCAGGCGACTTGCTGTTAAGTTGCATCAAGTCAGTCATCAAAAGTGGTGGGGCTCTGGTTTCTCAGATAATTGTGGTCGATAACAACTCCAGCGACGGTTCAGTTGAGACGCTTAATAACCTGGCACAAGTCAATCTGATTCAAGCTGACGAAAACCTCGGTTTTGGAAGGGCATGCAATCTGGGAGCTACTTATTGTACGGCTGACTACGTGCTTTTCCTGAACCCTGACGCTAGAATTTATGATGATACTTTGCGGCATGTTCTGGCTTTTATGGAGGAAAAAGAAAATCTGAATTTTGGTATCTGTGGTGTACAGTTGGAAAACCAAAATAAGGAGATAACCAGAAGTAGCAGTCGGTCCCCATCGGTTCTAGGGTTTTTAAGTCATTCCACGGGTTTGGATAAAATTTACCCAAATTTAGGCAATCCTATGGCAGAATGGGATCACTCCAGCACAAGGACCGTGGACCAAGTTATTGGAGCCTTTTTTTTCGTCAGGAGCCATGTTTTTGAAAGATTAAATGGTTTTGATGAGCGTTTCTTTGTATATTTTGAGGAGGTTGATTTTTCAGTCCGTGCGAAGCGTTTGGGTTGGCCCAGTGTTTACTTCGCTGGGGCTAAAGCTTTCCATCTTGGTGGTGGCGTCTCTCAGCAAGTAAAGGCACAGCGACTTTTTTACTCTCGCCGGAGTAGACTTCAATACATTTGGAAGCACTTTAGTTTACCCAAAATAATTTTAGTGTCTATTGGGACACTGTTTGTTGAACCCATCGGCCGGATTATGTCGTCTATTTTACGAAAATCTTTTGTGTCATTTAAAGAAACAATGCTTGGGTATGGCATGTTATATAAATGGATATTTTTTCGCTTAGTCGATTCTTTTAGATGATTTTCAAGCATTACTGCAACGTTACTACTATTGGACTCAATATAGTTGAAATTTGCATTTTAAATTCCTATGAGTTTACTTAATTTGGGGGTCAATAATGAAAGCTGTAATACTTGCAGGAGGTCTTGGAACTAGGCTGAGCGAGGAGACTGTACTAAAACCGAAACCTATGGTGGAAGTTGGTGGGATGCCGATTTTGTGGCATATAATGAAGTCTTACTCTCATTATGGTGTGAACGAATTTATAATATGTCTTGGCTACAAGGGTTATGTAATTAAAGAGTTTTTTGCTAATTACTTTTTACACATGTCCGATGTAACCTTTGATATGGCGAATAACAGTATGGAAGTTCATGAGGCTAGCGCCGAACCATGGCGCGTCACCCTTGTAAATACTGGCGAAAATACCATGACTGGTGGTCGCTTAAAGCGAGTTTCTAAATACCTTGGTGAAGAAGACTTTTGTTTTACCTACGGCGATGGCGTCGCAGATATAGATATTAATAAGCTTATCAAATTTCATAAGTCACAAGGGACATTAGCTACAGTATCATCGGTACGGCCTCCAGGACGTTTTGGTTCACTTGATATTAAAGGTACCATCGTCAGAGGCTTTCAGGAGAAGCCCCAGGGTGATGGTGGCATGATAAATGGTGGATTTTTTATTCTCTCCCCCAAGGTCATAGATTATATTGATGATGATCAAACAACTTGGGAGCAGGAGCCGCTTACTCAGTTAGCCGATTTGGGACATCTCTCAGCTTACAGACACGATGGATTTTGGCAGCCAATGGATACTTTGCGCGATAAGGTTCTGTTAGAGCATTTATGGGTAGATGGGCGTGCGCCTTGGAAGGTTTGGAAATGACGCAGTTTACTGATATCTACAGTGGCAATTCGGTTGTAGTTACAGGGCATACAGGGTTCAAAGGCAGCTGGTTAACATTATGGTTGGAAAAATTAGGGGCTAAAGTTTCTGGACTTGCTCTGGATCCAAATTCTCAGCCTTCGCATTGGAACTTATTAGGCCTGCAGGCTAATGATAAACGGATTGATTTACGGAACTTAGAATTAACAAAAGAAGCACTCAATATTGCGAAGCCGAAAATTGTCTTCCACCTGGCGGCGCAACCACTGGTAGGACAGTCATATTCAGATCCTTTAAATACATGGTCAACAAATGTAATTGGTACGGTCAATTTGCTCGAGGCCTGTCGCCAAATATCAAGTATCCAGGCGATAATTGTTATAACTACTGATAAGTGTTACGAAAATAAAGAGTGGGCATGGGGCTATCGTGAAAGCGATCGCCTTGGAGGGCATGATCCTTACAGCGCATCAAAAGCGAGCGCTGAGTTAGTGGTGGCTAGTTATCGTAATTCTTTTTTTGATCAGCCAAATTCTCCATTAATAGCAACAGTTCGAGCCGGAAATGTTATTGGTGGTGGAGATTGGTCTGCAGGTCGATTGGTTCCTGATATCGTAAGATCTATAAATAAAGATAAGATCTTAGAAATACGGGCACCAAAGGCAACGAGACCATGGCAGCATGTACTTGAACCACTGTCGGGATACCTTTTGCTGGGGCAAAAGATGCTGGAGGGTAAACGGGAATTTGCGCAACCATGGAATTTTGGTCCAAACCAAGATGGCAATAGGACCGTTGCTGATATTCTCGAGTGTATGAAGAATGAATGGCCATCTCTTAATTGGAAAATATCAACATCACCTCAACCACATGAGGCAAATTTACTTTATCTTGACAGCTCTAAAGCAATACAGGATCTCGGCTGGGAGCCTGTTTGGTCGATTGATGAATGCATCAAAGAAACTGCCTCTTGGTATAGGGAATTCTTGGAGTTTGGGAGGGTGACAAGCATTAACCAACTTGAAAGATATATAAAAAAAGCTTCTTTAGCTCAGTTAGCATGGAGCCTTAATTGAATTTATTAGAAACTAAACTGCAGGGAGTGTTTATTGCTGAAACCACTTTAGCCTCAGACAAGAGAGGTGTATTTGCAAGATTATTCTGTAAGCGTGAGTTGGCTTTAGCAATAGGTGATAGGGATATAGTCCAAATAAACTTCTCTCTTACTGAGTCTCGTGGAGCTATTCGTGGACTACATTTTCAGAAACCGCCGTTTAGTGAAATGAAGATTGTTCGATGTATGAAAGGCAAAGTTTGGGATGTCGTTGTAGATCTTCGATCTGGATCTAATACTTTTTTAGAGTGGCATGCGGAGGAGCTTTCGCCAGATAATGCTAAAATGATGATTATTCCGGAGGGTTGTGCTCACGGATTTCAGTCGTTGGAACCTGGGAGTGAGTTGTTGTATTTACACACGGAATTTTATACCCCCAATGCCGAGAGTGGAGTAGCATTCGATGACCCTTCGTTAAAAATCTCATGGCCTTTGCCAGTAACAGAGATTTCTGTACGCGATAACGGCCATCCCCATCTAACCAACAACGATTGTAGAATTAAAATATGAAATGTCGTCACTGTTATGCTTCTGTTAAAAAAGTATTTTTAGATCTTGGATTTGCTCCGCCTTCAAATGCCTACATAACTGAAGGTAATTTAAAAGTGCCTGAGATACATTTTCCGCTCAAGCTATTAGTATGCGATAAATGTTGGTTAGTGCAGACAGAGGACTATGCCAAGGCTGGTGAACTTTTTGATAATGATTACGCCTATTTTTCCTCTATATCAAAAAGTTGGCTAGAGCATTCTTTTACTTATTATAAGTTAGTCAAGAAACTATTTTCTTTAGATGAAAATAGTTATGTTATCGAGGTGGCATCTAATGATGGATACCTACTGAAAAATTTTGTAGCTGCTAATATTCCTTGTTTGGGCATTGAGCCCACTGCAAGTACCGCTGCAGCCGCAGAAAATATTGGTATTCCGGTTTTAAGAGAATTTTTCGGGACGGGGTTAGCCTCTGAACTTCTGAAAGAAAAAAAGCAGGCGGATTTAATAATAGGTAATAATGTTTATGCTCATGTTCCAGATATAAATGATTTTACCGCAGGTTTGAAAATAGTGCTGAAACAGGAAGGAGTAGTAACTCTAGAATTCCCCCATCTCATGAGGATGATAGAAAGCTGTCAGTTTGATACTGCTTATCATGAGCATTTCTCTTACCTTTCGCTGACTACAGTAAATAGAATTTTTAGTAGTGCAGGCCTTCGAATATGGGATGTTGAAGAATTAAGTACACATGGAGGTAGTTTGCGAGTGTTTGGTTGCCATAAAGATAGTATCCGAGTTAACACGGTTAAAGTTAAAGAAATTATTCAAAAAGAAGAAAACAATGGATTACTTGGCAACGGCGTGTACCTTGATTTTCAAGCACGTAGTGAGCAAGTAAAAAATAATTTGATCAGCTTTTTGATTGAACAAAAAAATCTTGGAAAATCTGTTGCAGCATATGGGGCAGCAGCTAAGGGGAATACTATTCTTAATTACGCGGGCATCAGGCCTGACTTATTGCCTTTTGTTTGTGATTCTGCGCCCTCTAAACAGGGAAAGTTTATGCCAGGAAGTCATATTCCAATCTTATCACCCAAAGTTTTAAAGGAACGAAAACCTGATTACATCATCATCTTACCATGGAATATATCTAAAGAAATAATGCATGAATATAGTTATGTAAAAGAATGGGGTGCAAGATTTGTAACGGCAGTCCCAGAATTGAGAGTCTTTAAGTGAAGGTATTAGTGACAGGTGCGTCCGGATTTATAGGAGGCCAGTGTTGCAAGCAGCTTTCAACACTTGGGTATGAGGTACATGCGGTATCCTCAAAACCCAGGACAGATAAATCAATCCAGTGGCACGAAGTCGATTTACTAGATAGTCAGCAAGCCATAAAACTTATTCGTAGTTTGCAACCCACGCACTTCTTGCATTTTGCTTGGTATGCTGAACCTGGAAAATTTTGGAGTTCAATCGAAAATTACCATTGGGTTAGTGCGAGCCTAGTCATGTTTAAAGAATTCATCGAGTCAGGCGGACGAAGATTCGTTGGTGCGGGCACCTGTGCAGAGTATGATTGGGGTTTTGAAATCTATAAAGAAGATACAACTCCATTAGTTCCCTCAACCTTATATGGGACATGCAAAAATTCATTACAGTCGATGCTGTCTTCTTACGCTTTGTTGCAAGGATTATCTTTTGGGTGGGGAAGAATTTTTTCCATCTATGGACCTAATGAGCATCCCAGTCGTTTGGTTGCATCAGCAATCCAGGCGCTACTCAGGGGAAATAAGGTTGAGTGTAGGAATGGTGACCTTATTCGAGATTACTTACATGTTAGTGATGTCGCCTCAGCCTTTATTGCGCTGCTCGAAAGCGATATCACTGGATCAGTAAATATAGGATCTGGAATTGGCATAAAACTGAAAAATATTGTCGAACGGATCGAAAACGAATTCCATAAAAACAATCATCTAAAATTTTCAAATGAGTTTGCTAAGTCATATGAGCCACCAATAATTATTGCTGATACTCAAATAATTAGGAGTACTGGATGGAGCCCAAACTATGAAATTGGGCCCGGATTGGAAGACACAATTAAATGGTATAGAGAAAATTGAATACGGTAATTTTAAAAGTTGGTAGTTTTTGATGGACCTAAGCAATTTACGTATTGGCTATGTGCCTTATAGCAAAAACTATGATCGTCCTGGAGATAGGCGCAGATTTGTGCATTATGCTAAAAGCAGAGGATTGTCCTTTGAAGTGGCAGATCCATCTAAAAAATATGATTTGGTTGTTCTTAGTCAGGCGGCAGATTTAAGCGTTTGGCCAGGCTATGATTGTAATGGTCAAACAAAAATTGTGTATGAAGCTATAAACTCTTATCTCGCAGTACCTAAAACAGAGATAAAAGGAAGACTACGTGGATTAGCTAAATATCTTTCTGGAAAGAGTCGTTTTCTTAGATTTGATGAGTGGAAAGCAATCGAGTCCATGTGTTTGAGAGCTGATGCAGTTATTTGTTCAACTGAAGAGCAAGAGAAAGATATTTCCGAATTTTGCAATAATGTCCACATTATCTTAGATATCCATAGCTCAGTTTCAAACAGTACTAAAAAAGAATATAAATCACACAGTGTATTTAATCTCGTTTGGGAAGGCATGGGCGATAACGCTTTTCAATTACAGTCTTTAAAAAATGTATTCTCGGATCTTCAAAAGAGGCATGAAATTGCGCTCCATTTAGTAACTGATCTGAGTTACCGCAAGTACCTTGGAAAATATGGTAACGTTAATACCAGAGATATTGTTAAAGGCTTATGTAAGAGGGTCTATTTACATGAATGGAGTGAACTAAAGCTATCGGAGGTAGTGTGTTCCTCTGATCTTGCTATAATCCCAGTCGATCGGACAAATCCTCTAGTCACAGGTAAACCGGAAAACAAATTACTGTTATTTTGGAGGATGGGTATGCCAACGGTTACCTCGGCGACTCCGGCTTATGATCGCGCTATGGCGAAAGCATCGTTATGTATGAGTTGTAGTGATGAGAAGCAGTGGATTGAAAAAATTGAAGAGTATATTGTTAATGAAAAGCTTCGTCGCAGAGATGGCTTAGTGGGGAATAAAATTACTAAACAATATTATAGTGAGGAAGCTACTCTCAAACAATGGGACGATTTATTTAAATCTCTTTTTACTTAATTATGTCAAACGATATACTAAGCGATACCCACTCTCATGATTGAATACCGTCAATACAAACCAAGTGATTTTCGTGCTTACAAAATTTTTTGTTTGGAAAATTTTGGCGCTAAAAAACATCAAATAAAAGCCTCTTATCTTAATTGGTTGTATGAGGGGAAAGCCACAACATTTGATATTGCTCTTTCTGATGGTGTCATTGTTGGTATGATTCATAACTTTCAAGCACCAGTTAACATTAACGGAAAAATAAAAGTAGTTACCGTGCTACATGACTTAATGGTTGATAAAAACCATCGTGGTAGCGTGGGTTTAAAGTTAATTATGTCTGCATTGCAAAGTGATAACTATTCTATTTTACCTGGTGCTGAAGGAAGGCTGGCCCGAGCGTATGGGCGACTGGGGTCAAATCAGTTTAAATCTTATTGGTATCGGAAAATAATAATACCAAAGACTATTTTTTATAGAAGTAAGCTTAAAAAAATATCGAAGTACCAAGTATTAGCTGATTCTAAAGGGCTAAAATTTGGCTGCAATAAAGGCAGTGACAAACACACTTTTATAGAAAATTCTTTAAGTAGTTTTAGCAGCGTTACGGAATACACTGACTATTTAAATTGGCGGTTTTTAGCAAATAATAGTCCGCTGACTTTTTACGTTGCGGATAAATTAAGACAAGATACGGTGCTTTTTGTGGTCGGTAAAAAAAACCACATTCCATATGTGAGAGTTTTCTATGCGAAATCATCGTCAGCGCGAGGATTAGAGATATTAATGAATTTTATAGAACGACTTGCGTCAAATTTAGGAATTCCTTTAGTGCTTTTTTCATGCTTTGAGTGTCCTCCCCCTAAAATATTATTGTATAAACCTTATAGTGTGATGCCAGCGTCATTTATTTTTTCTAAGAAAAAAAATATGGAATTTTCATCGGAGATATTAAGTTTTTGTTCAGATATAAGTTTTGAGGGAATTAACCCTTATGAATAATAATGGGTCAATCACTTTTTCTTTTGATTGTGAGGGGAAATGGGGTATGGCTGACCATCCTAAAGTTTGGGACTCTCAACTAACGCGAAAAGACTTAATAAAAGCCTACGAATTTATTTTGAACACCCTAAGTGCTCAAAACCTCTCTGCGACTTTTGCGTTTGTTGGAGCCTTCACCGAAACTAGGGAACAATTTTTAGACGGGTCACTTCCCAAATTAACTTCAAAAAGTCACAAGTCTTGGTTGGAGCACTCAAAGGAAAGAATTATTAGTAAGACCGAAGAAGGGTGGTTCATGCCGGAGCTACTTGAACTAGTTAAAGATTTCAGTAGTCATGAGATAGCTACCCATAGCTATACCCATATTCCATTCGACACAATGACGCGGTCTGATGCCCATACTGAACTCGAATTGATTAGAAGTTGGGCTTTAAGAAAAAATATTGACTGCAGAACAATAGTTTACCCAAGAAATATTGTTAGGCATGAAAATTTGTTGAAGCAATTTGGCATTTATGGGTATCGGGATAGCCCCAAAAACTTTTCAGCTCTAAAGTTTCCTAAAATAGTCAAATCTTTAATTAATGAAGTATGGATATTTCAAAAAGCGGAAAAAATAGATTCTGCTGAGCCACTCAAAGTACCTGGCGGCGTTTTTATTAATTGGCGTTATGGATTTAGGACTTATATCCCTTCTAAAATTTCATTATTAAAATACAAAAATATGATTAGAGATGCGGATTTACAAAATCGAGTCGCTCATTTTTGGATACATCCACATAATTTTATAACTTCGCCTGAAACACAAGATTTGTTTGCGAAGCTCTGTGAGTTAGCATCAGATCAGAGAGACAAGTCAGGGGTGCTAATAAAAAATCAACATGGGTATCTACGGCCTATTGATGTTAGTGGCAACAATAAATAAAAGTTTTAACATGCGATAAATAACTCAGAGGAAACCAAAAATGGATGAAAAATTTAAAAAATTAATGGCAGATGCGTTAGAAATAGATATTAGCGAAGTGAGTGTGGATCTTTCTCTTGACCCAGAAGAAAATTGGGATTCAGTCGCGTTACTCTCAGTGATTTCAGAAATTGATAACGAATATAAACTTCAACTCGATGGAGAAGAATTGGCGAACTGCAAAAAAGTATCTGAAATTCTCTCCTTGATTAACAGTCACTAGATTTGTCTGAACTCCTTCTGGCAAGGGTATGCGTAAAGGGCAATACACACCTATCTATTGTAGAAAGAAAAAATTATAGATTAGCAATTGCTTTTAAGGCAATAAATATGTTTTTTACACGCTATAGAAGTGTTAAGCTACTGAACAATAGATATATATTATCGCGGTATTATTTAATCTCAGTAGCAAAAAGACTTGGAGTTTTTAAAGACTTTAACTATTGTTTCTCGCATTCTGGAAGGTATTCAGCTTTTGTTATCTCCTCAGACCTAAATCACGTAAGCTTGGATATCGAGCGTATTGACCGACGATTACCAGAATCACTAAAGCTAAAGTTAAGAGGCGTCTATAATGATTTGATACTGCCCGAATTGAATATAATTATGATTTTTGAAACATTGGCAAAACTTCCAATGATCAATCCGCCCGTTATTCTTTCCAAAGGGATTACTGACAATTTCCCAGTTGATATCACGACAATTTCCAATAATATTTTTGAAGTAAGTGTCAATGATAAAAAAGTATATTCAAAGATATATACTTTTGCGGATTTCTACATTTGTGTTACGTTAGAGGAAAATGTATTCGATGATTGCGTCCATTATTAACAATCTAGTCGATCCAAAGGTTCTAGTGATTAGAGGTTTATTGATATGATTATTCTAACAGGAGCTTCGGGTGGAATTGGGAAAGAAATGCTATGGGATTTGTCCGAACTGGATGATGTGATTGGTATATATAATAGTTCAAAACCCTCTTGTGAGATCAATGGACGAGTGTCACTTCAAAAAGTAAATCTAAATGTTCAAGATGAAGTTGATTACTTTATTGAAATGAATAAAACTGTTCTATCAAATATCACAATTGTTCATGGCGCTGGGCTTTCAGAGGATGGTTTGGCAATAAATTATTCAAAAGATATGTGGGAAAATGTTCTGCAAGTAAATCTCACGGCTAACTTTATGCTCACTAAGGCATTGTTGCCTCTGATGGTGAAGCAGAAGTGGGGTCGTGTAATTCATTTTTCTTCGATAAGGGTTGCACCAGGTACGGTTTCGTATAGCACCACAAAATATGCCCTACTTGGAATGTCTAGAGTGTTAGCGAAAGAATATGGCAAATTCAATGTTACCTCCAATTCTTTAATATTAGGGGCATTTAATACAGGAATGTTTCAAGGTTTAAAGAGTAAGGTAAAGAAAGAGATGGTAGGCCAAATCCCATCAAAAAAAATTGGAGATGTAAAAAATATCGTTAGCGCTATTGGATTTATAGTTGAGTCCTCATTCGTCAATGGTGCTGAAATAACAATAGACGGCGGAGCATCAGTTTAGCTGACTATTTCGTGTTAAATAATGTTTTTGAAAAATAAGAAATGATAAATCATGACTGACAGATATACATGCCGTGTAAATAAAGCGCAGAGCTTTGACATTAAATTAAAAGAAGGAGTGTTTCATCCTACTGGTACAAGCGATCAAATTATAAAGTCTGTATCAGCAAATATGGTCAATCCAGGAAAGATCTTGGATCTTGGATGTGGCTCTGGAGTAGTTGGCTTTGCGCTGCATTTACTGGGTAAATCAGAGGGCTTACTTTATGCTTCGGATCTAAGTGATGAGGCCGTCTTGCTGATTGAGGAGAATGCTACAAACCTTGAGATTCCTGTTGTTGCTCGTCAAGGTAGTATCTTTTCTCCCTGGGAAAATGAGTTTTTTGATTACATTGTTGATGATATCTCAGGCATTGCTGAAGAGGTTGCAGAGATATCACCATGGTTCAGTAAAACCTCGTGCAGGTCAGGAGAGGACGGCACTGACTTAGTAGTAGAGGCTATAACTCAATCGCCCAAGCATTTAAATATGAATGGGAAGTTGTTCTTTCCAGTCTTATCCTTATCTAATGGAGATAAAATAATTGAAACAGCAAATAGCATATTTAATAAAGTTACCATGATAGGACACAAGGATTGGCGATTACCTGACGAGATGACAAAGCATATGGACACTCTTGTTGATCTAAGATCAAGGGGACTAATTAATTTTAAAGAAAAATATGGTTGGGTATTATGGAGTACCGATATATATATGGCTGAAGCACCTAAATAGTAAACGAAGCTGGGTTACATGCTGTTTAATCAGGATTTTTTAATAGAATTATATGGATGAAAAGTAATGAAGGCATATATTGAAGATATAAAATTTTTTGTTCCTAATTCAAAGCTCTCTAATGAAGACCTGGCGGAAATTAACCCTGAATGGAACGTAGAAAGAATTTATAACAAAACTGGCATTAATAATCGATATATTGCCAGTAAAGATCAAACTGCAACTGATTTAGCAGTTGAGGCAGGGAAACTTTTGCTAGACGAAGTTGAGGGGCTTAAGGATAGGATCGATTACATAATTTTATGCACTCAATCCCCTGATTACTATTTGCCATCATCAGCATGCTTGATCCAAGACCGACTAGAGCTAAAAGAAAGTGTAGGAGCCATTGATGTTAATCAAGGGTGTTCGGGATTTGTTTATTCTATTGGGCTTGCAAAAGGTTTAATTGAAACTAACCAAGCGAAAAATATTTTAGTTTTCACTGCTGACACCTATTCAAAATATATAAATGATAAAGACAAGAGCGTTAAGACACTATTCGGTGATGCTGCGGCTTGTACATTATTGAAAGCATCAGAACACCGTAATGATGAATTTATCAGCAATCCTGTTTATGGGACAAACGGGAAAGGGGCATTCGATTTAATTGTACCCGATGGCGGAGCTAGAAGCCCTATTTCCAATGCGTCTTATTTTGAAGAAAAAGATGAAAGCAATAATGTTAGAAATCAATCTAATTTGTTCATGGACGGTAAAGAAATCTATTTGTTTACCTTGTCAACCATACCTAAAATTTTTAATCAAATTTTAGAAAAGGAGCAATTGACGCTAGGCGATATTGATGTCGTCATATTCCATCAGGCAAATAAATTTATATTGGACAGTCTCCAGAAAAAATTAAAAATCCCAGAGGAAAAAATGCATAGGTCATACCAAGAATTTGGTAACACTGTGTCCTCGACTATTCCGATTGCACTAAAAATTGACATGTTAAAAAATAATAGTTTGAAGACTAAAAGAATAGCATTAGTTCTTGGATTCGGTGTAGGGCTGTCATGGGCGGGTGCGATCATAAAGTGTTAAATAACTATGATTACCTAAAAATATATTTCTATTGTTAAAAAAGCTGGTGGGCCTAGGTGATTTTTGCCTTTAAAGCCATTTAATTGGTTAGTATCTGCATTATCAGGGTAACCTTTTGAAAACAGTAAAATCCAGATTAGGTGTTTTATGCGCGCTAGCAGTAAAGGCAAAAAAACTATAGTTATTAGTTCAAACTACGCTTGGACTGTTTATAATTTCAGAATGCCACTCATAAGACGACTTAAATCTGAAGGCTATAGAGTAGCGGTTTTAACCCAATTTGACGGATATGAAAAAAAAATTGCTGCGGAAGTCGATGACATAAAACCATTATTTATTTCGAGAAAAGGCGTTAATCCGTTGGTAGACGTGTTAACAATTCTTAACTTTGTCGAATACTTTCTGAGGTTTAAACCAGATGTCCTTTTATCTTTTACAATAAAGCCTGTAATCTATGGTTCCATAGCTTCAAGACTTACAAATGTGAAATCAATAGTTACGATCACTGGTTTGGGCACAACGTTTATTTCAAACACCTGGATTACTAAAGTTGTTAGGGCTCTATATCGATTTGCCCTATCTTCCGTTTCATCAATATTTTTTCAGAACGACGATGATAAATACATTTTCGTCAATCAGCAACTTATTGATTCTCAGGTGTGCCGATTGACGCCAGGGTCTGGCTTGGACTTAGATAAATTTTCTTATACTGAACCCCGCGATACTACTGATATGGTCTTCTTGTTAATCGCTCGGATGTTGTGGGATAAAGGTATAGCTGAATTCGTTGATGCTGCAGGGGTAATTAAAGAAAGGTATCCCAATACTAGATTTCAATTGCTCGGGCCCTTAGGGGTAGAGAATAGAACTTCCATTCCAAGGTCAAAAATGGCGGAGTGGCAAAAAGATGGAATTATTGAGTATTTGGGGGAGACTAATAATGTAGCTTCCTATATTGAAACGGCATGCTGTGTGGTCCTTCCTTCTTACAGGGAAGGCACATCCAGGGTTTTGTTAGAAGCCGCAGCTGTGGGTCGACCAATAATAGCTACTGATGTCCCAGGATGTAGAGAGGTTGTTACCGATGGCATTACTGGGTTCTTGTGTGAAGCTCGCAATTCTTTTTCGCTTTCAAAAAAAATGGAACTGATGCTAAAATTGTCTTTTGAGAAGCGCTGTATGATGGGTGTAAGAGGGCGTGAGAAAGTTGAGAATGAATTTAACCAAGATATTGTTTGCGATCAATATATCGAAGCCATCAAGGGTTCGAATATCAAAAACAAATAGGCAAAAAAGTTAAATATCAAATAATTAACAATGAGAAATATAGATGGCGAGTTCAGTTAATACACTAACACAACAAGTTATTAAAATTCCTGAGAGCGCAGATGATTCGGCAACAATTGTGGCTTTTCTTGCGAGAAATAAAGGGAAGAGGGTTATCGTAGTTCAGGGGCTGGGTTTTGTGGGAGCAGTGATGTCCCTAGTTTGCGCTAATGCAATTGGCGAGGAATACGCAGTAATAGGAGTGGATCAAGCCAGTGAAAATAGTTATTGGAAAATACAATCCATTAATGATGGGATCTTTCCTCTAATTGCAGATGACCCCAAGATACCTCAGTTTTTTGAAAAAGCCAAAGATAAGGGAAATTTTTTGGCAACCTACGATCCAGTGGCATATAAGTATGCTAATGTGGTTATTGTAGATATTAATTTAGATGTTCAAAAA